>JAEIGA010010250.1_pt1 | contig 14203 bp, 7 predicted proteins | sample 9270691 | NCBI WGS metagenome assembly JAEIGA01 (sample SAMN17057246, study PRJNA624740) | gut metagenome | biome: biome; isolation source: fecal sample | host: Bos grunniens | place: China: Xizang | collected 2019 | reverse complement strand
GAATCCTGATTCGGATATTCCACGTGCCGGGGATACAGCCAATGTCATGCTTCCAAGTACATTGCAGGTGCATGACTCGTCTTTCATAAGACTTCAGGACCTGACTCTTCAGTATACATTTGATCTGCGCAAGACCAAGATATTCAAGAATCTGACCCTGGGACTTTCTGGTAAGAACCTCTATCTGTGGACCAGATACAATGGCTTCGATCCGGATGTGCGTGCTGATGATGAGGGTATAACTCTCCGTCGAGTGGACATGAATGCATATCCAACCTCACGCAAGGTCGTACTGTCTGTTAATATGAATTTCTAAGTTATGGCTATGAAGAAATATATATACATTGCACTTCTGGCAGTAGTTTCGGCTTCGTGTTCCTTGGAAGAGACCAGGGACGGATTTGTGGATCGTGCTGCTGCATATGACACAAAGGACCAGGCGCAGGCTGTGGTCAACAAGTGCTATACATATCTCAACAATTTCATTACCACCAACTTCGGACTGATGGTAGAGGCTTGCACGGACCTTTGGTATTGCTCCACAAGTACGGTGGATGCCTCTCTGAATATCAATCCTAATAATCCAGGAGTCGGAAGTTCCATATGGAATAACTGTTATGCGGCTGTGATGTGCTGCAATGAGGCAATCGAGTGTATCAATGTCAGTGAGAATATCTCTGATGAAGACAAGGGGCCTCTTCAGGCTGAAGCAAGAGTGCTTCGTGCCCTGTATTACTACTATCTGACCAACACGTTCAATGGCGTGCCGTTCTATACTCATATGGTGGCTGACAGGGAGACTCAAGATGCGATTCAACTTCTTCCGCGAACAGATGCCAACGTGATCCGTCAGGCATTATATGAGGATCTTCGTGACAATGCACTTCCGTATTTCACCGAGAAAAACGGATTGAAGAAGCGTCCGAGCGAAATCGCAGGGAACAGGGCTGGATATGCGTTGTCATTGATGCTTATGGCAAAGTTCTGCATGTGGACTGGAGAATGGAAGGATGCGATATCTGCTTTGACAGAACTTGAAGACCTTTATCTCGAATTTTCAGAGGAAAGATACCCTTTGGAAGAGACTTTATGGAATACGAAAAATACGGCAGAGAGCATATTTGAACTTCAGCATTCGTGGAGCGTTTCAGGAGTTCAGTACTCCAGCTCATATGGTAGGGCAACTTTGCCGGCTTATAGCGGTGAGAGCATATTTGACGGAATATATATGCCGGAACTTGGAGAAAATCTTGCGAGTTGGGCGACATTCAGGACCAACCATAGATTCCTGAATCCGTCAGCAGAACTGGATCAGTCAGCAATCTTCAATAACCCACCTCTGGTGGTAAGTCCGGTAGATGGCAAGATATATCTTGACCGATATGCAATCGAGACAGGAGAGGTGAGAGGAGAAAAGCTTGACCGCAGAGCTGCTTTGGCTGTCGGCCTTGGAAAGATAGAAACCGGTGAGACCTTCAATAAGGTCAAGGAGGGTAGCTATTGTCATGCTGGACCGAAACTTTGGTGTGTCGGAATGGTGTCATCATATGACTCCAATAACTATAAGCTTTTCCGCTATGCAGATGCGCTTCTTATGATGGCGGAGTGCTATATCGAATATAACGGTGATTTGGCAAGGGCCAACTACTATCTGAACAAGACCCGTACAAGAGCTGGACTTGATGCAGTTGATTTTGCTGACAGACTTGATCTTGAACGCGAACTCCGTGCAGAAAGAGCACGCGAACTTGGTGGAGAACTGCACAGAAAATACGATCTGGTAAGGTGGGGGATCTGGTATACGGAAACGTCCACTCATAACAAGTACAATGTGTTGAAATCCAATATCAGACCTTGGCATGAGTACTATCCGATCCCAGATACGGAATGTGCGTTGTCGAATTATATTCTGACAAATGATGCATATGACAAAGGTATGTCTAACGTTGAGTAATAATTGATTATGAAGAAGATAATTATAGCGGTTCTGGTAATGTTTGCAGCTTTTGCATGCAACAGACCTTTTGAGGAACAGTATCCTGTCCTTGTTCTTGATAAATACGATTATGAACTCTCTGTAGACGGTGGTTCTCTGCACATAATGGTCTATTATTCTGATGCATGGACAGCAGAACTTTCAGCAGCCGATACCAGTTGGGTCATTCTTAGCCGTACTGGTGCACCGGGACAGGCCTATCTCAGGATTACGTATGATTCTGCTATAGATGTAGATAGAACAGCATATGTGGTTCTTACTCCGTCTTCGGGAGAACCGGTCGAACTTACTCTGACACAAAAAGCGAAGTAATATGAAAATATATATATACGTATTTTTATCGTTGGTAATTCTCGCAGTTTCTTGTGAGAGGGATGAGATAATAGCACCGGAGCCGAATCTGGTGGCTTCTTTCAGTGCTGTTACCGATAATCCGGAAGCGACCAAGGTAGCAATCAGTGATGATTATCTCCTTACATGGGAAAAGGGAGACAGGATTCTCATCAATGACGGTTCCATGACTAGACCTTTTGTGGCGGATAAAGCCGGCTCCAACACTGTGTTTCAGGCAGAAGGAGTGGTTCTGGTCGAGGATAAGACATATGTTGCAGCATATCCTGAGCTTTCCTGCGTGTTTTATGAGGGAGAACTTAAGATAAATGTGGCTGATACTTTGGCTGTTGATCCTGGAAAGTATCCTCAGGCACCGGCAGTGGCTGTTGGAAATGGAAAGGATAGACTCTTGGAATTCAAGAATGTCTGTGGCCTTGTCAGTTTCACTGTAACAGGAACGAATGTCCAGGCTATTACCATCAGTGGCGCGGATGGGGAGACTGTAGCTGGTCTTGTCCAGGTTAATCCGGAAACGGCAGAGTATACGGTGCTGGAAGGAAAGGACAAGATTGTCCTGAAAAGCAATGTGAAGGCGTTTTATCCTGGAAAATATTATGTACCTCTTCTTCCGGGAGACTATAAGAACGGTATAAAGGTGGATGTTACAGTTTCGGGAAGTGACGCCGTGATGGATCTTTCATATGGACCTTTTGATCTGCAGGCTTCCCAATATGTGGACCTTGAGTCTCTGGATAATATAAGATGGGTGAGATATGAGATTTCTGATGCTGAGCAATTAAAGCAGTTCCTGCTTGATGCTCCTGAGTGTAAGTCATATGCAACAGCTCTTCTGACCCGCGATATCAATCTTGCAGGTGTGGCTCTTCCGTCTGTAGAGTCTTATGCCGGTACTTTTGACGGCTCCGGATATGCGTTGAAGAACTGGAGCACTTCAGCTCCATTGTTCAGTAGTCTGGGGGCTAATGGATTGGTAAAGAATCTTACCATCGATGCTTCCTGCAGCATGAATATCGCGGCGACTGACTCTTTATATATGTCATATGTTGTGGGACGTAATCATGGAACTGTATCAGGTTGTGTGAATAAGGCCGCTTTGAAATATGAACATCAGGCAGGAGTGACATTCGCAGCTCGTGCGCTGGGTTCTCTTGTCGGATATAGCACCGGTACGGTTTATGACTGTCATAACGAGGGTGCTATGTCCATGATACTTTCTGGGGACGCCATGGTCGGATCACGTCATAATATTGGTGGCGTAGTCGGCATGTTTTCTTCTAAACCAGGCACAGAAGCGCTCAGGAAATGTTCGAATGGAGGTGAGCTGACCGTAAGATATGCTGGACTCTCTGAGGGGATGACTGTTAATGTCGCCGGTGTGTGTGCTCAAGGATGTGATGGTGAGGAACCTCTTACAGAAGGAGAACCGGTGAATGCGGGCACGGTCAGGGAGTGTTCGAACAGTGGTGCCGTGTCTGTCGAACTGACTGGTGAATCTACAGGCGGAACTGTGAATATGGCGGGTGTTACTGCATATGTTGAGGGAACTGTGGATGGTTGTGTCAATGATGGTGCTGTGGCCTTCTCTTCCAGCCTGGTTTCTGCCCCTGTTGTTGGAGGTGTGCTCGCTGCAGTAGTGTCCGGAAATGTGCTTGATTGTAAGAATAATGCCGCTGTCTCGCTTGTGTCGGGTGCGGGTACCTTGAAGACGATGATCGGTGGCGTGGCTGCAAAGATCGGAACTCAGACCGAGAATACGACATACACAATCAAGGATTGCGTCAACTCGGGAACCGTTACAATGGAGGGCACGACAGAAGAACTCAATCTTGGAGGAATCGTTGGATGGACAAGTCTGGCAATGAGCGGCTCTGATGCAAATAAGCTTCTTAATAGTGGTGCACTTCTGGTCAACACAGGAACGACACTCAAGAACTGTTATCTTGGTGGAGTTGTCGGATATAGTATCTCAACATATGATAAGGTCTATAATACAGGTGAGATTACTGTAAACTTGGACAATAGCACAGAAAATCAGGCCGCCTATATTGCAGGAATCGCAGGTTATATGGCAAAGGTACTTGACGGAACCACTGCCAAGCAGGGTATCAACAAAGGAAATCTCACCGTATCAGGTGGCAATCCTAATTCGGCCAAGAGATCTTATATAGCAGGTGTCGTTGCAAGGACTATGGCCCACAGGATATCTTCCAATGGTACGAAGTGGGTGGAATCAAACAGCAACTATGCTAACATTACAGTCAACTCACCATTGACTCTCACCATAGGAGGAGTGCTGGGTGAGCTTAATGCTGCCAGAAGTTCCGGAAAGAATGGAGCAACGTCACAATGCAAGCATCAGGGAATCATCACAGTTACATCTCCAGGCAAGAATTCATACATCGGTGGAGTCATCGGTATGCATGGACGAGGACAGCTTGGCAATGCTAATGGATTTGGAGAGTCTGATACCAAACTTGGCAAAATTGTAGTTACGGGTGCGGATGCCAGCACATATGTCGGAGGTTATTTTGGCTATCTGGATACAGACAATGGTGCAGGAACGACCATTTCTGGTTGTGGCCTTCGTGGTGAGATTTCTGCAGAGGGAGCTACCGTAGGTGTTATCGCCGGATATGTTGGCATGACAGGAAAGAGTTGCAAAAATGTGATAAAATTAGGTACATCAGCGACAGAACGGCCAAAGATCTCAAAGACCTTCAAACTTAATGGTGCTGTTGTTGGAAACTTTTCTCTGGAATCAGTTGAAGAATCTCATTATTTTGGAAAGATTGCTCCAAGTAAAACCAGCGGAAATACAGTCGCGGGACAGTATTTCTTCCAGGCTGGTGGTATCACAGGAAACCTTGCCTCATTCAAGGAGGGCCTGTTGAACCTATAGTCAGATATTAAAACGATGATCATGAAAAGATATATAGTTGCATTACTGCTTTTTTCGACCAGTATCCTTATGGCCCAGGAGACCATCAGGGTGGGGTCATATAATGTCGCAGAATCAGAAGCAAGGTTGAAACAGGTAAAGAAAGGTAATTTCTGTCCTCAGAGATACTATTGCAACAGCGCAGATGCGCTGGCTGCAATGATTGCTGATCTTGATTGTGATGTGATCGGTCTGCAGGAGGTTTGCGACAGCATGTGGGTTCAGGCTGGCAGCGGTAATATTGACCTTCGCAAGAAGGTTGCAGAGTGCCGCGGTGATAAAGATTATGATTGGGTCCTTTATCCGAACACAACGTCAGGTAAGATTTCGTATGACTCTGCCATAGGATACAAGAAAAGCCGTTTCAAGAAGCTTTCCAGCGGAATATTCTGGATGACTGAGACTGCAGATATACCGAATTCGGTGAAGGGTGCTCCGAAGGGAACAGCACGCCCTGCAGTGTGGGCTAAATTCAAATCAAAGGAGACGGGGAAGATATTCTATGTGTATTCTACCCATCTTGTACTTGGGTCTATGCATAAGGATGGTGGCACTGAGTATAATGCGGAACATTTCATGAGGGTGGCTCAAGATCGTTTTGAACCTAAATATCCTTCGTTTGTCGTGGGTGACTTTAATGCGAAAAGCGGAGATCCTGCCTATCTTATAATGACAGCCGGACGTTGGAAAGATACTTATGACTATATGGTAGAAAAAGGAATGTCGATTCCGGAGGTGGATCTTCAGTGGGGAACCACTGTAAATAATAATGAGGGTGGCTATCGTAAGGGCATTATTGACCATATAATGTTCTATAAGGCGGAACCGATGAAATATTGGGTTGACAGGCGTCAGTTCCCGACATCAGACGGAACCATGCATTATCCGTCCGATCATTTGCCTATAATTGCAGAATTAAAATTTTAATAAAATAAATATACATGACGATGAAACAAAAACAAGACTATCAGACACCTATCTCTCTTGAGATAGTCACAGACTATCGCGGAGTTTTGTGTGTCAGTGGTACAGGTTGTAATGACCTGGGAGGATACATGAATGACTTTCAACTGACTTATGGGGAGGATGACTAAAATGAAGACATTTTCAAGAATTATTTTGACAGCTGTTGCTGTGGTATCAATGGCTGCGTGTGCTCAGGAGGTCGAAGCTCCTGCTGAAAAATCTAATCTGGCACTAAATGAGTTTGGAGCTTCCTCAGAGGCTGCAACTAAGGTTACAATTGATGGCGATTGGATGCTTTCTTGGGAAGAAGGCGATGAGGTCGATATTTATGATGGTGCGGTCAAGACAGTGTTTGTCGCACAGAATGCAGGAATGACCACTGTTCTCAAGGCTTCTGATGTTGAGTTTGAAAGAGAGGAAGACAAGGTTTACTATGCAGTCTATCCATCATCAGAGTCTATTGATGGCGATTTTGTGACCATAAATGTAGCAGGCGACAGGAAGGCAGTTGCTGATGAGTATCCGGCTGCTCCGGCGGTGGGAGTGACTCTTGGCGAAAATGCCATGTTCACGTTTAAAAATGTGTGCGGTCTTGTGTCATTTGTTGTTGAACCTGAGCAGAATCTCGCTTCTGTCGTGATTTTTGGAGGAAATGGTGAGGATATTGCCGGTCAGATTGAGGTGGATGCTCGTACTGCAGGCTATACTCTTGTTGAAGGTACTGGTGTTAAGGAGATTCGCCTGACTCCATCGGAGGGCGATGTCTTTGCAGAAGGTAGGTATTATGTGGCTGTACTTCCACAGAATTTCTCGGAAGGCCTTTCGATTTCGTTCTATAAGAGCAATGGTGAGAGACTTCGCAAGAACGGCAAGGCATTTACACTTGGCAGAGCTATGGCAATAGACATTGAGACTGGTGGAACATTCAAGAGTGAATATACGATCAAGAATGCGGATGAACTCGTATCTTTCCTTTCGCTCGCTCCTCAGTGTGCCGCAAATGTCAAGGCGACCCTTGCTAATGATATCGATCTTGCTGGTGTGACTCTTCCTAAAGTATCGTCTTTTGCCGGCACATTTGATGGTGCAGGTCATAGTCTCAAGAACTGGACAACATCTGAAGCCCTGTTCACTAAAATCCTCTCTGGCGCGACGGTGACAGGCGTGGTTCTGGATGCAAGTTGTACTCTTAATATGAAGGAGACAGATAACAAACAGGCGTTTGTCGTGGCAGAGAATGCCGGTACCGTCTCAAAGTGTAAGAACCTGGCAGATATCACCTATTCTCGTGCGAAGGATAAACCGATGCAGAATCGTTATTTTGGAACAATTGTAGGATATAGCACCGGACTTGTTTCTGACTGTCATAATGAAGGTAATATTTCCATTACTATTCCTTTGTTGGACTATGCGGAAACAAGTGGTAATACATATCAGCATCAGAGAGTCGGTGGAGTTGTTGGTGTATTCGCTGTCGGTTCTGGAAAGGTTGGTGTCACGGGATGTACCAATAAGGGAAATATTACATATAATTTCATGGGAGTGTCTTCATCATCTGAGGATCCTTATAAACAATACCGTCCTCATTTCATGATTGGTGGAGTGTGTGGTATGGCTGCAAGTGGTGGAAACGCTAAGAAATCCTCTGAAGCAACCAGTCAGGGAATAATTGAAAACTGCACCAATAGTGGCGAGGTTAAACTCTATCAGGAAGGAATTGCAGGAAGTAACTACGCTAATGTCGGTGGTGTTATCGGTTATCTTGAGGGAAGCATCTCAGGTTGTGTAAATACATCGACAGGAAAGGTTACTGTTCAGGTGAAGAATAATTCAGCTTATAAAGTGAGTGCACCGGCAGTGGGTGGTGTTGTAGGTAATGCATTGGCAGGAGATGTGTTGGATTGCTCGAACGAAGCTGCTGTGTTCTTGACAGGATATATTCAGGGTGGAACTTCGGATGCAGCATATGTTGGTGGTAACGAAGCTCCGGCAGTCGGTGGCGTTGTTGCAAAGGCTGGTGCAAAGTCGGAAGATACTGCCTTGAAGATTCAGAATTGCAAGAACTCCGGAGAGGTTTCAGCTCAGGTTTGGAATAGTAATAATATCCGTATGGGTGGAGTTGTCGGATGGACTTCAATCCCAGTTGTCGGCACTGCTGCAAATACTCTTGAAAATTCAGGTGCTGTTTTAGTGAAATCTTCAACTACATTCAAGATAGCCTACATTGGCGGCGTGATTGGACAGAGCATATCAACCTTTAATAAGATATATAACAAAGGCAATATTACCGTAGTTAACACTAGTACAACTGCTGAGCAGAAGGCTTATGTTGGTGGTGTTGCCGGCTATATGTCCAAAGCCGCAGATAATACTTTTAAGCAGGGTAATAATACGGGAGCGATAAGTGTTTCTGGAGGTAAGCAGGTTGGAGAGGCAAAAGAGGAATATCTGGTTGGTGGAGTTGTCGGAAACACGGCTGCAACAAAGGTTACATCAAACGGAACATCTTGGGCTGACTCTAATTCAAATTATGGCGACATTACTGTTAGCTGCCCGGTTAAGCTTTACGTAGGTGGTGTATTGGGACGTATAGGTGCAACAAGCTCAGGCAATGGTGAAACTGCGAGGTGTAAGAATAGAGGAAATATTACTGTCACCGATCCTAAACCAGGTACATGCGTTGGTGGTGTTCTCGGTTTGCATGGTCGTGGAAAACTTGGTGATGCCAACAATCTTGGCGTGGAGAGTGATCCAGTCTCAATCACTGTTACAGGTGGAGCATCTGATGTTTATGTTGGAGGTTATGCTGGTAGGGTTAATACTAATAACGGACCAACTTATCCGTCTTGTGCATCGACAATTTCAGGATTTGGAATGTATGGATCTGTTTCTGCTGCCGGATCAACAGCAGGATTGATTGCTGGTAATGTTACCTTTAACGGAGAATCTACGACTAACGGACTGATGATTGCATCATCCTCAGGCCAGCCTATTAGATTGGCCAAAAACTGTGCTTTAAATGGTGCAGATGTTGGTAATTTGTCTGCAGATGGAGCATGTCTTGAATATCTGATTGCAACGATTACTCCAAGTGCATCGACCACCAAGACCAAGGGTGATGGTACACCTCTCAAAGATATTTATTATATTTGTGCGAATGGCGAAACAACTGAGGCATCATTCCCTTATGGATTTATCAATTATTAAGATCTATAGCCTCTTGTTGGTAGCATGTGCAATATCTTGCTCTCCGGGGGTAGACTTCACTGTCAGCACCATTCCCACCATGGACTGTCTCAACACTTCGGTTGATGCAGTGCGCATCGCTGATGAATGGGATATACATGTAAGTGTAACCAATACTGCAGATTCGGCTGTGACATTCAAGCTTGTCTTGGCTGCGGAGCCGCACATACGTGATGCCAGATACTTGTTTCCAGGAATCAACTACAATGGTAACGGCTATGGAGACAGTGTGATGAATCTCCCTCAGGGTTGGGAACGGGATGGCGAACCTTGGATCTTCTCTTACGACCGAGGTTCGATACCTTCTTGCACGGTTTCTGAGAATGCAGAAAGGGTCTTTGCTCTCTTTGCTTCAGATAAGGATACAGCTTCTTATGTGAGTTCTTGCTCAATGGAGAAACTTGAGGACGGCTCTTACCGTCATCTGATCTATTGGCCTGTGACCGAGGCTCCGCTGGTATATGATGACAAACTGAAGTTCTCGGAACGTTATGACACCTATCTTACCCTTGCTCCAGGCGAGATGTTCGAGGTTAGTGCAGTGGCGTGTGCAGGAAAGCCAGCATATCCCAACTATGGATTTGCAGAGGTCTTCCCGGTGGCATGGAAACGTCTGGACCATCATGTACCTTTAAAAAGATCTGTCGAAGAAGTCATGAGGCTTGATAAGGCTTTCCAGGACTGGTGCCGTCGTCAGGATGAACACGGATATTGGTACAGTACCATTCTTGATGACCAGAAATTCAGAGCTGGATATTATGGAACAGGAAAGTCGGATGACGGTTATACAGTCGCTGATTATGAGAAGAATCCTCATCTGAACCGTTGGCATACACACGAACTCGAGCAGTCAAAGAATCTGAAGCCGGGACAGTATGTCTACGGCTCCGGACGTGAATTGGGCTTTGCGGGTCAGACTTTTCAGGCCGCTCGCCTTTCCGTAGAATACGGATTTGCGAACAACGCTCCTGAGGATGTGGATTTCGGTCTCAAGGTGCTTCGCAGCTGGATGGAGAAGAGACGTTATCCTAATGGTATATTCAAGAGCAATAGGGATCGTGGGCATAATAACCGCGATGCATCCAATCTGGGTTGGGCTATAAGTGAACTTACGCGAGTTTCTGCTCTTCTTATGGAAAACGGACGGGATGCTTCTGAGTTTGAAACTGCTGCAGATCAGTTGGTGAAGGTCATTCTTCCTGGCGTTCGTGAGGATGGTGCACTTGGTTCTCTTTGGAATGGGGAGACTGGGGAAGTCGTTACATATAATGGAGACGGCGGCGGATTCATGCTGATGGGACTTGTTCGCTACTGGCTGTATACTGGGGATGATGCCCTTAAACCTATAATCGACAATGCCTTCAAGTATTATTATGAGTCTGATATAAATGAATTCCGCTGTTTTGGTGGAGCAATGGACTGCGCAAGTACAGACAAGGAGGGTATCCAGCCCTTCTTCACATCGGCAAAGCTCATGTATGAGGCTACAGGTGATGCGAAGTATCTGGATTATGCCCGCAAGGCTGCATGGTACTTCGTGTCATGGCTGTATATCCAAAATCCGATATATGACGCTGATGACGATTTGACCATCTTCAATTGGAAACCGGCTGGAGCAAATATTGTCGGTGTCGAGCATCCTGCTCTTGATGAGTATGGCGCTCTGCTCATCGGTGAGTTCCTTTGGCTTTCAAGGGTGGATGCTGAGCCTCTTTGGAGGGATGTGGCTGAACTTATCTGGCGCAATGGTACTCAAGGGTTTGCTGATGAAGAACATAATTTCTGGCATGGCTTGGAGCATCCAGTGGGTTCAAAGAACGAGGCTATATTCCCGTCACAGTGGAGTAAATACCACACGAAGGAGTGTAAGCGCGGAAGTATAAACGACCACCTTACAGCTTGGGCTGGAATATATCGTACAGCTTCCATCAATGAACTTTCTGCTGAAGACAGACTTTGGCTTGAGAACCTGAAATAATATATGAATATACAATAGTTGAAAGAATGAAACTATCCCTGATTATTATCACTTTGTTGAGTATGGCGCCGGTGAAGTCGTCAAATATCTATCATAAAGGATGGATTGACTTCAATAAGAATGGCCAAAAGGATGTTTATGAAGATCCGAAAGCGGATCTGGATGCGCGTATAGATGATCTTTTGAGTCAGATGACCATGGAGGAGAAGACCTGCCAGATGGTTACCCTGTATGGATATCGCCGTGTTCTCAACGATCAGCTCCCGACTCCTGAGTGGAAGGAAAAGATATGGAAGGATGGAGTAGGAGCAATTGATGAACATCTTAATTCATTTAAGGGATGGAGTTCTCCTCTGACCACTGAGAGCCCATATATATGGCCGGCGAGCAATCATGCATGGGCACTTAATGAGGTTCAGAGATTCTTTGTGGAACAGACGCGCCTTGGCATCCCTGTGGACTTTACCAATGAGGGAATCCGTGGCGTTGAGGCATATAAGGCAACAAATTTTCCAACTCAGTTGGGCCTGGGAAGCACATGGGATAAGGAACTCATCCGTCATGTCGGACGTATAACAGGTGAGGAGGCAAAACTGCTGGGTTATACCAATATCTATGCTCCGATTCTTGACGTAGGCCGCGATCAGAGATGGGGACGCTATGAAGAAATATACGGAGAAGATCCATATCTCGTGGCGGAATTGGGAGTTCAGATGGTTAGAGGCCTTCAGGAAGATGCCGGTGTGGCAGCAACTGCAAAGCATTTTGCTATCTATTCTAATGGTAAGGGAGCACGTGAGGGAATGGCACGAACCGATCCGCACGAAACTCCTCATTCGGTTGAGGAAATTCATCTTTATCCATGGAAGGAGGTTATAAGAAGAGCCGGACTTATGGGAGTTATGAGCTCATATAATGACTATGATGGAGAGCCTATTCAAGGCAGCCGTTACTGGCTGTATGACCGTCTTCGTACAGATTTCGGTTTTACTGGCTATGTGGTCTCTGATTCAGATGCTGTTGAGTATCTTCATATGAAGCATCATACTTCTGATAATATGAAGGAGTCTGTCAGACAGTGTGTCGAGGCAGGACTGAATGTTCGTTGTACTTTTCGCAGTCCGGACAGTTATGTGCTTCCTCTTAGAGAGCTTGTAGAGGAGGGTACAGTCAGTATGGAAACCATTGATGAACGTGTCCGTGATATCCTTCGTGTCAAGTTTATGGTTGGACTCTTTGATAAGCCATATAGCACAAAGGAAGATATGAAAAAGGCTGATGAGGTGGTCAATGGACCTGTCAATAATCAGTTTGCCCTCAAAGCCTCACAGGAATCATTGGTTCTTTTGAAGAACAATGGTTTCCTACCTATGGATGCTTCGAAGTTAAGAAAGGTTGCTGTTGTGGGGCCAAATGCCAACGAGGATGGATATGCGCATGTTCATTATGGACCTCAAGCAACAGAATCGGTGACTGTGTATCAGGGACTTAAGACTGCACTGGAAGGTAAGGCAGAGGTTGTATATGCTAAGGGATGCAATCATGTGGATTCTCAGTGGCCGGATTCTGAAATCTTGGGATTTGAACCTACTGAAGATGAATTGGCATCCATTAAGGAAGCTGTCAGACTTGTCGAGGATTCGGATGTCGCAGTTGCTGTGCTAGGTGGTTGTCTGCGAACATGTGGAGAAAACAGAACCCGCACAAGTCTTGATCTGCCACCTGTTCAGGAAATGCTCATCAAAGAACTTAAGAAGACAGGTAAACCTCTTGTGGTGGTTCTTGTAACCGGCCGTCCTCTGTCAGTCAATTGGGCAGACCGAAATGCTGATGCAATACTTCAGGCCTTCTATCCGGGAGCCTACGGAGGTACAGCTGTCGCTCAGGTGCTTCTCGGTGAATATAATCCTGGAGGTAAACTGACAGTCACCTTCCCTAAGACTGTGGGTCAGATACCGTTCAATTTCCCATTCAAACCGAATTCACAGGTTGATGGCTATACCGGGCTCGGACCAAATGGCAGGAAGACCAGGGCAGATGGAGCTTTATACTATTTCGGCCATGGTTTGAGCTATACCTCATTTGAATATTCAAATATGCAGGTGTCCAGTTCGTCGATAATGCCGACAGAGGATATTACAGTGACCTTTGATATTACAAACACAGGCGAGAGAAAAGGTGATGAGGTTGTTCAACTGTATGTTCATGATGTTGCCAGCTCAATTACAGTGTATGAGCGACAACTCCGTGGTTTTGAACGTGTGACTCTCGAGCCCGGGGAAACCAGAACGATAAGTATGACTCTGACTCCTAAGGACTTCACTATGCTTGACAGGAATATGAAGCCTGTAATTGAACCGGGACTCTTTGAAATCTATGTGGCCTCATCTTCGGTTGATATCCGTCTGGTTGAACTGATTACCATAAAGGACCCGTCGAATCCGGATAAGGTGTTCAGACTTTCTGACTCTCCGCTTGCAGATAGGTTACCTGTTACCATGAAGGAAGGTGACGAGTTTACAGTTACTCTCAATCAAAGTGTTGATTTCAATAAGTTTGACATTACATGGCGACTTGATTCGAACTGTACTTACGAGGTGCTTCTTAATATGGGCGGTGGACAATTCAGTCCTGTACTGCTTGAGCAGACCACCGGTGGAGCTCATAAGCCAAGACTTGATGAGAGATACAAGGCTAGTGATCTGATGATACGTATTGTCAAAGG
>JAEIGA010010249.1_pt1 | contig 14204 bp, 9 predicted proteins | sample 9270691 | NCBI WGS metagenome assembly JAEIGA01 (sample SAMN17057246, study PRJNA624740) | gut metagenome | biome: biome; isolation source: fecal sample | host: Bos grunniens | place: China: Xizang | collected 2019 | reverse complement strand
TGGTATTTTTTTGCTCATTTTCAATAAAATAAGTTAAGTTTATTGTTTATTTGATATTTGTCAATTAATTTTTCTTAATTCATTAAATTCTTTGTAGATAGAACTTTTTTCTCTTTTTTTTTTCGTTACTTAGCGACGTTTGTTCTTTTCTTATAGGAAAGAATTGTGGTAAAAGATTCAGTTTTAATAGATTAGATAATTTATTTATAGATTGCGTATTGATTCTTATTGTGAAATCATTATTACACGAAGATAAGAAGATTTTGCGTTGAAATTCGCATTTAATTTAGGTAACCATGAAAAGACATTTAGTTATTCTTTTTTCTTTTTTATCTATCTCTGTTACTAATGTAATGGGGGATGGAGTTCTTTTTAATGAGGTGATGACTTGTAATATATCGTCGCTTATTAATACTGATAATTATAACTTTTCCGGATATATCGAATTCAAAAATACAAGTGCGAGTCCGATTAATCTTAAATCAATGGTATTGACTCACTACAAAAAGAAAGGTAATGGCTCTTATGAATTGAAGTGGGAGTGGGTTATTAATAAGGATTTTAAAGTGCTTGCTTCTGATAGTAGTTATAGTTTGCTGTGGATGGATGAGTCTGACGTGGTTAATCATGCCCCTTATAAGTTAGATGCCGATGGCGGTTACTTGACTCTTCGTGATGGTGGCGTATTGGTGGATTCTTTTGCATATAATATGGCGGATGCTCACATTTCGTATGGTCGTTATGAAAATGAAGTGGGCTATATGCAACCTTCTCCCGGAGTTGCGAATACCTTTTGTGTACAGAATTTATCGGCTAAGTATAGATGTGAATCTCCTATTTTTTCGCAAGTACCGGGAATATTGGCAGATTCTATTGCGCTTAGCATAACGTCACCAACTGTTGGTGCAACTATTTATTATACGTTGGATGGTTCTGAGCCGACGGATGTCAATGGAATTGTTTATTCTCAGCCTATCCGTATAAATAAGAATAGTGTGGTACGTGCAAGAGCTTATGCAAGTGGTATGTTGCAGAGTAAAATCTTTACAGGGACTTATATTTTTTCCGATGCTAAACATGTTGATTGTGGTGGATTTTCTGTCCCGATTGTTTCTTTGAGTGCTAATGATGAGTTTCTTAACGATGATATGATTGGAATGTTGGTTAATGGAAAAAATGGAACCGTTGGAGAGAAAGATTGTAATCTTCAAAGGGCAAACTATAATCAAGATTGGAAGCGTGCTGTTAATTTCGAATATATTGTAGATGGGAAACAGGTTCTTTCTCAAGAGGTGGAAGCGGGTGTTGAAGGGGGTTGTTCACGAAGCAACAATATCAAATCGTTATCATTAAAGGCTTCTAAGAAAACCGGGAAGGAAACCATCTCCTACAATGTATTTCATTCTAAGCCTGATATTCTGCATAGAACATTGCATTTGAGGAATGGAGGTCAAGGATTTAGCGGAGTCAGATTTAAGGAGGGTTTAATGTCAACTTTTGCCATCGGACTGAATATTGATTATCAAGCATATCAACCTGTTGCATATTATTTGAATGGTGAATATTTAGGTTTGATGGGATTGAGAGAGAGAACAAATGCGGATTATGTTAAGTCAAATTATGGTTATGATGATGATGAAATTGATTTAGTTACGATTTCTGATCAGTTGGGCATTTCAGCGAATAGGGGAACTTTGGATGCTTACAATGCATTGGTTGATTATCTTTCTTCGAATGACCCTGCCGGAGACTCTTATTTTAGAGGTGCTTGCGAGTTGATGGATATGGATGAATATATCGATTATCAGATACTTCAACAATTCCTTGTTAATGTAGATTGGCCGGGGAATAATACTAAAATGTGGAGAGAAAAAGAGAGTGGTCGTTTCCGTTGGATTATGTTTGATACGGATTATGGTTTGGGACATAATGGAGATGCTGTCAGTAAAAATATGATAGAGTGGTGCCAAGCTAAGGGGAGTACGAATTGGGGGAATAATAAGCCTTGGATGACAACAATATTTGCTAATCTTTCTCAGAATAAGGAATTTAAAAAACGTTTTGTTACGAGATATTTAGATCGGTTAAACACACATTTTTCAGAAGAAAGGATAAATACTGTTTTCGATAGTATTTGTGCAATTGTTCAAAATGAGTATTGCGCAACGAGGGGGAGAGATGCTTTGAGTGATACAAAGACGATGCGTGATTTTGCTTTGGGAAGGCCATCTCACATCTATGATCATTTGACAAAGTATGTGGAGGGAGACTCTATGGTTAATTTAGAGATTACCTCTAATGTTGATGGTGCGGTATTATTAGTGAATGGAGAAAAGATGTCCTCTTATAATGCGAAATATATCTCAGGGTGGAATTTATCTGTTCAGCCTTATGCTCCGGCAGGGTATCGTTTCTTAGAATGGAGAACAGAACCGGAAGCACTTCCTTTTAGTGGTGAGTTTTATTGGGAATCTGTAATGACGAAGCAAACAGAGTGGAAATATTATTATGATGCGCAAGCTCCGGATTCGCTATGGTACGAAACTCATTATGACGATACTGCTTGGGATAAAGGTGCAGGACGTTTTGGATTTAATTCAGGTGCGTATTTCAATCAAAATCAAGGATATGATGTGGTGTTGGATTATGGTCCCAATTCGAGAAAAAAACACATGACTGCCTATTTTAGGAGTACATTTACGATTAAAGATATTGAAGAGTTCCTTAAACTACAAGCTACTATTACTTATGATGATGGCTACGTACTTTATATTAATGGAGTTGAGGTAGAACAAACCAATATGAGAAAGGTGGCTTCCATCGCATACTCTACGGAAGCTGCTTCTAATGTGAATACAGCAACTCGCACATTTAATATTGACCCGGCATTATTGGTTAATGGGGAAAATTCTATTGCAGTTGAGGTTCACCTAAACAAAGTGAGTAGTTCTAACCTAACATTTGATTTTGAGTTGAAAATGCAAAAAAATCTTCCGGTTGAAGAACCTGAAGAGGGAAGTACTCTGTTAAATATTTTAGTTCAGTCTAATCAAAAAGTAGAGGCTGTCTTTGAAAAAGTGGAAGAACTTCAACCATTAACTTTGCAATTTAATGAGATATGTGCTAGTAGTGATAAGAATTCTGCCAATCCGGATGGTTATGGTAAATATCCTGATTGGATTGAGATTTATAACTATGGAATAGAACCTTGCGACTTAGCCGGATTATATATTTCTGATGATGCTAATAACCCAACAAAATGTCAGATACCTTATGGATTTGATGAAACAATTATTTATCCGAATGAGCATAAGCTATTTTGGGCGAAAGGTGAGTTATATTCAGATCCTTTCTACTTGGATTTTAAATTGAGTCTTGAGAATCCGTCTGCCATCATTCTTTCGAGAATGGTTGATGGAGAGTTGGAGATTGTTGATTACCTAAGCTCCTATGAGAAACATCCTACAAATGCTTCTTATGGATTAGAGTCCGAAAGTTCATCTGATTGGGTTGTGTTTGATGTTTGTTCTGTTTCCGAATCTCAGGCAACACCGCTTGCAGCGAATGGATCGAAAGAGTGTGAAGATATAGTTTCAGTAAATCCATATTTTGATGATTCTCATACTTTCATTTGTTATCCGAATCCAACATCATCAAAAATCAATATTCAATCGCAAGAGATGTTGAGCAGAGTTAGTTTATTTGACTTAAGTGGAGCTCTTTTGTATGAAACTTCTCTTTCAGTTGATGAGTACTCAATTGATTTATCATCTTTCAAGAGGGGAATTTATATTTTAGAAGTAGAAAGTTCAAAAGGAATTCACAAGAAGAAAATCATAAAGGAATAGGAATATTGTAGAAAATTATAAAACACAAAGGGGGCAAAACCAAGATTTTGCCCCCTTTGTGTTTATTTAAACAATGCTCGAATTTATACGGCAACAACCCCTGCAATATGAGGGTGTGGGTCATAGTTTTCTAGCGTAAAGTCTTCGTATTTAAATGAGAAAATATCTTTTATATCCGGATTGATTTTCATCGTAGGTAAAGTACGAGGTTCTCTTGTTAATTGTAATTTCACCTGTTCAATATGATTAGAATAGATATGAGCATCTCCTAAGGTATGAATAAAATCTCCAGGCTTTAGTCCTGTCACTTGTGCCATCATAAGGAGTAATAGTGCGTATGATGCGATATTGAATGGGACACCCAAGAAGATGTCTGCACTTCTTTGGTACATTTGTAAACTCAATTTACCATCAGCAACATAGAATTGAAAGAACATGTGGCAAGGGGGAAGATTCATATTGTCTATGTCTGCTACATTCCATGCATTCACAATAATTCTACGCGAATTAGGGTTATTCTTAATTGTGTCTACCACTTCTGATATTTGGTCTATATGTCCCCCCTTGTAATCTGGCCAAGATCTCCATTGGTATCCGTAGATATGTCCTAAATTTCCGTCGGAGTCTGCCCACTCGTTCCAAATTCGCACACCATTATCTTGCAAATACTTAACATTGGTATCACCCTTAAGAAACCACAATAACTCGTGAATGATTGATTTCAAATGTAATTTCTTTGTTGTAAGGAGGGGGAATCCATCCTCCAAATTAAATCTCATTTGATGACCAAAAACACTGATTGTACCAGTATTGGTTCTATCTCCTTTTTCAACGCCTTCTGATAAAACTCTTTGTAATAGATCCTTATATTGTTTCATGTTGCAATCTTATTAGATGTTAATACATTTTATAGGTGGTTTTTAAAACTCTGAATTCAGTCCGTCTATTAATTGAATCGGCAATTTCTTTCTTCTCATCAGAGTCCATGGCTTCAATGGTCTTTTCGTCTAACGTATCTCCGATTTTTAAGAAAGAGTATTTTTTCTGTACAATTTTATCAACAACCACCGGCTGCGATTTACCATATCCCTTTGCTGTCAAACGTTCCGCTTCGATACCTTTTTTCACCAAATAATCAACAACTGACTGAGCACGTTTACCCGACAATTGTAAGTTCCCCTCGGCAGATCCCACACGGTCTGTATGAGCACCGATTTCAATTGTAATATTAGGATTATCATTTAGGATCTTTACCAATTTATCTAAAGCAGTCGAAGATTCCGGGGTCAGAGTTGCTTTTCCAAATTCAAAGAAGATATTATCCAATCCAACAGGCTTTCCGATGGAGGCTAAAGTGAAAGCAATTGGGAACGTTTTAGAATCCTCCATACCTAAAGTAATTGCTTCTTCTTTTTGGTTTAAGAATCCTCTACAGTTACCCAAAAGAACATAACGAACATCTTTGTTTAGAGTCAATTTAAAAGAACCGTCTGATTTAGAGCTTATTTTCTTGTTGGTTCCGTCATCGCCAACGATGCGTACCGTTGCGCCACCAAGTGGTTCTCCGGACATATCGGTTACCTTTCCATCAATCAAAAATTCTATGGCAGGTAATTCGAACTCATAGATTTTATCATACCCTTTCTTTTCACCTCGATTCGAAGAAAACAATCCTTTCTCTTTGCCTGCAATAAAAGTGATTCCAAAATCATCATTATTTGAGTTGATAGGAGTCATCATATTATGAACTCCCCAAACGCCTTCTTCCAATTCATTTGCATAAAAGATGTCCAACCCTCCCATACCAGGATGACCATTAGAAGAGAAGTACAAAACTCCATTTTCACGCATATATGGGAACATCTCGTCTCCCGGAGTATTAATGGTTGAACCTAAATTTACGGGAACACCATATTTCCCTCCATTCACCTCACTGCGCCAAATATCTTTCCCACCAAAACCGCCTTCCAAATCTGATACAAAATAGAGATACTTTCCATCTGGTGAAAGAGTAGGATGTGCAAATGTAATTGAACTATCTTCAGAAAGTTTTATGTCAGTAACCTTTCCCCATTTCCCTCCAGAACGATTAACTACACAGATTTGAGCACCTCTACTTTCTCCCTTTTCGGAGTAGCAACGAGTAAAATACATTACTTTTCCATCAGCGCTAAAAGAGACAGAGCCTTCATCCATATCAGAATTAATTTCCCCTTCCAAGGGAACCAAATTATCCCATTCTCCCAATGAATTACGTTTTGCGGTATAGATATCGTTATTTCTTACACCTGTAATTTTACTATTTCCTCCTCCGATTTCTTTATTCTCTCGTGTAGAATTAAAATAGACAACTTCTTCATCCCCACCAGGATAAGATGGTGAAAATTCACTTCTTTTTGAATTGAAAAAATCAACTTTTTTCACTTGATATCTGGTAGGGTTTTTGTTCCATTCTGCCATCTCTTCTGCTGATTGTTTCCCATTGATGGCCCTTATGTTGTCAGGATAAGTTGCTAAGTAGGTATCATATTGTTGTAATGCATCATTCACTTTCCCATTGATTCTCAACAAATCAGCATAATACAAATAAACAATTGAATCTTTGTGATTGTATCGAACTGCATTGGAGTAGGCACGTTCTGCTCGATCATAAATATTCAACAAACGATAGCAGTTTCCTAATTTAAAAGCAGCATAAGCCTTTGTCGAGCGATCCTTAACTTTAACTTTTGGGTACACACGATTGTAGATAGTAGAGGCTGTGTGGTACTCTCCTACATCATATTTTTTATCTGCTTTTTTCAGTTGTTGTTTAACGGAACAAGCGGGTAATAAAAAAACGGATGCAAGAAAGACAAAATACTTCCAACTATTTAGACTGCTTTTTAATTGAAATCCAAATTTTTCGTTCATAATCAATTTTATTTTCTTTGTCTAGAACATCAACAGAAACGGAAAGAGTTTACAGTAGTAACGCAGTAATACCTTATTTATTTTCTAATGAATTCCAACCTTGAGCTTTAAGTGTAATTTCTTGTCCATCTCTTGTTATTAAGCAACAGCCTAAAGACTCATCCGTGGTGTGTCCGATTACCTTTATTCCCGGAAGATTTTGGAATACATCATTCATCTCCAAAGGGACAGTAAAAATCAATTCATAATCTTCACCTCCATTCAAGGCAACCGTAGTAAGATTCATATTAAACTCTTCTGCCATTAAGGCTGTTTGATAATCAATAGGAATACGATCTTCATAGATTCTACAACCCAATTTACTTTGTTTACAGATATGTAGCACTTCTGAAGAGAGTCCGTCTGAGATATCCATCATGGAGGTAGGGACAACTTTAATTCGTTCCAGAGATTCGATAATCTCTTTTCTTGCTTCAGGTTTTAATTGTCGCTCGATGATATACTCTTTTCCTGCAAAATCCGGTTGAATACTATTGTCAGATGCAAATACCTTCTTTTCTCGTTCCAATAAAAGTAATCCCATATAGGCTGCTCCCAAATCACCGGAAACACAAATCAAATCCGTATTTTTTGCTCCATCACGACAGACAATTTTCCCTTTTTCTCCCTCTCCAATACATGTGATACTGATAGTTAAACCAGTCATGGAAGCAGATGTGTCACCACCGACCAAGTCAACACCGTAATGATTACATGCCAATTGTATTCCTGCATATAAAGTCTCCATATCTTCAACGGAAAACCGCTTAGAAACACCTAATGAAACAGTGATTTGCTTAGGTTTTCCATTCATTGCATAGATGTCAGAGAAATTTACAACCGCCGATTTATACCCTAAGTGCATTAAAGGGACATAGGTTAAATCAAAGTGAATACCTTCTAAAAGCAAATCGGTTGTTACCAACGTTTGTTTGCCTTTGTAATCCAATATTGCGGCATCATCTCCTACACCTTTTATTGAAGATTTGTTTTTTAATTCAAAATGCTCTGTTAAATGTTTTATTAAACCAAATTCACCCAAGGATGAAATTTCTGTTCTTTGTTTTTTTTCCATGCTTTAGAAGCTCTATATTTTATAAAAATATTCTAGTCTGCAAAGATAGATAAAATTAGGAAATAACCCCTTTGAAATTTTGTTTTTGATATTGGAAAGGGGTAATCCCGGTTTGTTTTTTGAAAAATCGGGAGAAAAATGAGGGATTTGGGAAATTTAATTCATTAGAAATTTCATAGACTAATAGATTCCCCTCTCTTAGTAACTCTTTCGATTTTAAAATCACCATTTTATTAATCCATTGCATAACCGTCTCTCCGCTTGTTTGCTTGATTAGTGCACTTAGGTAGTGTGGTGTTATGCTGAGTTGATTGGCGTAAAATCCAATGGTTCGCTCTTGTTTGTAATGTTCTTTCACAAGCGAAATAAAACGCTGGAACATGGATATTTTATAGGGTGATTGTATATCTTTTTCTATAGATCGGCCAGAAAATGTTTTTATATTCAGAATAAACGAATTGAGTAAGTGTTGTAATGATAATTTTATGGAGGTTGAGAAAGTGGTGTTTAACAAATCCCTAGTTAATGAAAAGTATTTTTCAACCATTCTAAACTCTTCTTCGTTTAATTGTAGGATGTAGGGATTCGACCAAATTGTTGAGAAGAGCTTTATCATATCTTCCGACTCAAAAAAATTCTCTTTTAATGCAATAATTTCTGCTGAAAAATCAGTCGATATGTTTGTATCTTCGATGTTAAAGTTAGGAGGGAAAATTGTTAATGTTCTTTCTTGAATTTCATACTCTTCAAAATTAAGTAGGTTGCGCATAGATCCTTTTTTTAGGAATAGTATCCGTGCTTCTTTTAGGCGAAAGAGATTATCGCCCATATTTTCCGTTATTTTATAAAAATCTTCTCTATTTAACTCAAAAGGACTCATTATGATACCAAAACTTTCACATTGCTCATCTATGTTTAAGTTGGTGATTGATGCAATATCTTCTAAAGTGATAGTTTTGATTCTTTTGTTATCATGCTTCATTATTCAATCAATTAGTACAATAGCAAAGATAATTAAATTTACAATTCGTACAAATAGGACATTTATAGTTGTTTTAGGTATTAAGAGGCTGTTTGAATTTAATTATTGTAAAGTTTCACTTTTTGTTTTTTTTCGTCATCTTTGAGATTATTTTTAACCTGTTTTTATTTTTCTTTTTTTGATAATAGTTCACTATTTATTGCAAAAGAATAATAAAAACAATCTTAAAAATTTCTCTCAAATATGCTCGAAATAAAATTCAACAGCTTCTTAATTCGATAAATTTTCTTTTGCAGGTGGTTTTATATGTTTATATTAAGGAAATTCTTACTACCTTTGTGCAAAATTTAAATAGTATGAACAAGGTATCGGAAAACCCTTTCAAAAACCGAACAGACAATCAGACTATGCTGGTGATTGTCTCGTTGCTCTTCGTGACCATGTATCTGGTCTCTAATATTATGGCTGTCAAGGTCATAGGTTTTTTTAATCTTTTTTATTTTGATGCAGGGACGATAACGTTTCCTTTCGCCTATATGCTGGGAGATGTGCTGACTGAGATGTGGGGCTACAAAACAGCTCGGAAGGTAATTTGGATGACCTTCGTCTGCAACATCATCCTTGTGGTCTGCACGATGATTGGCGTGTGGCTGCCGGCTCCGGACTATATGGCGGAGACTTCTGCGGCTTATGAACACATCTTTACGTATGTGCCTCGTATCGTGATTGGATCGTTAGTGGGTTTTGTCTGCGGCGAACTTTCTAACGCATGGCTAATGGAGAAAATTAAGCTGAAGACGAAGGGGAAACGTCTTTGGGTGCGTACAATCGGAAGCTCTATTATTGGCTATCTTTTGGACACAGTTCCGTTTGTCTTGATTGCCTTTGTAGGCGTGGTACCGGTGGCAGATTTGATCTTGATGATTATCACGCAATATTTTGCTAAACTGATTATTGAAGCCTTGTTAGGAACGCCTATGGCATACGCGGCAATTGGGTTTCTTTCTAAAAAAATGGAGCGGATTTAAGCATGGAACGTTACGCAGAGATTACGACAAAATTGCCTCGCGAGTTTGTGTTGTTACAAGGTTTGGGCTGCCGATGGAGGAAGTGCTCTTTTTGTGACTATCACACAGATGTGAGCGATAATCCTTTTGCAGTGAATCGTGAGGTGCTGAATCGAGTGACGGGGAGGTTTGGTGTGCTGGATGTGATAAACTCAGGCTCCGGGATAGAATTGGACGGGCAGACGTTGGATTTAATCAAAATTGTGGTGGAAGAGAAGAAAATCCATACGGTTTGGTTCGAAATGCACTATATGTACAGGAATCGTTTGGAGGAGTTTGCCAAACGTTTTGCACCTGCGAATGTCAAGTTCAGATGTGGTATTGAGTCGTTCGATGGACTTCGTAGAGAACAGTGGAACAAGGGCGTGGCTGCGGATGTTACTGCTGCGGATGTGGCGAAACATTTCGACGGAGTGTGCCTCCTCGTCTGCACGGTTGGCGATACGAAAGAGCGGATTGTGACTGACATTGAATTGGCAAAAAAGCATTTTGAGTACATGAGCGTCAACCTTTTCTGCAACAATGGGACTGAAGTTCGGCGAGACGAGTCGTTGGCAGACTGGTTTGTGAAAGAGGTTTATCCTCTGATAAAAGATGACGACCGTATAGAGGTGCTGATTGGTAACACTGATTTAGGGGTGGGGTGATTTCTGTTGTATGGAGGTTGAAAGTTTTGACACTTTTTTTTCATGGTTAAAATCTTGTTTGTCATGGAAAAAAAGTTTGAAGATCATAAATTCCGCAAAATGAATTTATTGACCCCACTTTTGTTTTACAATCCCAATAAATAATTATTCACTATCATTCATCACCATCACTTTTCTCTCAGAAAGAACCATTCGTTTTTTATTTAATGTTACATATATTGGTACACTTTTTGTCCTATTATAGGTTACATTTTTGTATGATTTAACTTCTACTATTGCAGATGCTTTCACAGTAACATTTATTCTATCATGAAGATTCGGATTTTCCAAACACATACATAACACATCTTTTGAAAATCTTCTATTTGAAATTTTACTTTTTGCTCCAGACCCGCTTCCACAATAATCATAAGAGAACCTTAATCCTTTGTAAAAAAGATCTCCGTTATAAGCATCAGTTATATAATACTTAACAGAATTTCCTTGTTTTTCAGAGGGTACTGCCAAGTCTACTAGCAATCCTGTCAGAAAACCACCTAAAGGAGAAATTAAATAGTTAGCAGCAGATGATGTTGCTTTTTTAAAGTTATCTTTGTTTCTATCCCAAAAAGTTTCCACGCTATGAGTTGCTAACCAATACCCCCATGTTACAACCCTCTTTTCGTTCAATGAATCATAAGGGAAAGATGGCAAATTAAAAGTAATTATCTCTCTAGGATTATCTTTATTTATAATTCCTTTAGATCTTATTTCTACCGTATTATTAAACAACTCATGTTCTTCATATTTTGTCTCTACAATTTCTCTAACCTCCTCAGTATAATGCTTTTCTTCATAACCAACAATAGAATCAACGGTATAAGGAATATACGTAGTGTCAACTAACGTTTCATAACGCCATCCAGTATCAAATAACACTTTAGATTCATCTGCTGGAATTCTCTGAATTTTTACTTTACAAATTCTTTTTGATAAAGGAGAATTTTTAAAACGAAAAGCATATAACCCTTTTTTATACACATCAATAGTTTTATTAGTAAGTTTTATCACCTTATAATCTTGCACCTTGGTATTTTGAGGCATTTCAATAATTTCTATCTCCTTTACCTCTTTACCCTCAAGTTCTTCAAAATCAAAAATAATTTTATCTCCCGATGCAAATCCAAAATACAATATCTCTTCGCCATTTAATTTAAAGGTGTTTTCAGTAACCAAAATAGGCTCTAATGAAAAACCATATTTCGATAATAGACTAAAAAACAAAAAAACTATAACTCTTTTCATGATATTCAAAGTTTAAGAAGTTGTTTAAATTCAATTCAAAACTAATTTGAGAGGTCTAAAAAACTCAAAATTATACTTGAATATTGATTATCAGTTTGATAAGTGAACAATTTTTCATAACTTTAAGGGCATCAAACAATAAAGAAATGAATCATTATTCAACAGATCTTACCGATAATCAGTGGCAAGTTATAGAAAAATTTTTAGACATGCAAGTGCGAAAGCGCAAATATTCTCTCAGAAGTATAGTAAACGCAATCAATTACCTCCTAAAACGGGTTGTCAGTGGAGGATGCTTCCCATGGATTTCCCTCCCAACAGCCTCGTTTACTACTATTTCTCGAACAACCCAGTTTTCAAGTCACACGGTGTCTGATTTTAGGAACCCATCCATTCCATTTTATATTCATCAATGTTCCTCTTCTTGCCGCTTGCGAGGAACGGCTGGGCGTAGTTTTTTTCCTTGATTTGAGCTATTGCCTCTTCGGCAGTTCCATTGTATTTGAACTCGAAAACATATACGTAATCGGGAGTTTCGATGGTCATATCTACACGTCCGTTGGAAGTGTGAAACTCAGCTTTCGTGTAGAGCCCGCAGAGATTGCAAAGAATGAAAAGCACGTTCTGGTAGTGGTTTTCTGTGTCCTTGATAAGGTCGTAAGGTGTGTTTGCGAAGAATGATTCGAGACGGGTCATGAAAGCTGTGATGTCGCCTGACTTCACCTCATCTACGAAGCTACGAATCTGAAAAGCGCTTTTGCTCGGTTCTACAGAGGTGTACATCGGCAAAAGATAGCGAAGAAAACCCTTCTTTACCTCCTCATTGGGGAAGTCCAATAAATATTCATCGTAGTCTTTATAATAGCCTTTGATGGTTAAATATCCGCTCTGAAAAATCACAGGGATAGGGTCGGATGATGCTATATCAACAGAATTCAGCACATCGCTGGTTACGCCTCCTTCTGCCAAATCTTCCAATCGAAAATTACTATTTATCAATAGTTTAACAAGGTATGACGGTGTGCCGGTCTCGAACCAATAACTACCGAATTTCAAGTTATCCAAAGTATTTAAAACACTGAACGGATTATACATTCCAGGGGCATCTTCTGAAAAATGATAACCATCATAATTTCTTTTCAGTTCCGAATATGCCTCGTCTAAAGTGATGTTTTGCGAATCTGCCAAACGTTGAACGTAAGGTTCAAACACACCGTGCAATTCTCCTTCATCAATTCCACACAGGTTGTAGTAACGGTTATCCAAGGAGATGTCCTTCAAGTTGTTCAGATCGCTGAACACGCTCACCTTGCCAAACTTCGTCACACCTGTGAGCATGGCGAACTTGATGCAGCCGTCCTTGCTTTTCAGCGCGCCGTAGAAAGATTTCAGGGTGGAACGGTAATCTTCTTGCAACTCTTCATTGCCTATAGTTTCAAGTAATGGTTTGTCGTACTCGTCAACCAAAACAGCAACACGTTCGCCGCTCTTTGCGTATGCGGATTGAATAACATCCTCAAAACGCATACCAAAATCTGGGTCGTGCGGTTTTATATCATAGAGTTTTTCCCACTTCGAAAGAGTTTTGTCCAACACGGCATCCAATTTCCCTGGCTCTTTATACTTCGCCGTATTCAAATCCAGATGCAGCACCGGATGCACCTCCATTTCTGCTCAAGCTGCTCGACAGCCAAGCCTTTGAACAAGTCTTTTTTGCCAAGAAAATAGGCTTTCAACGTACTGATAAGCAAACTCTTACCAAAGCGGCGAGGACGAGAGAGGAAATAATAACTCCCTGTTGACACAAGTCTATGCATCAACGCAGTTTTATCTACGTATAAGTAATTCTCCTTACGCAGTTTCTCAAAATCCTGAATGCCGATAGGCAAGTTTTTTAACGTCTGCTCCATACGCTGAATTTTTCTTTCTGCAAAGATAATGTTTTGGACGTGATTTCAATATGGGTGTAACAAAAATTAATGAATGAGGAGTTAGGAATGAGGAGTTAGAAATTAATGCTCTTGCCCCGCCATGGTGAGTTTTGTTCTGTGCCTAATTGCCGAGGGCGGTGCCAACGGCTGATGGGTTTTTCCCTTTCAGGGTGCAGGAGGGTGCGCTGCGTGGAGATAAAATAATGGTATTCGGTGCAGTCGGATTGCTAATCCCGCAGGTGCGGGATGGTCAAAACAAACTTACTTAATCAGTTTTTTGTCCGCATCGCACAGTCCGACAAGGCTGCAAGACCCAATCATCTCTCCTTTTGTCACAACTTTCAGCATACCATACTTGGCAGTCTCATATTTAATGGCAGTGCCTTCTTGAAAGAAATAACTGTCTGAACCGATGGTA
>JAEIGA010010248.1_pt1 | contig 14206 bp, 18 predicted proteins | sample 9270691 | NCBI WGS metagenome assembly JAEIGA01 (sample SAMN17057246, study PRJNA624740) | gut metagenome | biome: biome; isolation source: fecal sample | host: Bos grunniens | place: China: Xizang | collected 2019 | reverse complement strand
TAGAAGACCAATAATAACCAACAGAAAGAGGTTTTATACCAAGAGCTTTTCGTATCTGATTTATCCTATCAAATTCTGAAAATGCTTCTAATAGCTCACCTGCCGAAGGAATATATTCGTTTTCCCCAAGTCTTTCTAAAATTGATAATCCAGACTCATAGCAGCTTAAGGCTAGAATATTAGTATTTTCAAATCCTTCCATATCCTGTTTAACCTTATCAATGTCTTTAATATATTTCGAGGAAGGATAATCAGAGAGTTTGGATTCAGAAAATTGAGATTGATGTAACTCTAGTGATATAATTTTTCCGGACTTCAACACAATTCCAACTACATCACTCTTTTTAAATGTTTCTCCTATTTTTATACATCTTCCATCTTTCAAGAAAATATCGGGCTGCTTTATAATCGATACTTTAACATTTTCCGTTACTTTATTCATTAATTTCATATTAACAATTTATAATTTATTACATTAATAAGGAAAATACGCTTTAGATTTGGATTGGCAAAATTAAGGAGTTCGAATCTCCTCTAAAGTACAAATAAAGTTGAGATAGCAGAAGAGATTTAAACTTCTAATGCTATGAAACTATTGAAAGAATTTTTATATCTTGTGTCCCTCCTGATTTTTACATTTCCAGGACGATACAGGCTTTTAGAAACAAGGGTCTTACAGTATTTCCCAATCACCAAGAAAGGTTGGATGATGTGGTGCGGTGTCTTAATACATCATGGAAATTTCGAACAATGGGGCAAAGATAAAGGGGCCTGGATGAGAATGAACATAAGACTCTATCAGGCAAAGACTACACACTTTAGCTGGACCACTTTCTACCTCTCTTACTGGCTCGATATGTTGGTAGGTTCTTTCTATTGTTTATCTTGGAGAGGCGGTTACTACACTTCCCCTTACATCATCGAAGAATATGCCAAAGAGGAGAATAATTACTACCCCTATGAATATAATAGAGAGATGATGAAAAAATATCGATTTTCCTACTCTGAACGTAAGCTCCTCTGGAAAGAAGTAGAAGGGAATATTGAGAAGTGGTTAAAGCATATAAAGGAAATATGATGTGATTGACCCGCCCGAAGGAACAAGTTGGGGATTTTCAAGGCGAGATTAAAAACGTTTGGAAAAAGATAGTTCGAACTATTAGAAAATCAAACGTGAAAAATAATGAAGTGTGATATTTTTGTGTTAACACTTTTCTTTACACTTCGATCTTCTTTCGCCTTATTTCTTCCCAACTTAAAATAACGGGCGGGGATAATAACAAGGAATGTATATTATGAAACTGAACATAAAAACAGTGGAGAGGAACTGGAAAGATATTAAGGAAAAATCTTATAGTGCTACTTCTTTTTCCATCGAGGGTAGACCAGGAGAAATCTTAATAACCGATGACTCCGATTACCCTAACTGCCATGATCTCCACCCAACCAATAGAAGCGGCTAGGTTGACCGAGGATGAGCTTAAGTTTTTGGCTAAGTCCATTATTGATTATATTCCGTCTGGCCATTATATTTTGACCTGCGGAGAATCTTGGAAAGAGAAGGAAGATATATTTGGTATTCTTTCTGGTCTGCTTTCCGATACTGGCTGCCTCCGAACTTTGAAAGACCGTGAAGGAGGACCACATTATTATCCAATCTTAAAGAAAATATGATTATACTAAGACAGAAAGCCTTTACTCGCGCAGAAAGAGAGGCATTAAAACAATTATATCTGGTTAGTAGGGGAATTAGAAGATTTCCCGGAGGTATTACTAATCTAGAAGACGCTAAAGCTCTTAAGGAGTTAGCAATAAAATTAAATGAAGGAAATCCAAATCAAAATATTGCTAGCCCGAGTATAAGAAAAGCCTTAGATAATTTAGGACTAACAAGATTGACGGATAAAGAATTAAATCACCTCAACCAAAAATACAATAATCCAGCAACCTATAACAGATTAACAAGGATAAATCCAAATTCATCTGGTAATAAGAAGTTGGAAGATATTTTGAAGAAAACTGTTAGTGAGGATAAGGCGAATAATATTGTGGAACAAGAGGCTGCACATAAAGCGTTATTACAAGAAAAAGAACCCGTGACTAATCAAAATATTATCAGGTTTATTAGAAAGCATCCTGGGAATTCTGTAGTAGAAGTAAAAAGTGAACCTCTCTCTATTTATCTACCTAATAAGAAAGAGGTTGGCCCAGCTCTAAATGAAATAATGAAGGATGAAAGTGTTAAACTAGTAAATCCTTCTGGTATAAACGGCAGACAAATGAAGCTTCTTAGAAAACATAAATTGAAAAGGGGACTTATCTTAACCAATAAGAAATATCCACCCTTTTACACTCTTCATGAAAAGGCTCATAACATAAATACAAAGACAATTCCTAACTCTGATAATTATGTGAATTCCAAAGCTATCGTTCCAGTTTATAGGAAAGTTGTATCTAGTGTTGGAGAAGTTGCAGAAGAAAATCTGGCTAGTTCTAGAGCCTTGAATATAATGAAGAATCAAAGCACAGCACCAGCCAGTAAAAGTGTAGCAGATAAATATTTAAATAGCTATGTTATTGGAGCAAAATCGTCTCTTTAATAAACTTATCTATTTTATCAGGTTCTTCGATGACGTGAAGAAACTCTCTAAATATCCCAGGAACCTTTGTATAATTTTCCCCATCAACACTAGCTTCTACCTCTACTAGTCTTCTGCCTATATCAAACTCATGATTAACTACTAGAGGTTTAATCCTAGTTGGGTATTTTGGTTTCTTCAATATTTTCAAACTTAATAGAAGATCTGCCATTTTATCTAGATCTTCCCAGATGTCTTTAGGAAATAGAAATATAGAATAACCATTAGGAACATCTACATTTTCCCACTCCTCTAAGTCTAGGAATTCTTTATAGGCATCTGAGTAGGGAACAACAACACCAAGTTTAAGTAATTCTGGTAACTGTGTAAACCCGGGATCTCTATGAACAACTGATTTTCCCCACATTAAAGTTGAAGGACCTAAATCAGAATATTTTCTAATTAATTTCATTTCCATAATAACTGTGAATTTTAAAGAGATTATTAACCGACTGTCCTAAAACAAAGACAGTCTCTCGCAGTTAAGGAAATCAAACCTGAATTTACGTAGAACTATGATAATCTTAAGGAAAAAGACGGGGTTATTGGAAAACTTAATCTTTGTATCTCCACTCCCCAAACTCGAACGTGAATTGCTTGATCCCATTCTCCCCCGAAATTTCCTGACCTCCAAGAAATATATCGATCATCAACTCCCAAGATTCCAACTCTATACGACGGTGGATGATGCAATATCCGGGAAGTACTTGAACGAAACACCTGAACCACTCTTGTATGTTTATAAAGCTACTCGTCTCCGAAATGAAAGCTTAATAAAACCGGGCCTCTCAGACTGTCCTTATGGTTTACTGGTGGAAGAATATTGGAGCCTAGTAAATGTAAAGCCAGAATTATTAGGAGTCATTGAGGTAGAGACGGGAAAGCCAATCAAGAAAGAAACTTATAAATATGGTCCTCGTCAACTTGATTCTCCTTTATTGCGATGGAGTTGGAAAGAGAAACTCGAGAAGTGGGAGAAACCAAAATTAAAGAAGTGGTTATGAGAATCAAGAGAACTAAGAAAAGAATCTCCAATATATCTCCTCTCTTAGCTCGTGTTGATGATGTTGCGAGAATATGGATAAAGAGAAGGAAGAATAAGGAAAAGGAGAAATAAATCAAATCCTACGTTGCTCTTTGAGGCTATTGATTTGATTCAAACGTAGGAACTAATGCGCGGGAAGAAACAAAAGGAAAATATCACGACCGAATTTTCCAAAGCGTGAATCTTTCTGCGGAGCTCCTTTATTACACGCTTTTACTATGTTCGGTCGTATAGTGAGAAAGGTGTGAGAAATATTAGGGCGGATTTTTTATGTTCGAACGAGGAGATTGGTACCGCCCTGAAAAACACACCTTGAAAATTAAACCTTTTGTGATCTAAGTCCGCGCGTAATCATTAGAACTGATTGTCAACTTTTTAAAATTGACTTATTAAATTTAGTAAACTTTTAGATTATGTGTAGATTAATTAAGAAAACAACAGTGAAAGCCGGAAAAATTATGCTGATGCCCTTCAAGTGGTACATAAAGACTTCGGCAAAAAACTATCAAATTATGCTTGGCGATAACATTCAGTATTTTAGATTTTGGATGTAACACCAAACTGAAAGAAGATGCAAGATTCGAGAGAGACCTAGGAAACGCTTGGGAATTACGTGGTTGAAATTGGTTCTTCACACTTACTCTCTCCTATCTATGGCGAAGAAACTTAATATCTTTTGGTTAATTAAATATCAAAAGTCTAAATATAATAGAATCATGAAAAATACACTGAAAATTTTAATGCTAACTCTGATCCTGGCTAGTTGTTCACATTCTTTCCCTGAACAAACACAACCAAGTCAGAAAGAGGAAGCAGAACAGACATTTGGATACCAGTTTGACAAGAATCATGACTGGTGTATGACTAAAAATGGCTCAATAACGATCAATCCATTACCGGGAACAAAGACAATCCAAGTTCTAGTTTACTCGGCAGATTCGGAGGAGAGCACATCACTGAAGGTCCTAAATTCAACAAACGGAGACCAAAAAGTGACCCTAAACTATGATACCCCAAACGTTTATATCGGACTTTATGTTGCTTGTATAACGGAAAACGGATATTATAGTCTAAAACAATTTGAACACGGAGATAGAGAAGTAAATTTTGAGCAAGAATCAAAGGCAAGAACTAGAGCTGCCACTAATATTGACTTCCCTTATACCCTGCCTACTTCCACCCTTACATTGACTGGACCCTTTGATTCGTACGGTAAACAGAGGGGATGGAATAATGTAACTCTCTATGCTCCAGCCAATGAAGAACAACTGATTATGGAGGTTCCCGATTTTGATTCAGAAGAGGCAACTACTCTGAAAACAATAATTCTTTCATACTTTAAAAATGGAAGACAATACAGAAATATAGATTTAATAAAGCAATCAGGAATATATAATGAGAATGCTTATCCTATTACTACAGGAGAAGAGCCAATAGTAATATGTCCTATTTACAGAAATGATGGTACTTCTAATGAGGTTGTAAACTCTGAACTCTTCTATTATTATTTCAAGGCTAACGAAGAACCAGACCTAAAGAACTTGAAATGCTATCGAGCTATCAAATTTAAAAATTCAATGAAAGCTAATGATGTCCTCTCTAGATTTCATGCTTATGCCCTAATTTACTGGGATGAAAATGGTAATGGAAGCTTTCAGTTCCCGGTAGGATATAAAATTGGTTTTGTGCTTCGTTCTAACCTTTCTCAATATAACGGTCAAAAGCAAGGAGAGTCTTGGTGTGACGGCAGAATGAATAAAGAAATAAATAATTATGGCCATTTCAAGAGTTCTAAGTTAGATGATTATGATCCTAGAATGGCTTGGATAACTGTAAATGAAAAATCAATTCTTTGTATAGAGGGGTGTTCAGATGCAGACTATAATGAAAGTCTCATCCAGATTATCGGTGGTGTTGAAACTATAGATATCCCACCATACATTGAAAAGAACTTCTATACATTCTTATTCGAGGATACAAAAAATTCTGACCAAACGGATTACGATGAAAATGATGTTGTAATAAAGGCTACTCGAGACGATAATACACACGTTAGGTATATTTTGATGGCAAGTGGAGCAAACGATGAATTATATCTGCATCAGGTAAATGGTAGAGTAATAAACCAAAATACAGAAGTACATAAGATCTTCGGAAGTAATGGTCAAGAGTTTATTAATACAGAGACTAAGAATTATCCCTATGTAGAAGATTTAGTAACAGTGTCTCCAAGCTTCTCATTTCTTGATCCTAATTGTCAACCTATTTTAGAAAATCGCACAAAGGGATATAATATTCAAGTATCAAGAGCGGGTGAAGCTCCCATGGCTATTATGATTCCCTACGACTTCAAGTGGTCAAAGGAAAAAATTAGAATTGATAGATCTTACCTACTTTTTGGAAACTGGGGAAGGAATATGATAGAATCTACGGATTGGTATATATATCCGGAAGAAGATTTAGTAATTAACCCATAAAATAGATTTCTCATGTTTATTTATTAGATTAATGTGTATTCGGGGAAGGAAAGTGTAGATTCGCGGTCTATAACACCTTCCCTATTTAAAAACTATAACACAATAAACATGAGACATGAAAATTACATTAATTTAATTGAATTAATATGAGACGAATTTGGAAAAAAGAGAAATTAAATCTCTTAAATTATTTTGAGAAAGAAAAATTTAGTCTTTCAAGAGTAGCTGAAATTTATAAAGTTACCGAACGACAGCTTCTAGATATTTGTAGAAGGCTGGGAATAAATCACTTAGTTGAGGAAACAACACCGTGGTCTGATGAAGAAATAGATTTAGTTAGAAAATTATATTTAGAAGGAAAATCTATTTCACTGATTGCTAAAAATATACCAAGTAAAACTAAAGAAGAAGTAAATTATCTTTGTATAGAACAAGGGAAGGAATTTAATATGGTAAGGGGAAAGAAACATCCTTTTAGAAAATATACAAAGGAAGATATAGATAAAATAAGAGACTTGGTAAATGACGGTTATACTAGATATGAAATCGGCGATATGTTAGGAATTGATCCCTCTGTAGTATTAGGATTAAAAAGAAAATATAAGATAGAAAAGCCCTCTATTCAAGAACTCCATGATAAGGGAATTTTTTACATAGGATTTGATAAAAAGAGAGTAGATACAGGGCTTACTAAAGAAAAACTATTGGAATTATTAGATGAAGGTAAGACTAGAGTAGAAATCGCGAATCTATTTAATCTGGATAGTAGATTAATTACTACTCTAGCAACAAATCTTGGCAGGAATGATAAGAAAATTGAGACTGCTAGAGAAGTTAAGAGGAAATTAATTCTTGAAATAACAGGAAAAGAGGCCACTGAAAAGGATCTTAATAGAGCTTTTATTGATATTTTAACCAAAGAGTATGTGGAAGGGCTTCTTAAAAGGAATGGGTATTGTTTTGCTAAATGCTCTGAAAATGAACTTAATGGAATAGATCCAAAATGTTTATACCAAGCTGTTGAAAAGTTTAATATAACAATCCCTGATGAGATAAGGGAAGATATTTTTCTAGCCAGAGAAAGTTGTCATAGTTATGGAGCTTCTAAACTTATGCCTAATTCAATGGGAGAATATTTTACAGAAAAAGCATTGGAAAATCTAGGTTTAAAGTTTGGGAAACAACTTTTTCTGAATGATGCAGTTCCTAAAGACATTCGTCCTTTAGGTGTTTCTATTGATTATACTGTAGAATATTCTGAAAAGAAGTATTATATAGAATATAATGGAAAGCCTCATTATGAATTCTCACGACAGTATCATAAAAATGATATCAATTATTTTATTAGTCAAGTAAAAAGAGATATGTGGGTTAAGGAATATTGTGAAGAACATGACATAATTTATGTAGAGATTCCTTATACTCTTTTTACTGTTCAAGAAATTGAAGATGTTCTAAGAGAGGTCATAATAAATGGTAAAGATATTAATACTATCATAGACTTTGATCCCATCTATAAAAAGATACAAGAATTAGGTATTACAATAGAAGCCTAACAATAAATCCCACACTGTCCTTTGAGGCTACTGTTTGATCAGGGTGTGGGAACTTAGGAGGTAGATTTAAAGTCTACTATGAATCAGAACTAACAAAATTAAATAAGCTTATGATAATTAAGAGACAGAAAACATTTGCCTCCGCTGCTAAGATTGTTTCAGATGAGGTAATCAAAAAAGGAGTGACCAAGGAGGTTGCAAAAAGTACCGAGTGGATTAAAACACATCCATTCGATCCAGGACTTCTTCGAAAAAAGACTACCAAACAAGTGAGCCTATTTTCGGAAGAGTCGGAAGAAGATTAGGAAGGAGGTAGAGTATGAATGAGAGAAATTTTATAGATCACAGCAATAGTCGAGATTTCAATGCACGAGAGATCGAAAATGCTAGTCTAGAAGCACAATATAGTAAATTAACTGAAGAGGAACGTACATGGGTTGCTCTTAAAGCTCTCGGATATTCTAGAAAACCACCGGAGATTGAAGAATTCTATACAGATGATTTTTATCTAGGTAATGAATTTTTCTTTAATGGTGGATCTAGTGTTTTCAACTACTGGAAGAAAGTTTTAAACGAGATTTATCCCTCCTGTATACTAACGGCAAAACCATATCAAATTTTGAGTGGTGCCATAGGATTAAACAAGCCCAGTCCTATTATAATCACATTAAAAGCTGGAAATTCCTAAAGGAGAATCAGCTAGTTATCTTTGATCTATGATAACTTCAACGACTAATTAGATGTGACATTTAGATGATAATATAGTCTTAACATTATAGAGATATAATGACGTAACTATCTGATAATTGGGTAGTTGTGGGCAAGAGCACGATAGGAAGAATACAGCTTTCTTATAATTATAGCCGCCTTCTGTGCCTTTCTAATCCGGCAAAAACTTTAGGTATTGCTAGACGCCCTCTCTCAGCCATAGTCTTTCACGTAAACACTGAATTAGCTGAGCGAGATTTTGTTTATTGGTTTAAAAAAGACGTCTTGCAGTTATCTCCATTCTTTAGAACAACAAAAAATCCAAAACTTAAATTTAATGTATATGTAGGAAGTCCAAGATCTAGACGTTCCGGATTAGGTACCGATTTGGTCTGGGCACTTTTTTCAGAAATTAACTTCTGGGGGAACGGTTTAGATAGCACTACCTCAGATAATCTTGCAATAGATACATTAAATACAATTTGGGGACGTGTACATAGCCGTTTTAGCAAGAAGACATTACAGCTAGTAGGAAATTACATTTTGGACTCATCTTCTTCAGGTGATCAAAGTAGTACGATTAGATTTGAGGAGATGATACCAGATAAAAAGATGCTATTGACAGTATCAGAACCACAGTGGAATGTAAGACCTGAATTATATCCAGAACTTAAACAGCCAGGAAATAATACGTTCATGGTTTATGCAGGAGACCCTAAAACTCCACCACAGAAAATTTATCCAGACGAAAACGATAAAGTGTCTCCTGAATTTGATCCGGATAGAATTATTAATATGCCAATTTCACTTCTTCCTGAGGCCAACATGGATTTGAGAAAATGTCTTATGGATAAAGCGGGTGTACCACTAGCTGGATCTTCTCTGTTCTTCAACGGAGATATAAGTCATCTAGTTAATTGTATGTCTGATTATAAGAATCTACTGCCAGAAATAATAGCGGTGGACTTCTTTGACCTTAAGGATAGACTTTATGATAAGATAAAAAAGGCACTAGAGTTAGTTCCTTATCGTACTCCTTTGTGGATAGGCCTTGACCTTTCTAGTAAGCACGATTTGAGCGGCTTATCAATAATAATGCTAGAGGGAAAAAAGACAGTTAATAAAGTAGAATTCCCATTAATTAAATCTTTAGTTAATATTGGCGTATCACGAATTCCAGGTCAGCAAACAAGTATATCTCATTTCTATGATCTAATTAAAGAATTAAGTAAGAATTATGATGTTCGAGTATCTGCTGATTCATCACATAGTGCTCAGCTTCTTCAGGATCTTGAAAGGGATATGATACCTAATAGGAATATTAGTACAGATAGACTTCCAGAACCTGCACAATACCTGAAGAGTCTTATAAATTTGGAGTTAATCAAGATACCTGTTAATCATAGACTTCTTCGTGAAACCTATGATTTAAGATATGTATCGACTCCTGGTGGTAAAATCAAAGTAGATCACCCAGTAAAAGCATCGTCTGGAAGTTGGAAAGCTGATGGTACAAAAAAAGATGATATCGCTAGCTTTGATTCTAATGATGGTATTGGCAGTAAAGACCTGTTTGATTCACTTGAACAAAGTTGTTGGGCACTCAGGCTTGATATGTTAGAGGGAACAGAACTTGGAGTTAACCCAGGATATACTCTAACTATGGAGGGGCTTGGAAAACAAACTGTAGGTGATATTAAGGAGGCTACTAGAGCTCAATTACAAGGAATGATTGAGGAAATTTTTTAATTGAAAGGAGAGAATAGATATGAAAAAGGATCTGATTATATTAGGAACCGCTCACCTGGATACCACTCCAGGGAAATGTAGTCCGGATGGTAAATTTAAGGAGGCGGTTTGGAGTAGAGAGTTTGTGGCTGATCTTAAACCTATGCTAGAGAGTTATGGTCTGGAGGTTATGATAGATTGGCCTGATTTGAGCATGGGAAAAGGAATTACAACCTCTCAAGAATTGGCTAAGCGTGTGGAGATAGTAAACAAGGAAGCCGCAAAGAAGGACCAGAACGTTTATTACATCTCCACCCACGTTAATGCTGCCGGAAGTCAAGGAAATTGGTTAGGGGCTAGAGGTTGGAGCGTATATACAAGTCCAGGGAGAACAATTTCGGATACCTTGGCTGAGTTTTTATGGATTTCAGCGCACAAGAACCTAAGAACGTATAGGGATCTCGGAACTTGGGGAAAGAATCAGGTACCTATACGATCAGATACTACAGACGGGGATCATGACCTAGAGGAAAAGTTATACGTACTGACAAAAACTAGGTGTCCTGCGGTATTGGTTGAGAATTTATTTCAGGATAATCACGACGACATTTCCTACCTAACCTCAGACATTGGATTTCACGAGTTAAGTAGGACATATGTAGAGGGTATTTTGTGGTTTCTTGACAATCGATAAAAATAACCTCGTGGAAAATTCGGGTGTGAGGAAGAAAACACTAGGAATTATAGAAGAAGGTATTAAAAAGTTCGAACTTTAATCTTCCCTTCTTAATCCTTCTAGTGTATAAAAAATTCGTGTAAAAATAAGGTTGAGATTTTTGTGTTAACACTTTTTCCAACCTTAAATTAGAACACGAATAAAATAATACACCCGAGAATAAACCACGAGAAAAATAAAAAGCAGAGGATACTAATACGAGAGAAATTTTTAGTGAGCATAAGATTGGTGGTATGTTTAGATTTCCTCCTGAGACTACCGATCAAGAAATAATAGATCACATACTTTCCGATTTTTCCTTGAAGCTCTACGGGATTATGAAACTCTACCAAGATCCGAAGATAGGTTGTTCGTCTCTTTGCACCTACGACGTCTTCAGAAAATTTTGGGAGATAGATGACCCAGGAGATGTTTCGCAAGATGGAGAGGAAATATATAGTGAAATTCCGTCCGACCTAATCGCTAAAAAGATTGAGGAATTATCAAACGGAAAGATTACTAAGGAGGAAGTTACGGGAAGTTTTAGTGGTGGTGAATTTCCGATAGTCAAAATTTGGAAAGGCTATAAGTTAGATTCTAAATCTAACGGTGAAGGGAAGAGACGAAATTCACGCTACCTATGATATAATGAGTGAGGTAAGAGAAAATGCAGTCTAATGTTTAAGTCTACAAAAAAAAGAGTAGAGGACTTATAATTCATCCTCTTTATACTTTAACTCATTTATTGCTTTAACTCCAATATTAAGGAGTTCCATTATAATAACCGCTTTTAATAAAACCTTACAAAAATCTGCAAATACATTAAAATCTTTTTTACTCATACTCATTATATTTTATATTACACAATAATAAGGATTTTAGGGTATCGATATTTTATTATTCTTTTAAAAGCAAACGGGGAATAATAAAAGAAATATAGTTTGCTAAGACTAATGATATGATTATACAGCGTTTATTCTCTAGCAAGGCACAAAAGGCTAGAAAAGAAAAATATGAGGTTCTTAAAGGACAAGACTTAGTTGATCAGCGTAATAGAGGATTTCATAAGACGGCAGATGAAGTATTTAATCAGGCAGCTAAAGAAAAACTCCCTGAAAATCATCCCAAGGTCAAGCAAGCCTCCGAATTAAAAGCCAGAGCAATTATAAATGATCAACTAAGTCAAGAAGTGAAAAAAGATCCTAAAATAGGGATTAATTTTACAGATGGACGTGAGGGTATTTTAAATCAATATAAGATATATAATAAAAGGCTTGCTAGATCTGGAATGAATCTTGAAGAATTTAATCGTTCTGGAGGTATTATTAAAAGAAACGAACAAAATAAAAAAAGACCAAGAGGAGTTAAAAAAGTTCGTGGTGAAAAAACTCAAACTACTCCTAGAAGTTATAATTCTAGATTTAGTTCCTTAAACAAAGAATCTCAGGATAAGTTAGTTGAAAAAATAGAGACGCGTCAAAAGGTTAAAGCCTCTATTGCTAAACATGAGGCTAAAGCTGCTGAACTGAGGGCTAAGAAAGAAACTGGTAAGATGCTCAAGAAAGGTGGTAAGATTGCTTTAGCTACTGGTGGAGTTGTGGCAGCTGGTATTGGCGCAAAGAAATTGGTTGACAAAAAGAAAGCCAAAAAGAAAAAGAAATAATCACAGAGTGAACGTTCTTGCGGAGCAAAGAACTCTAAACTGGCGTGATAATAAAACACTAGGAGAAAATAAGAAGGAAAATCAAAGTTCGAACTTTTAGACTCCCTTCTTTCAATTTCTAGTGTAATAGGAATTTGCGTGAGGAAAAGGTTGGAATTTTTGTTAACACATTTTATCAACCTTAAGAAAATACGCAAATAAAAAACACGCCAGGAAAAATTACTCTGTAAAAACAAAACCGGGATGAAAAACACAATTAGTTATCTCTTACTTTCTGCTCTCCTCCTATTCTTCACATGTCACCTATTTCCGAAGCTGACAGACATGAAACAGGGAATGGAAAACTTGGTAATGTTGGTTATAGAATGAAGAATCTAGGAGAGATGGGGAGAGGTAGAGTTTGGAGAAGACCTGTAAAGATAAAGGAACTCGAAACAAAGAATAGAGTGGTTGGAACTTTACGGGAGATTGATCTAGTAATTTGATAAAAAATTACGTATAGTTAATCGTTAATTATAAAAAATTAACTTATATGTTAATACTGAGAACAAAATGCCATTCGGAGAGAGAAGCATATATTGAGGGCTATAAGGACGGAGCGGAACAAGCCTTGAATGATTCCTTGACTGATGCTCTCAAAGTTCCGGAGGTGAAGGAAAATGGAAAGGCAATTAAGGAGATGTTAGATAAGGCTGAAGAAATGAAAGCCGAAGTTCCTGAGATTGCCGAAGAAGCTGCCAATGAAGAAAAACTATACTCCGAGAATCTTCAAGCAGTTATTGAAAAGATTATAAACCACATTGACACCATGAAGATTGGTAAGTTTGTGGTTATGGAAGATAAGTCAGAGGGAGATGAAGTTTGTATATCTGGTGGACTGAATGGAAGGGGTATCTGGAGTAATTATTTTGAAACTCTGGCCAAATTCATGTATCAGGTTGAGCTACGTTTTCCCGATGCTTATGTTGTGAAACTGGAGAATGATACCTTAGATGATGTTTTCTATCTGACTGTGAAGATACCGAAGGATGAGGTACAGATAATTGAAGGTGCTATTGAGGATCTGGAAGGTAAGGATGGTCAGAAAGAATTTGGAGATAAGGAACCACCAAAGAAGGGAAACAAGAAACCTGGAGATAGAGAGCTTGCGCCAAAATCAATAGTAAAAAGAGTAGAGAATGGTGAAGGTGTTATCTATCAAATTAACGGATCTTGGAGAATTGTCAGCATGAAAACTAATCCTCCCAGTCTATGGCCGTCAAAATTTTCAAGTAGAGAAAAGACCGAGGCTGCGTTGCGTGGTTATCAAGCCAATAAACACTAATAATAAATATTAACAAGATGATTATATTACGACAAAAGTCTTTTTCTTCTAGAGACCAAAAAGGTTCAGAAGAACAAAGGGAATTTAATTCAAAAGCAGCTAAAGCTCTAAACACAAAGTATCTTAGACAATGTGCAACTGATCATGAGATCCCAAGAATAATGCTTATGATGAAGGAAGAACCTCTAAATCCGCAAACTATAAAAAAGAATGCCAGGATGTATAATAAATATAGGCATGAAGATGGAGTCCTTTCAATTAATGAACGTATTTATGACAGATCTCATGATTTAAGTGCAAGTAGTATTGATCCTGGAAGCTCACGTAATAGAGCAATAAGAAATAAAAATC
>JAEIGA010010247.1_pt1 | contig 14206 bp, 12 predicted proteins | sample 9270691 | NCBI WGS metagenome assembly JAEIGA01 (sample SAMN17057246, study PRJNA624740) | gut metagenome | biome: biome; isolation source: fecal sample | host: Bos grunniens | place: China: Xizang | collected 2019 | reverse complement strand
CAGCAGCATCCTTACGCAAAGCGGTGTTCAAGGTATTCAAGGAGTCAATTTGCACGATGTAGTGCTTCATGATGGAACGCAAGGTACCGAGCTCTTGTTCGTATTGACGAATTTTGGCACGGTTGGTCGCTTCGGTCTTCTTCACGCGGTCGATCAATTCATCCACTTTGAGACGTTCTCTCTCCAATTGGACGTTCAAGCTGTCGTTGTCGGAAGAAAGCAAGGCATAATCCGACTGCAGATCTACCATTTGTTGGGTCAATTGGTCCTTCTCAATGGTCAGATCATCGATCAACGCACTCCGGTCAATCCAAATCCAAAGCAGGGCTGCCGTCAACACAACAGCCACCGCCGCCAAAATGATAACGGTTGTCTTAAAAGGGTTGTTTTGGTTATTTGCAACAGTAGGTTCCATAATGTGTATCAATCTTTTTTTACAAAATAAGCGACAAATATAACCACTTTCCTAACAAAAACCATACTAAGCCGGAATGAAGGGCCGTTTTTACCATTTTTTCTTTTGCATTCTTTGTTTTTTTCTACCTTTGCCGGTCTTATAGTTGCCTAATAATCAACAAGAAAAACAAATATTATGAAAAAACTACTTTTCTTTACAATCGCAAGTATTTCCCTCTGGTCATTGAACGCATGTTCCTCCGAAGACACCCCCAAAGAGCCGGAAAAAGAAACTCCTACCTGCTCTTTTGAGGTAACTTTGAACCAAGATCAAAACAACTTGAGCGTTGAAATCATTCCCTCAGAAGCAGACCAAACCTACCTCTACGGTTTGATGAACCACGAGGAATATTTGGCGTTGGGAGAAGATCCCATCCAAGGTTTCACCCAATGGATGAATGCCCAATTGACCAGCGAAAACGCCCCCGAATTGTTCCTGGGCCAATACAGCGATGAATACAAGAAACTCTTGTGGAACCGTGACTACCACTTCTACGTAGCCCAAGTGGTGGACAACCAAATTTACGGTACCCCGACATTGATGGACCACAAGATCTACCGTGCGAGCTTGACCTTCTCCCCGGAAGGCATGTGGATTGCTCCGGCCTACATTTCCGACAACGGAGACTATGTAGTCGGCAACTACGAAGGTTCCTTCATCTACCACTTGCCCACCGACTCCCTCACCTTTGTTGAAGGCACTTCTTTGTATGACATCACAGACGACGGTATCGCATACGGCCAAGACGAAACCGGCTACCCCGTTCGTTACGAAAACGGTGAATTGAAATTCATGGACCTCACCTTCCCCAACTCAACCGAAGGTAGCATCTTTGCCGTTTCCCCTGACGGAAGCCTGGCTGCCGGCTACCAATTCGTTGACAGCTGGAACATCCAACCTTTGTACTACCGCAACAACGAAGTGGTAGAATTGGAAGTAGGCCTGGATATCAATGGCCGTCCTGCTGAAATGGCCTGCGTAAAAGGCATCGGCTCCAACGGCAACATGACCGGATACATTTTGGATGAAAACTACGTTGAAATGGGTGCAATGTGGGACAAAGACGGTGCATACAACCTGTACATCGAGCCCTTCATGGTGTACAACGAAAGCCTCGCCCAATGGAAAACCCTCTACGGCACCATGTTCAACTACATCTCTCCGAACGGCCGCTACATCGCTTCAACCCTGATTGAATACAGCAACACTGGCTTGACCCACAAGACCTATGCATACGTGTACGACACCGAAGAAGATGAAATGTATGTAGTGTACGACGAAGCTGCAAAAGATATGTTGCGTGTAGACTGCGTTTCCAACGACGGTGTGGTATTCTTGTCGGATGTGGACATGGCCTACTCTTCGGTTCCGTTCTGCTACGACGTTCACGCAGAAAAATTCTACAAGGTGGAAGACTACCTGAAAGAAAAATACGACTACGTACCGGACAGAACGGTTGTCGGTACAATTCTTGCAGTATCTGAGGATGGTAAAACTCTCCTGGCAGGTTGTATGGAAAACAACTTTACCACCATCGTATACTTTGCTCGCTAATTAAATGATTATGAGATATTTAATCCGTTCCATCAAATACCTATTGTGGTTCTGCGTGGTCTTCTGCGCAATTATGGCAATTTTGATAGCTACCACCGAAGGACAAACCTTCGGAACCATGTTTGACCCGGAGATTGGTATGTTCCGTGCCGGTTCTTTCCCGAAGATTGTCATTTTCTTCATCGCCATGGCAGCTATCTATCCCAGCCTGGCCTTCTCCAAAAAGGATTTGGTCTTGTATGGATCGTTCAAGGACAACGAAGCATTGATTCGCAAACAATTTGAGGTGTCTGGCTACGAAGTGGTTTCCGAAACCAACGAAGAAGTGGTGTACCGCCTGAAAAGCCCTTTCATCCGCTTCATGCGTATGTTCGAAGACCACATCACCATCACCAAAGTCAGCCCCGTGCAGATCTCCGGTATGCGTAAAGATGCCCTTCGCCTCGCCAGTGCTATTGAATTTCAATCCCGTAAACGAGTAGAAGAATAAAAACGAACTGATATGAAAACTGTAGGAAAATACAACAGCGCTTTTGCCGCCGAAGTGGCAAAAGGCCTTTTGGAAAGTGAAGGCATTCCTGCCTGCATCGTCAACGAATACACGACCTATGTCGGCCTGACCCATGCATCGGATCCGGTCGAGTTGCGTGTCGCCGACGAAGATTATGAATCGGCTGTTAAAGCATTAGCCGCTTCTTCCAACGCATTGTAGAAATCCTCACCCAAAAACCGAATGAGGGGTTCCCGTAAGAATTTATAAACGGGAATCCCTTCTTTTTTGCCCTTCTTGAACGCATCACGACAGATGTCCCAACGGTGAAGGTTCAACGCCATCATCCCACTGGACAAACGGGTAACACGAATCGGATAGAGCCAACAAGAGATGGGTTTCCGGAAACGGGAGCCGCCCTTGAAATAAGAGCGTTCAATGGCACAGAAGCAGTTCTCGTTCTCGTCAAAGCAAGTATAGACACATTCCTCCTTGCCACAAATCAACGGGGTCACCAAGTCTCCATCCTGATCGATGCTGAAGAAACCGTTGTCAGCCACCACCTTCTTTTCTTCCTCGCTCATCAACGGGGAATAATGTTCGTATTCCGATTCGAGGGCCTCGCACTCGGATTCTTCCAACGGGGCACCGCTATCCCCAATGATGCAACAAACGCCTTTACAACGTTCGTAGTCGCAACAAAAACACTCGGTCAAGATCTCCGAAGAGACCAATACGTCATCAATTTGAATGATTGCTGTCTCCATACATTACCAATTCCAAACGACCTCCTTCTTTCACGAAATCAGCCAAAGCCTGGTTGACTTGTTCCAAGGAAATCTGGTTCAACTGCGCCAAATAACGGGTATAAAAATCCTTTCCGTACACAAAACGGTTCTCAAGCAAGTCCATCCAGAACTCACAGGTCGTTTCCTGACGGAAATCAAAATCTGCTTTTACACTTTTCTTCAAAGAAGCCAATCGTGCTGCATCAATGCCTTCGTTTGCCAAACGGTTGAGGGTATTGCGCAAGCCTTCGTAAACTGCCGGATCGTAGGACTCGGTTTCAAAGGCCAGGTTCACCAACAAGAATTCCTCCGGATACTTGCGGAATTCTGCCTCAACACGGGACGGGATGCCCTGACGGAAGAGTTCCTCCTTCAAGACATTCATCAGGATACCACTCACCACATGACCGGTCACTTTCTCTTCCAGACCGTAAGGGCATTCACCCATCAGAGTCATACGATAGTAAGCCGTTGTCGTTTCCGATTGGATGGGAAGTACCACTTGGCGCACAGACTTGTTGAGGTAATAGGGCAATACTTGCCAGTTCTCACGGCGGTTCGCATTGGCGGGCAACGTACCGATGTAACGGCACAACTGATTCCGGAAGTCGATGTTTTGAGGGTCAAAATCGCCGACAAATACGAATGTATAACTAGCCGCATTGGCATAAAGCTTCTTCAAGAACTCAACAGAGCCTTCGTAGTTCATCGTAGCCAAATCGGCCGGATTGGAGAGTGAGGTGTATCGGCTCGGGTTGTACAAGCGAACCGCTACGCTATCTTCTACTTGACGCAAAGGGCTGTTGGCGGCCAATTGGGTCCGGGCCATGCTCAGTTGGACAAAGTAATCAAAAGCTGCCTGATCCGGTTGGATGGCTGAGAACTGGAGGTGTACCTGGTGGAGGAAATCATCCATCTTGGCCACCGGCGCTTTACCATACAAACCGCTCAAGGCATAGGAAACATCCTTGGACAGTTCGATTCCGGCTGCACGGTTGTAAGCCGCCAAATCAGCGGCAGACATGCCTCCCAAGGCACTCAGATTCGCAATGTCCGTCATATAATCCCGTTGCAACGGGTTGGTTTGTTGCAACAAAGACAGTCCTCCTTTGGAAATGGCACTGAACTGGAAGGTACCCGGTTCGGCTGCGGTGGATTTCAAAAGAACGTTCACCCCGTTGGACAAGGTCAACAAAGTAGCGCCAGACATCGGTTCGGACGTTTCCAGGGTGATGGTCGGCAAAATTTCGCATGCGGCAAGTGCCGGAAGTGTGGTCGATGCGACGGGAGTATGGACCTGCATTTGGGTATTGTATTCGGCCACGAGTTCCAGAGCGCGGTCCACCCACGCTTGGCTCGGGCAGAGTGAATCCGGAGCCGGTCCGGTAAAGGTCACGGTCAAATCCTCCGGAGAACGCAACAACGCAGAAACGTACATGTTGTAGGCGTCCAACGACAAGAGCGAATCCGCCTTGTGCAACAACGCATGGTGCATTTCCACACTGGCCAGGGTGGTTCCGGCCAAGAAATGGTTGATGCAACGGTCGGCCAGATTCCGGTTCGGAGTCTTATCACGGTATTGGTAAGCCGCATCCAAGTCCGAGAAATATCGGCCTTTGGCACGGTTGAATTCTTCTTGGCTAAAGCCATTGCGACGAACCTCTTCCAACAAACGAGCTGTCCAAACAACAGCTTCGTCCAAACTGTCCGGCAAGGTTGCAAAACCCAACTGCAAGGATGACTGGTTCTGAGTACCCAGGAAACGACCTTCGCTGATTTGGGTATCCCAAATCGGCAGTGCAGACGCCTGCTTGCTCATCTCCATGCGCTCGTTCAACAAGAAACGGGTCACGCCATCCAGGTAGTTTTGCAAGAAATACACAGAAGTGGTACGGAGTTGCTCGGGAATGGGTTGGGTACGGAAATGGAAGGCCATGCGTGCCTCTGTAGCCTGCGGATCCGAGGCTGAAAGGACTTGGAGACAACCCGGAAGTTGGGTGCGTGCATAAGCCCGTTCTTCTACTTGGGGAGCCTTCGGCATGGTTTGGAACAGAGTCTTGATCTTCATTTCCACTTGTGCAGGATCAAAATCTCCGACGATGATGACCGCCTGCAGGTCCGGACGAGACCATTGGTAGTAGTATTGACGCAACTCTTTGGAAGTAAAGGCGTCCACCTGATTCAGCAAATTGCTGCAAAAGGCATTTTCATAGCAGGTACCCTCCAACAATTGGGCACGCAAGCGACGGTTCATGCGATGGTCAGCGGTATTGCGGGAAGCCTGGTTGTTGTGGAAATAAGTCTTCGACGCCAGGACATCTTCCTCATCCAGGTTCACAGAACAAGACCAGTTGTACAAAACCAACAACGTGGAATCCATCACGGCAGCACTCCGGTTCACGGGAACATTGGACAAACGGTACACCGTCTCTTCCAACGCCGTACGCACCTCAAAGTCACGTTCCAAGCTGAGGCCCAAATCGTTAATGTAATCCACCAAGGTCAGTCCCGGGAAGTTTCGGGTTCCCCGCATGCTCATTTGTGCGAGAAAAGCGGTCATGCCTGCCTGACCGGATTCTTCCAAGGCAGTCCCGGACTTTTCAACCAAATAGAAGTCTGCACGACCTGGCTGCGCCTGATTTTTTACCAGGTAGTAACTCAGTCCATTCGCCAAGGATCCCTTCAAGACACGGGGATCTTCCGGCAATTTCTCCAGCGGTTGGGCAAACAAGCAGCCTGCCATCAGGCCACAAACAAGCAAGAAGAGCAATTTTTTCATGACACAAATCATTAATGGAAAGCAAAATTAAAGAAAAAAAAGAGTTGCTTGATAATTTTATTTACATTTGTAGTTTGAAAAACTAAATGTTGTAAAGTCAAATTAATTAATAGAACTAACAGCGCAATGAAAAAATTCGTTTTATCTACTTTCGTCGCTTTATTCGCGATCTCTGCTACCTTCGCACAAACCGTTGAAACTGCAACTGAACTGTACAACGCTGGTGCAACCGAACTGAATGCCGGCAACATGGCGGCTGCTCTCGAAAACTTTGAAAAAGCTTTGGCTGAAGCAGAAATCATTGGAATGGATGCCGAAGAAGTTGCTACCAACTGCAAAAACGTGATCCCGACCATTTACCTGCACTTGGGTAAAGAATATGGCGTTGCTAAAGAATTGGACAAAGCGGTAGAAACATTGAAAACTGCCATTGAAAAAGCAAATGAATTCGGTGATGAAGCAACCGCTGCTGAAGCTGAAACCCTCATTCCCCAATTGTACGTTCAAGACGGTAACGAAAAATTGAATGCAAAAGACTTTGCCGGAGCCGTTGCTGCTTACGAAAAAGCCATTGCAATGGACGCAAACAACGCCATGGCTTGGTTGCGTTTGGGTATGGCTTCTTCCCGTACTGCCAACGACGAACAAACCGTAAACGCATTCACCAAAGCTGCAGAATTGGGACAAAAAGCCAATGCTGACAAACAACTTTCCAGCTTCTACTTGAGCAAAGCCAACAAAGCTCGTCAATCGAAAAACTTCGCTCAAGCAATGGAATTTGCTAGCCAAGCCAATGCCGTACAAGAAAACGCAACCGCTTACAAGATCTACGCAATCTCTGCAGTTAGCGCAAAGAAATATGCAGAGGCTGTTGAAGGTTTGGAAAAATACTTGGCTATGTCTCCGAACGCAAACGACGCAAACCAAATGAAATACTACGCAGCTACTGCTTACGAAGCCCTCGGCCAAAAAGACAAAGCTTGCGGTTACTACAAAGCCATTTTGACCGACCCCCAATTTGCTGAATACGCAAAACACAAAGTCGAAGTCGATCTTAAATGCAACTAAAACTTGAATTACTGGCTCCGGCCAAAGACAAACAAATCGGCATCGCGGCCATTGACTGCGGTGCCGATGCTGTTTATATTGCCGGACCGGCCTACGGCGCCCGGGAAGCTGCCGGGAACTCGTTCGACGACATCGCCGAACTGACCACCTACGCCCACCGCTTCGGTGCCAAAATTTTTCTGGTCCTCAATACCATCCTGTTCGACTCGGAACTAGCCGATGCCGAAGCCTACCTTTGGGAAGCCTACCGCATCGGATGCGATGCCGTCATCGTCCAAGACTTGGGTATCCTGAGCCTGAACCGGCCGCCCATCCCCCTCCACGCCTCCACACAGACCAACATCCGAACCGTTGAACAGGCCCAATTTTTGGCCTCGTTCGGGTTTGAACGCATCATCCTGGCCCGCGAACTCTCCATTGACCAGATCCGGGCCATCCGCAGCCACGTGGACTGCGAGATCGAAACCTTCGTTCACGGCGCCTTGTGTGTTTCCTACAGCGGCGCCTGTTACCTGAGTCAGAAACTGGCCGGCCGCAGTGCCAACCGAGGTTGCTGCATCCAGGCTTGTCGGGGACGTTACGACCTGGAAGATGCCGACGGCAAAATCCTGGCCCGGAACAAAGCCCTGCTCTCCCTGAAAGACTTTTCTGGCTTGAACCATTTGGAGCAGTTGGCCAATGCCGGCGTCTGCTCCTTCAAGATCGAAGGACGCCTCAAAAACGAGTCCTATGTCAAAAACATCGTCCGCCACTACCGCCAAGCCCTGGATGCCCTGATTGAGGCCCATCCGGACCGCTTTGCCCGTGCCTCGTGGGGCCGGGTGCACGGAGGGTTTGAGCCCAACCCGGACTACACGTTCAGCCGCGGACGAACCCCCTTCCACCTGGACGGGAAACGGGGCAAATGGTGCTCCATGGAAGCAGGGAAAAGCCTGGGAGAACCCCTCGGCAAGCTCACCCAATTGCAACGCAAAGGGGACAGTGCCACCTTCCGCATCGAGGCCCAAACCGCCCTTGCAAATGGAGACGGACTCTGCTTTTTACGAAACAATGGCGAAGTGGTGGGCTTGCGCATTGAACAAGTTTCGCAAGGATGGGTCAAGACCAAGAACCTTCCGGACCTGGAAAACGGCCGTCTGTTGTACCGCAATTACAACCTCCTGTTTGAAAAGGCCCTTGATAAACAAATGCCGGAGCGGCTCATTGACATAGACCTCCTCGTCTCCCAAGACTCCGAAGGCCTGTTCTTCCAAGCGATCAGCGAAGAAGGACGCCGGGCCGAAATCCGTTTGAACGGACCTTTTGACCCCGCCCGCAACGAAGAACTGGCACAAGACAACATCCGACGACAACTCGGCAAAAAGAGCGGTATCTACCGGTTTTCAGTGAAGGAACTGAACCTGGTGGACTATCCCTTCATCCCGGCAGCCCGCCTGAACGAAGTACGTCGCTCGCTGGCCGAAGCCTTCGACGCTCTCCCGGCCCAACCGAACACAGCAGTCCTTCCCATTCCCCAACCGGATACCCGGCAAAAGGAACTGGCACAGAAAGCCTGGGCAGCCCAAAGCCACGGCTGCCAGAACCTATCCAACCACCTGTCCCAAGCCTTGTACGAGTCCCTGGGATTTGAGAAACAAGTTGCCTACGAATTGGCCCCGCAAGCCGATGCAGAACTGATGCGTTGCAAATACTGCCTGCGTTTTGAGATGGGACAATGCACCCGAGGCAAAGACCGACGCCCCTGGTACCTGATCAACAAAGGCTACCGACTCCGCATCGAATTTGACTGTGAAAAATGCGAAATGGTCATCCGCGGGTAAAACAAATTTGGTAACTTTGTACAATGCTATTCCGAGAAATCCGGGGCAACGAAGCCCTCAAACAACAATTGGCGACCATGTGCGATGAAAATCGCACCGGGCATGCCATTCTGTTTTCCGAAGCCGGTGAATACGGAGCCGTTGCACACGCTGTTGCCTTGGCACAATACCTCTCCTGCCAGCAGCGCCACCACGGCCAAGCCTGCGGAACATGTCCCAATTGCCAAAAGTTCAACAAACTCATTCACCCGGACCTCCATTTCATCTTCCCGGTGAATGCCGTTTCCAAAAGCGGAAGCCGCCCTTTGAGCCAATCCTTCATCGGACCCTGGCGCGAGTTGATGCTGAACAACCCTTATTTCTCGGAAGAAACCCTGAGCAAACACCTGGGCCTCGAAGAAAAATCCGGCACCATCTCGGTCCACGAAGCCAAGGAAATCATCAGCAAAATGTCCATCCGCTCCTACGAGGGCGGTAACAAATACGCCATCATCTGGCTCCCCGAACGCATGACGGCCGAGGCCGCCAACAAACTCCTCAAGATCATCGAAGAACCCTACCCGAACACGTATTTCTTCCTGATCACCCACGCGCCCGAACGCGTCATTTCAACCATCGTCTCCCGTTGCCTGCGCATCGATGTCGGCCCCATTCCTCCGGCCGCCCAACGCAACGAAGATGCCTCCGAATGGCAGGATCCGGCATTGGCCCTGTTACGACACGCCGCCAACCGCGACCTGGTTTCCCTGCTGCAAACCGGAGAACGCCTGTGGGAGTTTGGACGGGAAAAACAAAAATACTTCTGCCTGTACCTGGAAGACTGCCTGCGCAACCTGCTCTTCCTCTCGGAAAACATTCCCCTGGGCACAGGCCTGACCCCGGAAACAGAGCAACAATTGCGTCAGATTGCCCCGCGATTCAGCCGCGAAAGCATTGAAAAGGCCTTCTCCGCCACCGACCATGCCCGCACCCTGCTGGAATCCAACGTGAACGCCAAAAGCGTCTTTGCGGTCCTTTGCAATTTTCTCTATAACTCCGTAAATTTGTAACCTATACATTGCCACTTATGGAAGAAAAAAACATACAATACGATTGCGCCCGCGGCTGCACGACCGAACGTACCCCCGAGGGAGCTCTCCAATGCGAATACAAAACTGGATGCTGCAAGCTGGAAGTCTTCAACTGGCTGGAAGGCATCCAACAGGACGAGGTCCGCGACATCTTTGAAGTCCGTTTCAAAAATACCCGCAAGGGATTCTACCGCAACACCACCGGCCAATTGCTGAAAACCGGCGATTTTGTCGTTGTAGAGGCTGCCAACGGCCACGACTTGGGTATCATCACCTTGGACGGAGCCATCGTTGCCCGCCAAATGATGCGTCACCACCTGGATCCCAACACTTACGAATGCAAAAAGATCTATCGCAAGGCCAAACCCCTGGATATGGAACGTTGGCAAGAAGCCATCGCCCGTGAACACCATACGATGATTCGCGCCCGCCAGATTGCGGCCGAGCTCAACCTCAGCATGAAAATCGGGGACGTAGAATTCCAAGGAGACGGTAGCAAAGCCATCTTCTACTACATCGCCGACGAACGCGTGGACTTCCGTCAATTGATCAAGGTCTTTGCCGAAGAATTCCGTATCCGCATCGAGATGAAACAAATCGGTGCCCGCCAGGAAGCTGCTTTGATCGGGGATATCGGTGTTTGTGGACGCACCCTTTGTTGTTCCACCCACATCGTGGATTTCCAATCCATCACCACCCAATCGGCCCGTTGTCAGGACCTGTCGTTGAACCCGCAGAAGTTGGCTGGACAATGCGGCAAACTCAAATGCTGCATCAACTACGAAGCCGCTGTTTACCAAGATGCCATCAACCGCATGCCCCGCGTCAACAACCCGCTGGAACTGGTGGACGGCCAAGCTCATCTGGTGAAGACCGACATCCTCAAAGGCATGATGTGGTTCTCCTATGACCCGCACTCCATGGCCAACCTCATCCCCCTGACCCGTGAAAAAGTCATCGACCTCCTCAAACTGAATGCCCGCGGCAAAAAAGGCGCTTCGTTGACCAACCAAGAAGCAGAACAGCACCAAACCGAGTTCATCAGTGCTGTGGGAGATGAAAAGATCGACCGCTTCGACGAGAACAAGAAGAACAAGAAAAACAACGCCAACAAACCCCGTCCCAACAAAAAACGCAAACCGAAAAAAGGCGGAAACGGCAATGCAAAAGCTCCGAAGAACAACGAATAAACCGCTTGCTCTGCTGGTCACCCTGCTCTTGGCCTGCGGACTCCACGCCTGCCAGGAACCCATCCCGACCCACCAGTTGCAAGCCCTTCCCGAACACAGACTTTGTGCGACGGACACCCTGTTTTTCATTGCGCCCCTGTCCGACTCCACCCAGACGTACCAAATATCGTTTACGGCACGGACGGACCGAAGCGTACCCGCCAGTCTTTGGTCGCTGGAAATCACTGCAGAGGCCCCCAGTGGCCCCTCCTACCGGGAAGTCATCCAACTTCCCTGCGACGTGGACCGCGTAACCGACTACCTGAGCCAATGCCGAGAAAATAACGAGGCACCGACCCTCCGCCTGGAATCCGGCCCCGCAGGGAACGACTGGACCTGGCAATACAGAAGAAACATCCAACCGAACGAAAACGGAACCTGGAAAATCGCCCTCCGCTTGTTGGAACCCACACCCCTGGAAGGCATCCACTGTTTCGGAATCATATGCACACCTGAGAACCATGAGCAGTAAAAACAAACTCTTCAAATTCAAAGAAAACGAAACCTTCCGTTGCCTAGTACAACCGGCTACCGAAGATATTTTCCAAAAAGATCACCCGTTGAAAGGCAACTGGGGCAGAGAAATGTTTGGCAATGACAACCCCATTGTCCTCGAACTGGGTTGCGGAAAAGGCGAATACACCATCGCTTTGGCAGAACGCCATCCGGAAAAGAACTACATCGGCGTGGACATCAAAGGAGCCCGTCTGTGGAAAGGTGCCAAGTATGCAACCGAACACAACCTCCCGAACGTGGCCTTCCTGCGCATCCGCATCGAATTCATCGAATCCCTCTTTGCCAAGAACGAAGTTTCCGAAATCTGGGTCACCTTCGCCGATCCCCAAGTGCACAAACCCCGCAAACGCCTCACCAGCGAGATCTTCCTGTCCCGCTACAAAAACTTCCTGAACATCGGCAACGACGACAGCGAGACCGGAACCATCCACTTGAAAACGGACAGCCAACTCCTCCACGAATCCACCCTGGAAGTCATCGAAGCCGGACAGCACCGCCTCTTGGAAGCCGATAACGACATCTACGGCAGCGGTCGTGCAGCAGACGATGAAATCCTCTCGGTCAAGACCTTCTACGAACAACAGTTCCTGGCACAAGGTCTTCCGATTACATACCTGCGATTCAAACTCAATCCTGAAACACACGCTTAAACTTATTTCCGATGAAACGAATCCCCACCCTGGCCTTTTTGGCCGCATTCGTGTGCCTGCTGGTCGGCTGCCAAAGCCACACACACACCTTTGAAAAAGTACATCCGAGTACCGTCGGCATGGACGCAGAACGCCTCTTGAAAGGAAACGAACTCATTCAACAAGCCATTGATGAAGGAGAGATTCCCGGCGCCGTGTGGGGCGTCGTTCGACACGGAAAACTGGTTTACATCAATGCCTTGGGCAACAAATCCGTATTCCCGGACACGGTTGCAATGACCCCGGAAACCGTCTTTGACCTGGCCTCTGTGAGCAAATGTGTGGGTACTACCACCGCCATCATGCAGTTGTTGGAACGCGGCGATATCCGACTCAGCGATCCGGTCAGCCGCTTCATCCCGGACTTCAAACCCTGGACCGACCCGGAAACCGGCAAGACCGTTTCCCTGCGCATCATTGACCTGCTGACACACAGCTCCGGCATCGATCCGTACATCGGCGTGGACGCCTTTGTCAATCGCTTTGGGGAACACACACCGGACAGCTTGATCCGCTACATTGCGACTGAGACCAACCGCCGCTTCAAACCGGGCACAAAAGGCCTTTATAGCTGTTTGAACTTCGTTACCCTCCACAACATCGTAGAAAAGGTTACCGGCCAAAAATTTGAAGAATATGTAGAAGAAAACGTCTTTGCTCCGCTGAAGATGAACCACACCGCCTACAACCCGACCGGAGAAATTCTGGCGGCCTGTGCCCCCACCGAAATCCAAGCCGATGGTCTGCCTTTGGTGGGCCAAGTACACGACCCGATTGCCCGCCGCATCAACGCAGGCAACTCTGGCAACGCAGGTGTATTCTCGAATGTGGAAGACCTGGCTCGCCTCTGTGCAGCCCTGATGAACGGTGGCGAACTCGACGGTGCCAGAATCCTGGCTCCCGCGACAATTTATACCATGAGCCAAGTTCCCGACTACCTCGCAGACGGCGTGGGACGTGCCCTGGGATGGGACAACTGCTCGGGAGCTGCCTCTATCCGCGGTGATTTCTTTGATCGCAACCACACGATCTGCCACACAGGCTATACTGGCACCTCCATCGTCATGGACTTGAAAAACGAATGCGCAGTCATCCTGTTGGCTCACCGCGTTCACCCGCACGACAAAGGTGCTTTGACCCGTCTCCGCGCCACCCTCTCCAACGTTGTGGCAGGAGCGATGAATGAATAGCGAAGAATCAATCGGATTGAACGATCCGCATTGAGCATAAAAAAAGCGCTGGCCAAAGGGTCAGCGCTTTTGTTGTATCGAGTGATCGATTAGTTTTCAGCTTTGCGATTGCCACCGCGGTTGCCACCACGACGACGACCACCACCGCGACGTTCGCCACGACGTTCGCCACCACGGGGAGCGTTTGCGTTAGCAGACACACCAGCGTTGGGAGAAAGGTCACGTTTGCCGTAAACTTCACCGTTGCAGATCCATACTTTGATACCCAAAACACCCACTTTGGTGTGTGCTTCAGCCAAAGCATAGTCGATGTCTGCACGGAAAGTATGCAAGGGAGTACGACCTTCTTTGATCATTTCGCTACGTGCCATTTCAGCACCGCCCAAACGACCGCTGATTTGTACTTTGATACCTTCAGCACCTGCACGCATGGTAGAAGCGATAGCCATTTTGATAGCACGACGGTAAGATACACGTCCTTCTACTTGGCGAGCGATGTTTTGTGCTACGATGTTAGCATCAACGTCAGGTCTCTTAACTTCGAAGATGTTGATTT
>JAEIGA010010246.1_pt1 | contig 14206 bp, 15 predicted proteins | sample 9270691 | NCBI WGS metagenome assembly JAEIGA01 (sample SAMN17057246, study PRJNA624740) | gut metagenome | biome: biome; isolation source: fecal sample | host: Bos grunniens | place: China: Xizang | collected 2019 | reverse complement strand
GACTGGCGTGTCTTTTGGGGAAATTCTGACAGATAGCTGAATATTTCCTCAACATCATTCATGATTCCCGCTTGAGCGGTTCTTTTCTTAAAATATTTCATCAGCTCATCATTATCCGGCGATCCAATGCCGTACTGATTGCCGAACTCCCTTATATATCTCTCTTTCATGCCCGGAAAGTGCTCATCCAATTTTTGATAAAAGTATTGGCGATTTCCATCCCTTAATGTCAATCCCATCTTGCAGAGGATTCCCTTCACATCGGCATCAATGGAATAATCCAGTATCGCTTCAATGTTTTCAAGAGTGTCGTTAATGTACGGCAGAATCGGACACAGCCATACCACTGTCGCAATTCCCGCATCCTTCAGCTCATTTAAGACTTCCGCCCTGCGGGATGTGGGGCAGACGTTTGGCTCCAAAATCCTGCACAGGTCATCATCTGCAGTCGTCAATGTCATCTGAACAACCACTTTTGCCTTATCGTTGATTTTTTTAAGCAAGTCCAAGTCTCTTAAAACCAAATCGGATTTTGTAATGCATGTAAAACCGAACCCATAACGGTCTATCAGCTCTAGAGATTTTCTTACATATTTCAGATTCCTTTCGGCGGGGATGTATGGGTCTGTCATCGAGCCCGTGCCGATCATGGCCTTCGGTCGCTTGATCAGTTCCCTTTTAAGCAGCTCAAGGGAATTTTCCTTCACTTCAATATCCTCAAAGTCATGATTCATGTTATATACATCGCTTCTGGAATCGCAATAGATGCAGCCATGGCTACATCCTCGATAGAGGTTCATTCCATTTTTAGCCGACAGGATACTTTTGGCGGTGACATAGTGCATGAGTTTAAATTTAATTTAACAGGTATATAAAAAAGAGGATAGAGCATATGAAAAGTATTGGAAAAAATGCATATATGAAAAATAACAAAGGAATATTATGCAACAGAAAAACATTATTGGATTTGACAAGGAATATGAAATTAAAAAGCATCCTTCAATAGAAGGTCTTCAGATAATCGAAGGGAAAAACAATTTCCCGATAAGTTGGCTCAACAAGCAAGGATATTGTGAATACCAGCTATATCTGGAATACATGGAAGGCATAAAAACAGCGCCTACACCCGCAATGACACAGGGAAGCCTCATGCACAAGGAGCTTGAAGACATATTTAAACAGGACGCAACCCCGTCAACATTCGAGGATGCAGTCGAAGCATCCAAAAAAGAGGCGTCAATGTCAAGGGAATGCTTCGTAATAGCTCCAAGATATGGAATCAGAGGGTTCATCGATGAGATTTGGATGAAACCGGATGAAATCGTCATAATCGATGACAAGCCTGGCCGCACACCTTACCAGTCAACAATGAATCAGGTAAGGGCATATTGTCTTGCATACAAGGACATGACAGGCGATGAAAGAAAAATCAAAGGTGCCTTAAGAGAACGTGGAACTGAAAACCTATTCTGGATTGAGATATTCACACCTGAAATTGAAAATGAAATCAAATTCACAATCGACAGAATGCATGGGCTTTTTGACGGCACAAAACCGTTCATACCAACAAAAAATCCCAACAAATGCAGATCATGCAGCTTCAAAAATGATTGTGAACATGCAAAATAGATTAAAATGAACAAAAAGAGAATTTCACAAATATTGCTTATTGTATTTCTGGCCACATTAGTTCTGACTGTTGCAAATACCTTTTTAAGTGAAAATGATATCCAAGAAAATCAGACCGGAACATTGACAATCAACAATGAAAGCGTTCACTATGAAAAGGCGGGAAAATGCCTTGAAGTCATTGACGGAAATACTATGCAGGTATACGGTGTCGGCAGAGTTCAGCTGATTCAGGTGGACAGCCCTTCAAAGGAACCTGGATTCAGCCAGGCAAAGAAATTTGTTGAAGACAACTGTCTTGGAAAAACCGTGTATTTGGATATAGACGACGAACAGCCGGAAGACAAGTACGGGCGTACATTAGCTATTGTCTATACTGATTCGACAGACATTAACAAAGAACTGCTTGACAATGGCCTTGCCAACATGTCCTATTTCACACCAAGCGAATTTAAAAAAGGAGAAGTATAGTTAAACAGCTCTATTCAATCCTAAATAGATTTTATTTTTCTTATATATCTTTTCTAATATTTCATTCCATTCTTCAACACTTATGCGGCCTTTTTTTGGAATGAGACTGTCAAGTGATGATTCGTTTAGGTTCAATATGTCCGCCAGAACAAATGACAATGCCCGTCCGGTCAATGGCAGGTCATAAGGGTCATAGCCTGTGACCGTCAAAACCCAAATATTATTTTTTGAAGCGCTGTCATACTCTTTTTTCAGACTGTCAAACCAATTGGCTATTCTGGCATCTTCCTCTCCAATGCCGCTTCCTATGGAGATGTAATAGTCTTCGCCTGCAAAATCAATAGAATCAATGGCCTTTTGAATTTTGGAGTTTAGCTCATCAGAGCCTATTTCCAAATCAAATTCATTGTTAGTAATATAATCAGATAAATAGTTTTCAATTTCCTTTTTGTTTTTAAAGTAGCCTACAGGCTCCAGCCTATCAGGATCCCTATCGCATAAATCGTAGATTAAATCCTCATCAACATCGACGATTTCATATCCTTCAAGCTTATGGGATTTATATTCCTTAAAGTCAATGCAATAGTTTTCCAAATCTTCCTTATTTAAATACCAAAGCACTTGAACTTTCTTAATCATTTCAATCAAAATATAAGAAAATGAGCTTATCTAAGCTCATCGACTACAACTGTTTTTGTAATGTTGTTTAAAATCCTATCAGATTTCATAAGCTTGCCTATAGCCCAATCAAAAATGATTGGAATCCAATAGATTTTAGTCAAATTACGTACAATTGCCTGTGGCCATGTGATTAAAGCCCCATTTTTGGATCTTACTTGAAGATACATTAAAGATTTTCCAACAGTAGCTCCATTGAATTTTTCACATAATATGAAGTAAACTAGTGTTAAAACAGGAGTAACATATGGGAAATACTGATATACCATGTAGGAATTTGCTGGATTTACCAAAAGGGACAATAAATATGATACAATCCACATGAATGCTGAAACGACAAAAAAGTCCATTACATATGCAACAACTCTTCTTGAAAATACACTTGCCATATTATCACCTTAACATACTCTAGGAACCGGATCGGCAATCGGCGCTTCGAGAATTCTTTCACCGCCAATAGGAGTGTTTACAACAACATAATCCCCTTCAACGACTTCTCCGATAATGGCTGCATTTTCCCCGTATTTTTCGCCTTTGATGGCTTCAAGGATTTCATCAGCCTTATCCGCTTTGACGCCCATTACAACTTTACCTTCATTTGCAACTTCAAATGGGTCAATGCCCAACATTTCAGATACTGCGCGGACTTCCTCCCTAATAGGAATTGCGTCTTGTTCAAGAACCACACCAACGCCGGCCTTTGAAGCCATTTCATTAATGGCATTTGCAAAACCTCCGCGGGTAGGGTCTTTCATGGCAGTAACTCCACCGATTTCTAAAGCTTTTTTAATAATATTCCACATAGGAGCGACATCAGATTTCAAATCAGTCTCAAATCCGAAGCCTTCCCTGAAAGACATTAGACTCATTCCGTGATCCCCTAGACTGCCTGTGATGATGATTTTATCACCGACCTGCAAAGTTGAATCGCGAATAACTTCACCGTTCTTAGCGATGCCTATTCCTGTGGTTACCATCACAATGCCGTCAAGCTTATCCTGAGGCATTACTTTTGTATCTCCTGTAATTACAGCAACATCCACTTCCTGGCACGCTTCATTTAATGATTTTATGATTCTGTCCAAATCTTCTATCGGAAAACCTTCTTGCATGATGATTGCATTAGAAATAGCCAATGGGCGAGCTCCCATTACTGAAACATCGTTGATTGTACCGGCCGCTGAAATTCTGCCGATATCCCCACCTGGGAAAAACAATGGATCGATAGTATGACCATCTGTTGTGAAAACGATTTCGTAATCATCTCCAAGCGGAATGGATGCTCCATCATCTAATGCATCTAAGCTAATACCACCGTTGACGCTTTTTTTGGTGATATTGTCTAAGATTGTGCTAGCAATCAAGTTAGCCATAACTTCTCCACCAGCACCATGATTCATACTAATTTTATCGTCTGACATTTTATCTCCTAATTAATAATAATTATACGATATAATATATGTAAAAAGAAGTATTTAATTATAGTTAAAAAATTTAAAAAAAAAGAGAATTTAAGAAATTAATCTTAAATTAAAATTCCGTTAATAACACCATCCTGACCAGGTCTGGATGTTACTTTAGCATTACCTTCAGGGGTTTCTACGATAGCACCTTTGGTAATGATGTTCCTTCTTACGTAGTTAGGGTTTGCAGTGTTTTCAACAACGTTTAAGATGTCAACCACTTGAGTTTTACCGTTAGCATCGGTTACGTTGATCTTGTTACCGGTAGCTAATCTGAGTTTTTCGTTTCCACCACGGGTTCTAATTTTTCTTAATTTTTTTTCATCTAATCTAGTTTCTGCTGCGTCCCTTCCTAATTCAGCTTTTCTTTTTCCACGGTGTGCAACATTTCTTGCACCGGAAGGACTCCTTGTTGATTTTCCTTGAGAAATTGCCATTATTTCACCTAATAAATATAAATCTGTAATTAATAATCGCTGACACTAAGCCTCTTTTCAATCAGACTATCGGCAAGATAAATGATAGCATGATTATTGAGAGCAAAAAAGAGCCTTAATGAATAATGATAATAAAATATTAATTTATCATTATATATAAATGTTTTATTTTTTTCCTCAAAAATAGGGATTTCACTTCTTGTTTTTCAAAATGAATTCTTCAACCAGTTTGTCGAAGTCCTCTTCGCTGAGTTTTTCATCGGAGGCCGCATCTAGAATTTTTTGTATGTCTTCCTGGCTAACGCTATCGCCTAAAAAATCAATCAGCAATTCCTTTAAATCATTGTCATCTATATAGGCCTCTCCATTTGATGAGAAACCTTCAACGTTGCCTTCATCATCCAGGATATAATATGGAACCTCTTTTGCCATTGCTTATCTACTCCCCTACAAATTCATAATATACAATGCCATAAGGATCGTCATCAAAATACCATTCCATTGGCTCTTCATCCTCATCTTCTTCAAGGATATCATCTTCAAGCTCTTCTGCACCTTCAACTTGAATTATAATATTAACATCATCATCTAAATTTTCAACATCAATGCCTAATGCATCCAAATCGATTACTATTTCATCTTCATCGGCATCTTCGGGAACAATGATTACAATCTCTTCCACGTCATTAATGTCAATATTGGGATTTTCCATCTCATCACTTCCTAGAGAATTTTATTATTAATTTATTTGTAGATAGTAACCTTTAATGGTTACTATCAATTTCGAAGCTGATGGACGGAATCCCATAATGGTTTTTGCATTTAATCGAACAGATTCTCAAATCCTCAATGTACATGTTGAAATTCAAGCAGATCGCATCGCAAAGAATGTTAATCTTCACATTGGAATTTTCCAATATCTGCTTTGGGATATCCAACACTTCAGATGCATTGTTCACATGTACTGAAGTCGGGAAATTGTTTTCGTCAATCGCTAAAAACACACCATCGGAAATGTCATAGTCAGCGCAAAATCCATGCTCGCCATCAACCTTTCCGACAAAGGTATCGTTTACCTCATCGTAACTTGAAATCAGTCTTTTTTTCATCATATCAAACCTCACACATACTATGTATTGATTGGCATATATGAAAATCCCAAGAGCGCCTGAAAAGTAATCTATGGTAATTTTCAGTAAAATAAAGCCTTTTTAAAGCAATAAAATTGAAATAATTAAAAATCGATTAAGAAAAGTATTATTAATGTGGTAAATCAAAATTGTAAATAGGTGTCAAAATTGGTCGAAGAGACAAAAGAACAACTAGAACTTGAAGCCGAAATCAAGGCGCAGGCGCAGGTATTCCTCAAGTATCTGAATTCAACACTTCCCGAAAGCATGGAACTGGAATACGAAGGATTTTACAGAAGAGGATTCTTTGTAAGCAAAAAAAGATATGCTGTAATTGAAGATGGGGAAATCATAGCAAAAGGATTGGAGTTGGTTAGAAGAGATTGGGCACCTATCGTTAAAAACACACAAAAATCCGTTTTGATGGCAATATTAAAAGAAGGGGACTCTGATAAAGCCATTAATGAAGTGAAAAAAGTTCTAAAAAAGATTAAAAAGGGTGAAGTTGAAAAAAAGGAGATGATTATCCACACCCAAATCACAAAGCCTCTTGACCAGTACAAGCAAGTGGGACCACACGTTGTTGCCGCCCGCAAAATCGAGGAGCACGGCATCAGAGTTTCACGGGGAACCATCATCCAATATATAATCGTCAAGGGAAAGGGATCCATCAGCCAGAGAGCCGTACCTTATGAATACAGCGAAGGATATGAATATGACAGGGATTATTATATCCACAATCAGCTGATTCCTGCAATCGAAAGGATAATGTATTCTTTCGGATACACAAAAAAGGACCTGGAAGACATGGCACGCGGTGAAGTCCAGCAAAGTCTTGACGCCTTCTTCTGAAAAAATTTAAATATTTCTAAAATAATAATATCAATCATATGATTAAAAATGATGATGACCGTGTAGTATTTTTTGATATAGATGGCACATTGCTTGACACTTCAGATTTTGCTGAAACTGCAAGAAAAGCGGCTATCGGATTAATGGTTGATAATGGATTGCCATTAGATAAAGATGAAGCATACGGTGTTTTAAAAACTATCATTCGTGAAAAAGGGTCTAATTACGGCAGACACTTCAATGTATTGACCCAAGTGGTATTGGGCCACGAGGACCCTATGCTTGTAGCTCTTGGAATGATAACATACCACAATGTTAAAATGGCTCTTTTAAGGCCTTACCCTGAAACAATAAACACCCTGATTTATCTTAGAAGCCAAGGATATCGCCTAGCCGTTATCTCAAATGGTATCACCATCAAGCAATGGGAAAAGTTAGTCAGGCTTAATGTACACTCATTTTTCGATGAAGTGATAACATCCGAAGAAGTGGGCAAAGAAAAGCCAAACAAGCTGATTTATGATGTTGCACTTAGAAAAATGAAAGGAAACCCTGAAAAATCTGTTATGATCGGAAACAAATTCAAAGCAGATGCGCTCGGAGCCGTGAATGCCGGCATGAGTGCGATTCTTGTTAATTCTGATGTCACAGAAGATGACAGGGAATACATTAAAAATGAAAAATTAGATATTACAATAATCGAAGATATTGGTGATGTCAGAACAATCTTATAATCACCAAATTTCACTATTTTTAAAATTCGAGTTCCAAGGTTACCGGACAGTGGTCGGAGCCATAAATTTCAGATAAGATTTCAGCTGATTTTACCTTATCCTTCATTTCCTCATTTACATAAAAATAATCGAGTCTCCATCCGGCGTTTCTTTCACGGGCACGGGTCCTGTAGCTCCACCAGGTAAAGTTGTTTTCGCCTTCATCAAACATCCTGAAGGTATCGATGAATCCTGCTTCCTCAAGCTGGTCCAGCCATGCGCGCTCTTCAGGAAGATAACCTGATTTTCCCTCACAGTTTTTAGGATTGTAAACATCAATCGGATTGTGGGCAATGTTGTAATCTCCGGTGATGACAAGGTTTTTGCCCTGATTTTTCAGTTCAACCAACTGTTCCAAAAGCGCATCGCAGAAATCAACTTTAAAGTCAAGCCTTTTGGCTTCCATTCCGCTGTTTGGGAAGTAGATGTTATATAGAATGAATTCAGGATATTCGATTCTCAAAACCCTGCCTTCGCTGTCAAGCTCTTCAATTCCCAGGCCTCTGACAACTTCAACAGGCTCCATTTTTGAGTAGGTTCCAACTCCGCTGTATCCTTTCTTTTCGGCTTCGTTAAAGCATTGGTGAAATCCATCCACATTAGCTAATTTCTTAGGAATCTTGTCTTGAGTAGCCCTAACTTCCTGAAAGTTAATGATATCCGCATCGGTATTGTCAAACCAGTCCCAAAATTCGTCCTTTTTTGAAACTGCCCTGATGCCGTTTACGTTCCAAGAAACCAGCTTGATGGACATTATAATCTAACTCCCTTATCGACAGGCAATTCGCGAAGCCATTTGATGTCGCTTTTGTAAAGCATACGAATGTCTTCCACATCATACCTGATCATTGCAAGCCTTTCAATACCTAAACCGAAAGCCAAAGCAGGCTGGTCGATTCCAAGAGGTTTCAATACTTCTGGTCTGAACATTCCAGCTCCTCCAAGCTCAATCCAGCTTTCCTTTTCTTCGAGATAGATTTCGGTTTCGGTGGATAGGTAAGTGTAAGGGAAGTAAGCAGGCCTGAATCTGACTTCAAAGCCTAATTTTTTATAGAATTCTTTTAAAACACCCAATAAATTCTGATAGCTGATTCCTTCACCGCAAACAAGTCCTTCAACCTGATGGAATTCAGGCAAATGCTTGTAATCGAAGGTTTCTCTTCTGAATACCCTTCCGACAGAAAACATTTTGATTGGCGGTTCATGTTCGAAGAGGTGTTTTGTGGATATTCCTGTTGTGTGGGTTCTCAAAACACTCTGGCGTGCAATGTCTTCACTCCAATCATATTGCCAGCCAATGGAACCTGTGTCCGCTCCGGTTTCATGAGTTTCTGCAGTCAATTTTACCAAATCAACATCAGGCAAATCACAGGTTAGGGGATTTTTAAGATAGAATGTGTCCTGCATCTCACGGGCCGCATGGTCCTGAGGCTGGAAAAGGGAATCGAAATTCCAGAATGCGGATTCAACATATTCTCCCTTATCCTCTACAAAACCCATATCCAAAAAGATATCCCTTATCTCATCAATGATTACTCTTAATGGATGTTTTTTGCCTGCGAAAACTACAGGAGCTTCAGCGTTAATGTCATATGGACGGTATTGGAGGTTTTTCCATTCGCCATCCTTTAATTGTTGGTGTGTTAATTGAGTGGCTTGCTCTTGAATAGTGAAACCTTCATTTAATATGGCTTCACCTTTATCTAAAAGTTTAAAGGAGTGTGAGGTGTTCTTTTTAACGGTTAAAATGTTCTTCCTGTCATTGAGTTTCTTGAATCCGTCTAAAAGGCCATCGCCCAATGTGGTTTTGACAACGTTTTTGGCCTCGGTCAAACGATTTAACAATTCTTCATCAGATCCAAGCTTGGATTTAAAATCAAGACCATTTTCGGTTAGTTTGACTTCGCCTTTGTCAATTTGTGCCCAATTCTTACGGCGCAGCCAGCCGATGGCAATATTGGCTTCTTTTTTATCGAGGCCTGATGCGTCTGCTAGGTCTTTCATGTGAATGGAACGTTTTTCAACTAAAACATCCAAGATTTTACGTTCAGGAAGTCCATTGTTTGCATAAGCCCTGCCCGCATCTGATAGGGAGATTTCCTCTTCAACATCTTTTTCCACTTCAATGATATCCTTTGAAGCAAGTGATCCTGCAGCACTCATGACTGCCTTGATATCCATGTCGGCATTTTCAGCTATTTCTTCAGGAGTAGCTTGCGGATTCGCTTCAAGTTCCTTTAAAACTTTCTTTTCATAAATATGCAATTCATTAATGGTTTTTTTAATATCCTCACTCATTTAAACACCATAATTATAAATCAATAATATAATAATATATGTTTAAAGTAATTTATAAAGATAGTGCAAAAATCAGCAGAAATGTTTTTTTAAATCCTACAATAATTGTAAATAATATAATAAAAAATTATATATCAACTAGGTTGTGTTATCATGGATGCCGTTACCAAAGAAAAATTGAAATTAGCACAAAGATTCAAAAAGGAAAACAAAATTGACGAAGCAGAAGCCATATTCAGGGAATTTTGGGAAAAATCTCCAGAGGGATTCACAGAATTTGACAAGAACTCCTTCAGCTGGCTTTTATACAACAAATACATCAAGAACAATGAAAATATCGATGAAATTCTTGAAAATGCAGAGTTGATTACTCAAGTCAAAAAACAGCAGAACCAATCAAAAGACAGCCAATATCCATGCCCATACACTTTAGCGGTTCTTAAAGTTCTTGAACTTCTGAACAAAAGCAATGACTTCGAAGAAGTTACCATGTGGGCTGAAAAGATCAACCCAGATTATTTAAGCGGCAAGGCAAGCGACTTCAATGGAAGAAAATATCCGTCAAACAAGGAAAAATACTACAGCCAACTGACAAAGGCTCTTTTAAAGCTTGATGACATTGATGCCTGCTACGAATTATCAAAAGAGGCTCTCGAATTAGAGGAATTGACTGATGATACATGGTTCAATTGGAGATTGGCTAAATGCGCCAATGAACTTGGAGAATATGACGAAGCAATCGAATATCTTAAAAAAATGATTGCCAAAAAGCCTGATTGGTATATGAAAGCCGAAATAGCCAACAGCTACTATTTCAAGGGGGACTTTGAAAATTCCCTTACCTATGCTGTTGATGCTGCCTTAACACCCGCTCCAAGTGAAAGCAAGGTAAACGTCTATTCACTGATTGCTGATTTGATTGAAGATGAATATCCTGAAGAGGCGCTTAAGCACAGATACCTTGAATACAGCATTAGGCTCAACAAGGAATGGGGTATCAGCGACAGGCTAAAGGATGAAATTGAAGATGCAGGCCTTGACATGGAAAATACCCAATATTGGAAAATCGAAAAGGAGCTTAAAGGCTTCTGGAATGATTTGCAATACAAAGACCAGGAACTCCAATACGGAATAATAGACAATATCCTGCCTAATGGAAAAGTCGGATTTATACAAGGAGAAGATGGAAAATCCTATTTCTTCACAAAAAATGAATTCAGAGGCAGTGATGATGAATTCAAAAAGTATACAAGCGTAAGCTTCTATACAAAAGATGGCTTTGACAAAAAGAAAGGCGAAATGAAGAAAAATGCAGTAAATATTAATACAATTAATTAGAAATATGGAAATGGTGATAAGATGGGACTTATAGATAAAGTGGTCGGCCATGCAGAAGTGGGTGGAGACACCGCAATTGTAGAGGAATACCTTGCTCCAGACGAAGAAATCATCCAATCATTCCATTTCTTGAGGGATGCTGTCATTCTTACCAATTTGGGAATCTATGATATAGATGTGCAAGGCATAAGCGGCAAAAAAATGCAAGTTAAATTTTATCCGAAGGAAACCATCAAGACAATTGCATTTGAAACTGCCGGATCATTTGACATTGACGTTGACATCAGAATCGGCGTAAGCAACAACCCGGTGCCTTTAGTTGACGGCGGGGTCATGAATATGCCTATTGAATTTAAAGTGCCGACAGAACAATCAGAAGAAGCAAAATTAATTGTACATTTAGTAAAAGAACATTATTTAAGATAGCTATTATTTTTAATAGCTTTTAATCTATTTTTTTAAAAAAAGAAAATTTGAGAAGTAATTATCTAATTACTTCAACAATCATATCTAAGTTTTCGGATTGCAGGATATCCACTTTTTTACCGGATGCTCCGACAATCTCCTTTTTGATATTCAACATATCTTCAGGCACTACAATATCACCTATTGCAAGCTCATGGTTTTCCTCTAAAACGGAACCGATTTCATCAATATCTGTTGATTTTAGATATCCGATGATTTTTCCGGCATCCTTTTTGAATGTCGGTCCGATTTGAGACATGTCCGGCTCGACTTCAATTATCTTTTCATGAACTTCAGGTTTTCCTTGGCTAATTGCCAATTCCTTGATTTTTAAAGTACCTTCGATATCGTCTCCGAATTCATTAAAGATTTCAACTAAAGAATCGTCGGAAGTGTATACGTTCACTTCAGCAAGCTCCGCATTCAATGGGATTTTTGAAGCTGATTTGAATCTTCTGACTTCATCGATGAGCTCAACTGCAGTTTCACCTTTAACTTCCATCTCCTCACTGATTAATTCCTCATTTACTTCAGGCCACAATGTGGTGTGAATTGATTCATCTGAGAAGTATTGGTATACCTCTTCTGTGAAGAACGGCGCAATCGGAGCGAGCAATTTTAAAGAAGTTTCAACAACTGTCCTTAATGTGTATTTTGCAGCTTTTCTTGATTCGTCTGATACGTCAGAGTATAATCTGTATTTTACGGCTTCGATGTACTCGTCACAGAAGTCGTGCCAGAAGAACCTTTCAATTGAAGTGATTGTTTCTGCAAAGTTGTAATCTGCAAACGCATTGTCCACAGTGACATTCAAGTTGTTGAGTTTTGATAAGATCCATAAGTCAATAGGTCCGAGATTATCCTTAACCTCTTCATAGGACACTTCTTCATCAAATATCTGCATGCTGATGAATCTGAATGCATTCCAGAATTTTCTGAGGAACCTGTATCCATGCTTTATGTCTTTCCAGTCAAAGATTACGTCAGAACCAGGAACGCTGTTGGCAGCCCATGTCCTTAAGGAATCCGCACCGTACTGTTCAATGACCTCTTCAGGTCCGACAACAAACTCAGGTCTTGATTTACTCATCTTGTTTCCATCTTCACCGAACACCATACCGTTGATTACAATGTCGTCAAACGGTTTTTGGCCTGTTAAGGCAATGCATCTTAAAGTTGTGTAAAATGCCCATGTACGGATGATGTCGTGTCCTTGCGGACGGAGATTTGATGGGAAATGATTTACATAATCTTCATCAGGCCATCCTGCAATGGACAATGGTGAAATTGATGAATCCATCCATGTATCCAATACATCCTCTTCAGGGATAAACTCTTCGCAGCCGCATTCGCATGCATGTTTAGGCTTGTCAACTGTCGGGTCAATCGGCAAGTCTTCAGGGTCCGGCAAAATAACTTTTCCGCAGTCTTTGCAGTACCATACAGGGATTGGAGTTGCAAATATTCTTTGCCTTGAGATACACCAGTCCCATTCCATTGAATCCGCCCAGTTCAACATACGGGATTTCATGTGGTCAGGCACCCATTTCATCTCATCCGCTGCGACTTTGGTTTTATCAATCAGGTCCCTTACAGCTACAAACCATTGCTTTTTGACAAGAATCTCAATAGGAGTTTTACATCTCCAGCATTGACCTACATTCTGGTCCACTTCTTCCTGTTTTAATAGGTAACCTTCACTGTCCAGATCTTCAATGGTCTGTTTCTTACAGGTCTGCAAGTCCATTCCTTCATATCTTCCGGCAGCAGAGGTCAATGTGCCTGTTTCATCAATAGCGTTGATGATTTCCAAATCATATTTCTGAACCCAGCTTACGTCAGTCTTGTCCCCAAAGGTACAAATCATTACCGCACCTGTACCGAATTCAGGGTCTACTTCCTCATCTGCAATGATTTTTACTTTTTGATGTGAAAGAGGAACTTCAACATATTTTCCCAAAAGGTGAGTGTATCTTTCATCTTCAGGGTGAATTACAACCGCCACACAGGCAGACATCAATTCAGGACGTGTGGTTGCAATCAATATGCCTTCGGTTTTAGGGTCGGCCTGTTTGCCTGATGATTGTGATGATACGATATCATCATATGAGTCTTCTACAGCCGGCGGGAAGTTAACATAGTTTAAAAATGTTGTATTGTCACCATATTCAACTTCTGCAAAAGCAATAGCTGTTTGACAACGAGGACACCAATTTACAGGGTGAATTCCTTGATAAATCAATCCTTCTTCGTACATTTTCAAAAAGGAGTATTGTGTTTTTCTCATGTACTCAGGAGTCATTGTTACAAACTCTCGGGTCCAGTCCTGTGAATAACCCATTGCCTTCATGTCCTTTTTCATGCTTGCAATGTTCTTGCCTGTTAAGTCAATACAATATTGCCTGAACTGTGCTCTTGAAACATCATTCTTATTAATGTTATAGGTCTCTTCAACCTTCACTTCGGTTGGAAGACCGTGGCAATCCCATCCTTGTGGGAATAAGACATCAAAACCTTTCTGTCTTCTGTATCTTGCATCCATATCCATATAAACCCAATTGAGGACGTGACCTAAATGAATTGCTCCTGTCGGGTATGGTGGGGGAGTGTCAATAACATATCTAGGACGAGATCCGTCTCCAATGTATTTGTAGACGTTTTCATCTTCCCAT
>JAEIGA010010245.1_pt1 | contig 14206 bp, 8 predicted proteins | sample 9270691 | NCBI WGS metagenome assembly JAEIGA01 (sample SAMN17057246, study PRJNA624740) | gut metagenome | biome: biome; isolation source: fecal sample | host: Bos grunniens | place: China: Xizang | collected 2019 | reverse complement strand
GCGGTTCTGACCCACGCTCTGCATACTGTCCACCGTCATGCCCATGAGGCAGAACACGGGACGGTTATTGCCTGCGCCGTAGGGTTCCATCATGGCGAGAGACTGAATCTCATCCATGCTGATATCCTTGCTGAAATTGTCGTCTATGTATCTGATAACCCTGATTACATGAGGATCGACGACATTAAGAATTGAGGTCGAGGCTCTTTCCTTGATTCCTAATGGATTTATCCAGACGTTAAACGGATTCTTTGAATTTGACAGGATCAGATCGTGAAGTTTCTTGCATGTCGTATATCCACCTTGTTCAACATTCATTTCTATAGAAGAAATCGGTGGATCGGAAATATTGCACAGGAGTTCATCATCATCTACCCCCAATATAGCTATATCATCAGGGACTTTGATTCCTGCGATTTTACAGATTTCAGTTATAAATTGCGCATGTGCATCATCGCAACAGAATAGAGCGACAGGCTTAGGCAATGACTTGAGCCATTCAAGGATAAATTCACGATTGTCGCCATCAACATCTTCCATGTATACGTAAAAGCTGCCACCATTCTTGAGAACTTCTTCTTTGAAGCCTTTGCAACGCTCTTCTGACCAGACAATATCTTTGATACCGAAAAAAGCGTATTCTGTGTACAATTTGCTTCTGAAGTACTCCGCAGCCATCCTTCCTGTGCCGTCGTAGTCACCGGTCAGATTGGAAAACACATTACTTCTGCTGCTGTTATTCTGCAGCACAACAGGAATGTCGACATCAGCCAGCAGATGCATTTTCTTGTCATCCCATCTTCCGATTATAGCATCAGCCTTCCACTGTTTCGCCCATTGCAACACCCACTCTTCGCGATTATTGGCAAAGCGGGAGTCTGGAGACATACGATAGAAAAGCCAGGGACCATTCTCCTTGGAATAACGCATGATGCCTCGGAGAAGTTTCCTGTCATGTTCGCTTGCGCAGTCAATAAGAAGAATAACCCTTATCATTAATTAAGCATCTTTCTGAGAGGGACGGACCACGTAGATGGATAATTCATATAGCAGGAACAATGGCGTGAAGACCAACGCTAGTGTAAGAGGATCGCCTGTAGGTGTGATGATAGCTGCAAGAATCAACAGGACGATTACGGCATGCCTACGGTATGTTATCAGAAATTCCTTGGTAATCAAGCCAAGTTTCGACAACAGCCAGGCAAGAAGAGGCAGTTCGAAGACGAGTCCCATCATGAATATCATGGCATAAAAGGTACTCATGTATGAACTGAGGGAAATCTGGTTGACGATATCCTGACTTAGCTGATATTCAGTGAGAAATCTGAATGTAAAGGGAAATATGAAGCTGTAACTGATTGCGCAGCCCAGATAAAACATCAATGTCCCGAAGACAAAGGCTACCCTTACATTCCCCTTTTCGTGTTGGTACAAAGCAGGTGAAACAAACTTCCAGATTTCATATATCATGTAGGGAAAGATCAGCACAAGCCCAAGCCAGAATGATATGCTGATGTGGGTCATGAACTGTGAGGCGACATTGATGTTTATGATGTCTACCCTGAAGTCAGTTTTAGCAAAATCTGGTAAAAATGGCAGATTCCCGAATTTGGCCATCCATTCGTATAGGAAGAAATCTGAAGTTGTAGGACCTAATATAAATTCGGAGAATATGTGCGGCATCACGGCAAACACGACAATCATGGCCACTACTGCGGCAATTGCAATCCGCAATAATGACCATCTCAGGACTTCCAGATGTTCCCAGAAAGTCAGATTTTCGTTTGCCATTTATCTACTTCTTTATATCCTCTTCAATGTCATTAATTCCCTCCTTGAAGCTTTTCACGCCCTTTCCAAGGCCTTTCATCAGTTCCGGAATCTTCTTACCGCCGAACAGTAACAATACAATCAGGGCAATTATAATGATTTCAGTCATGCCGAGATTGCCTAAAAACAAATAAGTATTCATAACGCTTCCGTTTTTGTATGATTTGCAAAAGTGAAAAAAAAAGTTCTATAATCCAAAATCAATTATCCCTCCAGTAGGATTCTGAGTAATTGAAGCCGTAGTGATCATAGAGATCGAGCAGACGTTTCTGGCTCTTGAGATAGCGCTGGAAGTCTTTTCCGGTGTTGCACCATCCGATCTCGGAGATTGCTCCCATACGTGGATTCATCATATACATTGCATGATCAAAAAGTCTGATATGCTCGGTCCAGAGACATGCCTGTATGCCGATGATGTGTTTGCGCTGTTCCTGATCAAGACCCTCATAAGGATTATAGCCATAGGCCTTGTCAAGTGTTATGCATCCTCTTCTTTCCGGATGTCTCGTGCCATGTGGTGGCTCATGGTCGCGGTCAGGGCTGTTCGGCACATTCAGATAACAGTACTGATGAGGTGTCATGATGACGTCATTGCCGGCTTTGGCAGCCTGGATACCACCATCCACACCGGTCCAGGACATGACGATTGTCGATTCTGACACACCGCCGTCCAGGACTTCATCCCAGCCTATCATCTTGCGGCCATGCATTTTCAAGTATGTCTCCACCCTATGATTGCAATATGTCTGCAACTGAGCTTCGCGGCTGAAACCTTCTGCACGCATTTTTGCCTGACATGCAGGACACTCTTCCCAATGCTTGCGGCGGCACTCATCTCCTCCTATATGGATATATTCCGAAGGGAAAAGTTCCAGGACTTCTTCCATTACGCCTTCTATGAATTCAAACGTGCTCTCCTTGCCGACGCACATCACTTCATCCTGCACGCCCCATTTCACTCCCACAGTGTACCCTTCTCCCTTGCATCCCAGATGTGGATAGGCAGCAAGGGCTGCACGGCTGTGACCAGGAAGGTCGATTTCAGGCACTACTGTAACGAAGTTCTCGGCTGCATATCTGACAACTTCCCTGATCTGGTCCTGAGTGTAGAAATATGGTCCATAAGGGGTGCCGCTGTATCCTACATTATGAATATGGTGTGTTCCGATGACCTGTGAATTCTCTCGAACACTGCCTGTTTCGGTCAGGAGCGGATACTTCTTTATCTCTATGCGCCATCCCTGATCCTCGGTAAGGTGCCAATGGAAGTAATTGAGTTTGTGCATCGCCATTGCATCAATGAATGTCTTGACCTCGTCGACACTGAAGAAGTGACGGCCGACATCAAGGAGTGCTCCTCTGTATCTCATCTGGGGAGCATCGTCGATGACAGCACATGGAATCTCGACGGCACCGACTCCATAGGAGCCGAAAGCTTCAGCAGGAATCATCTGACGAAGTGTCTGGAAGGCATAATAGACGCCATGAGATGTGGATGCGATGATATTGATGCGACGAGGTCTGATCTCCATCCTGTACCCTTCCGCATGAAGGCTAGTGTCCTTGCAGACATTGATTCCGGAACATGTTCTTCCACCGGTTACCACATTGAGCTGCTCATTGAACAAGTCTTCTGCTACTGAGTTTAGAAAATTGGTAGCATAGCACATTGAAGAATCTTCAAAATGAAGCCTGAGAACGGTCTGTGGGGATAATTTGAAGACTCCATCCTTCATCTGGACAGAAACAGGATGAGGAATTACTGCAAATGAATCATCTGTCTTGACTGTTACCTTGTTACATGCACACAGCAAGATTGTCAAAAAGATTATAAAACGTTTCATGGTCTTGAAGATAAGATCCGTTGGTCATTTTTTCAGGTCTGACCTCACAAAGGTATCAAAAATTGAATAAAACTCGTAAATTTGCATGGTTTGAATGAAAACATTATTTGCAATGAAAAGAATAACAGTTATTGTATTGACCATGCTTGTGATGCTTGAAAGTGCGTCTGTATATGCATGGGGGCCAATGGGACATGATGTAGTTGCTGCAATTGCCGAGCAGCATCTGACAAAGAAAGCGAAGAAGAATATCGACAAGCTGCTGGGCGGCAAGTCCATCATATACTACTCTTCCTGGATGGACAGCATCCAGAATTCACCTTATTGGAAGGATGGTTACGACAAGACCAAGACATGGCATTACGCCAATGTTGACGAGGGATACACCTATCAGACTATGCCGAAGAACGAGAACGGAGATGTTGTCAAAGGTCTTGAATTCCTCACTGACGAACTCACAAACCGCTATGATGAGCTTACTGACAGCATGCGCGTGGACTATCTCAAGATGATCGTGCATATGGTCGGAGATCTCCACTGCCCTATGCATGCAGGAAGACTCTCGGACCGCGGTGGCAACAAGACAAAGGTCAAGTGGTTCGGCAAGCAGACGAACATCCACTCAGTATGGGACAGCAAGCTTATCGAGTCTGCGCGCAAGTGGAGCTATGAAGGATGGGTAGAGCAACTTGACAGAACCGACAAGAAGTACAAGAAGAGCGTGATGCGCGGCACATACGAAGAATGGTTCAACACCAGCGTGGAAAATGCTGCGATTATATATAAGTACATAGATGACCTGGGAAAAAATCCAAAGCTTTCATACCAGTATGTCTATGACTTCTCCCCTATGCTCGAGCAGCAGCTCCTTCTTGGCGGTTATCGTCTTGCCTATGTCCTGAACACTATTTTCGGCTAAATGACGCCTAAAAATAGTGTCCGAGACTTAGATAGACATTTACCTTCTTAGAAATGTTCGATGAGCTGACGTCAAGGCTTATCGGTCCAATTTTACTGTCTATTGAATACCTCAGGCTGGCGCCCCACCAGTTTGAAGTGTTATAGTCATATAATTCTCCCCACTCCAGCGTTTCTCTCTCTTTGAAGAAGTTCTTCAGATCGATGCTTGATCGGGCATAGTTGAATATTGCTGTCAGATAGTGATTCTTGAACAGACGTGTCCTTACGTCTGCTCTAAGTACTGCAATGTTGTTGAATGCCAATGAGATGTTGTTGACTCCGATGAACGGCAGCTGCTGGTCGATGTATCTGCCCATTTCCGCACCTCCGATCACATTGTTCATAGCAGGATAAGCAGGCACGGGACCGTTGAATATCGGATTCCAGCTTTCAGTCCGGCCGCTGTATGCAGCCTTGCCGTAGAGTATGCTTCCGTAAAACTGAGGTATAAGCACGAGTCTGTCCTCTATGACCGGAATATAGCCCTCAAAGCCGACGACAGCAGAGCCATAGCCATACCCTCTTGTACCCTTAGAAGAGAACATCATGTCTTTCCATTTAGCTTCGACACTACCACGTACACCTCTGGTTGCAAAACTTGACTTGTTCAGGTTGTCGAAGCGAAGATATGCAAAAGTGCCCAGTGTATTGACTGACTTATAGTCCTGTTCATGGGCATCATGATACATATACATGACTTTTCGCGGAGTAAGGAATTCAGTCTCGAATCCGACACCGGCGCTTACAGTCCTTGCATAGTTTTCAGAAATGTACAGTTTTAATCGGTGCTGCAGGAACTTCATATTCATGACAAGTTCGTCCATGTCATATGTGTCCAGTTCTGAATTTCTGAAATTGTACGCAATGTTGATTCGCGGATAAAGCATGTGACCAAATGAGAAATTCGCATCAAGCCATTGGTTGCCACCGAGTTTTGCACTTACATCTGCCTTCAGGCCACTCATGCGGTTGCGGTTGATGCCAACATGCAGCAAGACGGAAAGCATGTCCTGAGTGTCGAATCTGAATCCCAAGCCAAGATCATGCGGAGGATTCTGGATAAACTTGAATCTCAATATGTATCCATCTTCTGACAGCGGGTCTTCATGCAAGGTGTATGTAATGCTATCATAACTGCCTGTTCCATAATAAATTGATACTGACCTGTCTATATCATCCTTGCAGACATGTTCTCCTGCTTTGACAGTACATTTGCGGCGCATCCATTTCTCGATATCCTTCTCTACTCCATCCATCTCAATTCGAGTGATCATGACTTTGTTATTCAGGAGATTCACAGCCTTCTTGGCTTCACGTCTGCCTGCTGTCTGAAGTGTCGGATCAGGAAATACCTTCTTTTTCAGAGCATTGAAATTATCTTCTTGCATAGCTGCTGAATCATAACCACTCTGGGTTATTATAGCAACGCTTTCAGCATTAAAACTGAGCATTCCTACACCCTTCAGTTCTGGGGTTATGAAGATATCACACATGTTACGATAGTTTTCAAATCCCCTGTCAGTGATTATCATCTTCAACTGCTTTACCTGGTTGAAAAATGAAGTGAGCTTGTTTGGATCGCTCTCCAGACCGGGAGACATGCTGACACCTATTACATAGTCTGCACCCATTGCCCTGCACTGATCTGCCGGAAAATTGTTCAGGATACCGCCATCAGTGTAAAGTGTGCTGTCTATCTGGACCGGGTCAAAAAGGATTGGAATCGCCATTGAAGCCCTGAGAGATTTTGCGAAGAGACCTTTGTCAAGCTTATCAGCGTTTCCGCTCACGATGTTGGTAGCCATGCAAAGGAAAGGCACCGGAAGGTCCTTGAAGTTCAGTGAATCAGAATAGCCTACCGAAAGAGAATTGAAGAGATTTATCAGGTTGTCGCCGGAGATAATACCCGTAGGCAATGAATTCTTGAATGATCTTGACTGAAGTTGTTCCTTGTCTGTACCCATAGCGAACGGCACAGTCAGTAGTTGTCTGCTGCTTTCTGTTTTCCTTTCATATGAGATACGTTTGCGGTCTACCTTGTTGCTTATAAGCGTGCCCCAATCAACCGAACTGATAAGTTCAAGCATCTCGTCAGGTGTATAGCCGATAGCGTACAATCCGCCGATAATGGCGCCCATGCTGGTTCCGGCAATGTAATCGATCGGAATGCCTGCTTCCTCTAAATATTTAAGCACTCCGATATGTGCTGCACCTTTGGCTCCTCCACCTGAAAGCACGACTCCGACTTTCGGCCTCTCGGCAATTTTTGTAGTGTCATTTGAATAGCTTTTTACAGGCATCAAAAACATAAGTGCCATGAATGCAATCTTAACGAATTTCATCATTTTAGTGAGTTTCCATTTATTTAAACAAATATATATACTATTTGAATCTAAGAGCATCATTGTTATGTCTACATTTAGCTATACGTGCGAAAAAACATACTGAAAACCTCAAATGTAAATCAAAATGTAAACACACTCATTTAGGTGAGCATGAGCAAATTGATTAATTTCGCGACATTTATATAACGAGAGGAAAATATTTAAATCTGATGATGATAAAAAAAATTGTATTGCTTGTTTGCGCGATCATTTCATCGTGTTTTATCTGCCATGCAGATGCAGACCTTTTCCAACGCGCAAGATCATTGCAGCGTCAAGGTGAGTATGATCAGGCAATAGATATATACCGGACCATATTATTGCAGCATACCGATCAGGCATCCCTTTCAGAAAATGGCATATCCATCTGCACGGAATCGTTGATGCAGCTGATGAACTGCTTCCAGAGCAAGGGTGAACCTGAGTCATGTGTTACCGTACTTCAGGAATGCTTCGATTCATCTCCCCTGCTTCAGGGATATTGTCTGAGAGACTTTTATTCCGTGATGGGCTATGCCTTGTCCAGGACAGAAAAGATGAAAGAGGCGGAAGAAATGACACTCAAAGTCTTCACTCTTCCTCTCCACGAAGCGACACCTGAGCGTTATTTCAGAGACTACGCTTATGCTGCAGCTGTCTTTTATAGCAATCCATCATATCAGAATGAAGTTGTCATGTGGTGCGAAGAAGCACTTAATCAAGCCAAACTTGCTACGAACACTTCCGGACAACAATGGGTAATTGCTATGCTCGGCTCCGCATATAAGCGTAATGGTCATCTGAACAAGGCGCTGAACATGTTTCTTCAGAGTAAAACTGAAGCCAGCCAAAGAAATGATGATCTCGGAGTCCTGAACAGCCTGCACGTCTTGATTGACCTCTTCCTTTATTGGGATATCCCTGAGTACGCTGACATCTACGCATCAGAGGCCATAAAGGTGGAGAGGATGATGACAATGAAAAACCCTATGGTCTCGACTCAGACTTACATCGACAAAGGAAGAGCACTGCTGGAACTGGGCATGACTGATTCTGTCAGTTTCTACGCTGAAAAGGCTAAGGAATTCTGCGGCACCCTGCCATATAACAGCGGAATGGTCGATGTAGACCTTCTGAATGGCATATACATGACTGAACAGGGTGGTGATTCAATCCACAAAGGCATTCATGACTTGCTGAACGTGACCCGCCAGGGAACAATAACAAACCGGGCAAAAGCTTATCATCAATTGGCGCAGACCTATTTCAGGATGCATGAAGATGATCTTGCTGAAATCATGCTGGATAACATGTACTCCCTGCTATCTCAGGAAGGTTCTGTCGTCTATATACAGATTGATTATGAACCGATCTTGAGTCACTATCTCAATAAACGTGACCGCCTGAAGATTGAACAATACGTCAGGCTGATGATTCAGGAACAGCAGAGATTCAAAGAGAAGAAATTGAATTTCAAGCTTGTAGATGCCATTGTTGCTCATCAGACCCAGCAGAAGAGAGATGAACTCGAGATGTCCAGACTTAAGCAGACCAACCAGCGTCTGTGGCTGATAATCTGCCTGATTATCTCATTAGTTGTGATTTCTGCAATCGGATTCCTCTTGTTCTATCAGAGTAAGCAGCATAAGTTTCAGATGCAGCAGGCAGATGAGAAGCTAGCTTCACTGGTCGAAAAACTGAATGATTCATACGCCGAAAAGGATATGATCGCTCGTGAAATTGATGAAATCATGAGCGACAAGGACAACAGGCAGGAGATAATTTCCCTGACACCTTCTGTACTTCAGAAAAACGGTGAGTCAAAGTTCCGTCAGCGCTTCGAAGTCATATATCCTCTCTTTCTGCCACGTTTGCGTGAAAAGATTCCGTCGATTACCCGTCGTGAGGAACTTCTTGCCATGCTGCTTGTCCTCAAGCAGGATAATAAGGAAATAGCCGAACTCATGGCAATTGCTCCACGCAGTGTCCTGATGCTGCGTCACAGACTGCGTCAGAAGATCGGAATCAGCACTGACAATTCATTGGAAACTTACATCGAGGAAACTCTTGGTGACCAGAACAAGTAATTGGCATCAACAAAATTTCGTGAAATAATTTAAAAACTAATTATATGAAAAAACTGATTCTGGCATCTCTTGCCTTGATTGCTGTATCCTGCGCAAATAATCCGGGCAGGAAGACAACTGAGAAGGAACCGGTAAATGTGGGAGTATTGACAGTTGCTCCAATGAATTCTCAGTATTATAAAGTATATGTAGGAGAGATAAACGCTTCTGGTTCGGCGATAATCTCTACTAACCATTCCGGCATCCTGGAAACCATCAATGTTCATCAAGGCACACATGTCCGCAAGGGTGATGTGTTGGCTGAGGTAGTGTCAAAGAATGTACAGGCGTCGTATGAGATCTCACATGCAACCCTCAGGCAGGCGGAAGACGGATATGAGAGAGTAAAGAAAGTGCACGAAAGTGGTACTGTAGCAGATGTAAAGCTTGTTGAGATCGAGACGCAGCTTGCAAAGGCGAAAGCTGCTGCGAAATCGTCAGAACTCTCATTGGAAGAGTGCAGGATCAAGGCGCCGTTCAATGGCACAATCAGCGATGTGCTTGCCGAAAAAGGTGTCCAGGTAAGCCCTGGCACTCCGATTCTAAAGCTTGTCGACCTGTCTACAATCCAGATTAACATTCCTGTTCCGGAGGGTGAGATCGGAACAATCAGGATCGGTCAGAAGGCACTGATAGATGTGCCGGCTCTCAACATTACAGGCATAGAAGCCAGCGTAGTGCTCAAGGGTGTGACAGCCACATCTCCATCCCACACATACAGATGTACGCTTGCCCCTGTAAAGAATCAATCGAATCTTTATCCCGGCATGGTGTGCAAGGTCAGACTTTCAGAAATTTCTGACTCACTGAGAATCAGAGTACCCGCGTCATCGGTAGAGATGGATTCAAACGGCAAGTTCGTGTGGGTTGTAAAGGACGGTGTCGTAGGAAAGACCTACGTGACGATCAATGGCTACCAGGACCATGGCGTGGTGGTTTCTTCCGGACTTGAAGCGGGAGACAAGGTCATTGTCAAAGGCGCTGCCAAGGTAAGCACCGGAATGAAGGTAAATTCAGTTGAACAGGCATTTTAATCAGACCTATGAATAAAGACAACAGTTTTGTCAAAAGTGCAATAAAATATCGTAAGCTCATATACTTCCTTGTCGCCATCATGGTCGTATTCGGAGTGTACAGTCTGCTTACTATCAATAAGGATGAGTTCCCTACCTTCCAGATCAAGGATGGACTCGTCGTGGGCGTATATCCTGGTGCTAATGCTCAGGAGGTAGAAGAACAGCTGACCAGACCTCTTGAGGAGATACTCTTCAAGTTTGCTGAAGTCAAGCGTACCACTTATTCTTATACGCAGGATGGTATTTGCTACATCTTCGTGAAACTCCAGTGCCCTGCAAGACAGAAAAACGAAGTATGGTCAAAGATCAAACTCAAGCTTAATGCTTCCAGAATATTTCTACCTTCCGGCGTTCTGACAGTCCAGGTAATGGATGAGTTCAGTGCAGTTTCATCCGTGCTGCTTGCATTGCAGTCGAATGATAAGAGCTACAGGGAACTGGAAGCTTATGCCAATGACATAAAGAATGAACTTTACACAATACCAGCTCTGTCAAACATAAAGATCCTTGGCACTCAGAAGGAAGAGATTGCCGTGAACATAGACAATGACAGACTTTCGGCATACGGAGTCAACTCGACGATGATGACATTCGATTATCAGACTGCCGCGATGCAGACCATCAGCGGAAAGTTCAAATCGGACTACATCAACGCTCCTATCCATATTGAGGGAAAATTGTCTACGGAAGAGGAAATCAGGGACAGGATCGTATGGTCAGCGCCGACAGGACAGACAATCAGACTGAGAGATGTCGCCACAGTCGAGCGCAGGTACAAGGCTCCTACTTCATATGTAGAATACAATGGAGAAAAGGCTCTTGTAATGTCCATCGAGATGCGTTCGGGCAACAATATCGTGACTTTCGGAAAAGACATCGACAAGGTTGTTGCCGAAGTGTCCAAGACACTTCCGGACAGCGTGACCATCACCAAGATTTCGGACCAGCCGAAGGTGGTCAACACATCAGTGTGGGCATTTGTGAGGGATCTGGTGATTGCCATGATTGTGGTCATACTCGTCATGCTGATCCTCTTCCCGCTGAAATCGGCCTTGATTGCAAGTTCAGGCGTGCCTATCTGTACAATCGTAGCCATTGCAATCATGTATCTTCTGGGCATGGACCTCAATACGGTTACATTGGCTGCACTGATCGTGGTCCTGGGTATGATCGTCGATGACTCTGTCATAACGATGGACGGATATATGGACAATCTTGGCAAGGGCATGAGCAGGATCGATGCAGCCAGCTCAAGCATGAAGGAACTTTTTGTGCCGATGCTTCTTTCAACCGCATCAATCAGCGTCATGTTCTTCCCTATGCTTGCGATCATGACAGATTATATGGGTGATTTCGTGAGGTTGTTCCCGTGGATCATCACGATCGCCTTGGCGGCATCGCTTCTGTATGCAGTCTGCGTCGTGCCGTCTCTGGAAGTGAAATTCATCAAGTCTGCCGGTGACGGGTCGAAATCGAAGTTTGCAGTCATCCAGGAGAAATTCTTCTCTGTCCTACAGGATGGATATGAGTATCTTCAGAAGAAATGCTTCCGCTTCCCTTTCATCACCATCATGGTCGGAGTGGCTTCAGTTTTCCTCGGAATTTATCTGTTCACAAAGGTCAATATCCAGATGATGCCTATGGCGATCCGAGATTGTTTCGCAATTGAGGTATATCTTGATCCTAATGCAACACTCGACCAGACAAAGGCTGTATCTGATTCGCTGCAGAAGATTCTCATAAGCGATGAGCGAATTACATCAGTGACAGCATTCATCGGAACCGGTACACCGCGATTCCACGCGACATACGGTCCGAAAATTCCAGGAGAGCATTTTGCCCAGATGATTGTAAATACAGTCGATCCGAAAGCGACCGATGCTGTAATCGAAGAGTATGAGAAGAAATATGAAAACTATTTCCCTGAAGCACAGATAAGATTCAAACAGCTTGACTACCAAGGTGTCAACGCTCCGGTAATGGTGACATTCAAGGGTGGAACGCACGAGCAGATGCGTCCGTATGCAGACTCACTTAGAGCATTCATGATGAATCAGATGGATGGGGTGCTGAAGTGGGTGCATAGCGACTATGACAAAAGCGTAGCAACCGTTTCAGTTGACCTTGACTCAGATGAATCGACAAGATTGGGTCTGAACAGAGCATTGCTCTCCCTTTCCATTGCAAAGACTCTCAACGGGCAGACCGTGGCCTCATACTGGGAGGGAAACAAGAGCATTCCTATCAACTTCTATAATGCTGTCATCACAGATGACATGACTTATGATGAGCTTGGAAATCAGCTCATGACTACCCCTATTCCGGGAGTCTACGTACCACTGAGACAGGTGGCAGAGGTCACTCCGTCATGGCAGCCGATCGGTCTTGCCCATCTGGGAGGTGAAAACTCTATCACCGTGTTTGGTGACATGCGCAGAGGCAATAGCCAGCCTAAGGCGATGAAGCCGATCAAGAAATACATAGACACTCATATCAGACCGAATCTTCCGGACAATGTGGAGATTGTCTATGAAGGCCTCACCGCAGTAAACGCGATGGTGCTCCCTCAGGTGACCCTTGTGCTGATCTGTGCTGCCTTGATATTGTTTGCCTTCCTGCTTTATCACTTCAAGAAGATCATCCTGTCCGTTCTGACGATCGTGCTCAGTCTGCTGTGTCTGTTCGGTGCCTCATTCGGCTTGTGGGTGTTCGATCTTGACTTCAGTATAACCGCTGTGCTTGGCGTCATAAGCCTTATAGGTATTGTCGTAAGAAACGGTATCCTCATGTATGAGTATGCAGAGACTCTGAGATTCGAGCAGGGATACGCTGTCAAGGAAGCCGCAATGGAAGCAGGAAAACGCAGAATGCGTCCTATCTTCCTGACCACCTGCACAACAGCTCTAGGCGTGCTCCCGATGATTCTCAGCAAGGATGCTCTGTGGATGCCGATGGGAGTTGTGATCTGTTTCGGTTCGATTCTTTCGATCATTCTGATTGTGGAGATCATGCCAGTATGCTATTGGCTTATATTCAGAAATGAGAAACCGGACACATTTATGGAGGATTTGGAAAAATGATGAGAACGATGAAAAAAGCATTATTCATATTGATGATTTCGTTATCGGCTTTCTCTGTCTCCGCTCAGGAGGTGAGCTTAAGCCTAAGTGATTGCATAGCGCTTTCAGAGAGCAACAATCCTTACATCAAGAACACATATCTTGACATACAATCTGCCAGATATCAGAAGAAGGAAGTGTTTGCAGAGTATTTCCCTCGAGTAGCATTCAGAGCACTCGGTATTTCATCTGTCGACTATTTCATTGACATCGCTGTCGGTGCTGAATTAGGAGAGATTCTCAGAGAATCAGAAATCGGCGGCTATACAAGATTCGGTTTCAACGCTACTCTATCTCTGATGCAGCCGCTTTATGCAGGTGGAAGAATTGTCACAGGAAACAAGCTGGCAAAAGTCGGAATAAAGGCTGCACAGCTTAAGCATCAGGTGAATCTGAGAGAGAAGAGAGAGGCAATCGAAAAGTCCTATTGGGAGATTGTCGCACTCGAGCAGAAACGCAACACTCTTGCGCACCTGGATGAACTCCTGAACACCCTGCATAAGGATGTCACAAGCGCGATGAATGCCGGTGTTGTGACTGAATCAGACCTGCTGCTTGTGAAAATGAAGATGAACGAGCTCAAGAGCGGTAAGATCCAGCTTGATGGAGGCATCAGACTCCTGAAAATGAACATGTTCAACGCGATAGGACAGAACTACTCGGTAATAAGGGAGGTCGCTGATTCTTTGAAGCCTCACATCGATATGATTGTCCTTTCCGACAAATTGTCCTCTCTCCTACCCCCTTCTGAGTATTATATTCCGGAGGAGGAGTTTGCATCAGGAGTAACAGAAACAGAGCTCCTTGACATAATGGTAGAGGCCAAGAAACTGGAAAAGAAGCTGGTCTTGGGTGAATACCTCCCTGCTGCCGGCCTCGGAATCAGTT
>JAEIGA010010244.1_pt1 | contig 14207 bp, 11 predicted proteins | sample 9270691 | NCBI WGS metagenome assembly JAEIGA01 (sample SAMN17057246, study PRJNA624740) | gut metagenome | biome: biome; isolation source: fecal sample | host: Bos grunniens | place: China: Xizang | collected 2019 | reverse complement strand
TTTATCCATATAAATATGAATCAGCGCAACGTTTCTGTCTTTATTCAATAAATCCTCATCAATAAGGTCGATATGAGCGATCTCCCAAGACTGAATTTCCATATCGGAATAATCTTCAATATAAATACCGTAGGGCACCGTCATATTAGCAATAGCAGACGCGACCTCACACTGCGCCGTAGGTACTTTTATAATAATTTCAAACCAATCCATTTTAAACTCCCTAAAAATATATGTATGTATTGTAACACAAAACTTTAATTTTGCAAAGTATTTTTAATAATGTTGATTTATTTTTTTATATATAGTATAATGGTATAAATTATGGATGGAGGGTTTCTATGATTTACCACAGTTCAGAAACTGAAGAAGTAGTTTTAAATTTTCAGGTAGATCCGTCAAAAGGATTACCTACAGGCGTAGTTGACCAACGCTATGACGAACACAACGAAAACATATTAAAAAAGACTCAAAAAACTCCAATTTCAAAAAGCATTGCGGAGCAAATAAAAAATCCGGTTAATATCCTTCTTATTGTCAGCACGTTTATTTCCTTAATAGTAAATCTCGTTTATAAAGAAGGTACGTGGTTAGCGCCTTTCCTTATCATTCATATGTTGGCGCTGAATATCGCCATTACTATTTTCTTTTCTAAGGAAAGCGAAAAATCTGCAGACAGACTCGCAGCGATGAATATTCCAAAAGTTAAGGTTCTTCGCGACGGAATAGTAAAGACTGTTGATTCAAGGTTTATTGTACGAGGCGACGTGCTTATTCTTGAAACAGGCGACTATATTTCAGCCGATGCAAGACTTATCGAGGCAACCAACTTCCGCTGTGACGAAGAATTTGTGACGGGAGAAGCAACCACCTACGTTAAAGAGGCAAACGCCATACTTTCAGAAATCACTCCCATTAAAGAAAGAAGTAATATGGTTTTTTCAGGCAGCAACGTTTTATCGGGTCATGCCAAAGCGGTTGTTACCGAAATAGGTATGGAAACCGAAATCGGAAAAGCCGTAACTATTTTAGAGTCTTATAACAGTATAAACACAAAGCTTAAGGACAAGCTTAATTCCATCGGCAAGGTATCCTCCATCATACTTATTATATTATGTATTGCCGCTTTCTTTACCAACGTTATTATAAATTTCCGTTCACAACAGGAATTTGCAGTAACCTTATCCAACTCTTTAATTAATTCGGTAGTTCTTTTGGTATCAGTACTTCCCGAAGGACTTCCCTTAATCGCCGCTTCCGCTTTAGGTATTTCAGTAAACGTTCTGTATAAAAGCGGAATGATTACCAAAAACTATAGCGTTTTTGACGTATTGCCTGAGGTTTCCGTTATTTGTTCCGACAAAACAGGAACCTTAACCAAAGACACAATGAAGGCTGAAAAACTCTTTAACGGTCAGGAAATCATTGACGTTTCCGAAGCCTTTAAGGATAGCAACAGCATTTCTATTCTACGTCTTGCCTCTCTGTGTACCTCTCAGTCAAAGGACGACGTAGATAACGTTATGTATAAAGACGCAACCGAGCTTGCTATTATTGATGCATATAAACAAAACGTAATCTCGGAAGAAAGAGATATACATACAAACTACCCCCTGCTTTGCAAACTACCCTTTGACAGTGAAAGAAAAATAACCGTTACGGTAAATATGATTAACTCAGCGCCCGTTGCTATTATAAAAGGCGCTCCCGATTATCTGCTTTCCGTTTGCGGCGTTAATGAAAATAGAACAATTATGTCTGCCGTAGAGGATTTTGCTCTTGACGGTATGCGTGTAATTGCCGTAGCGTATAAACCCTTAAGTGAAATCCCTGCTAATCCCGAAATCAGTGAATTTGAAGAAGGAATGATATTTGCAGGACTTATCGCCCTTAGCGACCCACCCCAAGACGAAAGTATTTCACTTATCAAAGACTGTAAAAAGGGCGGCATAAAAACCGTTATGATTACAGGCGATCATATTACAACCGCAAGAGCAATTGCAAAGAAATTAAGAATATTAAACGACGACAGCGAAGCCATTAGCGGTGAAGAAATCGCTGAAATGACCGATCAGGAACTTAAAGAAAACATAAATAAATACACAGTATTTGCAAGACTCTTACCTAATCAGAAGTACCGAATCGTTTCCGCTTATAAAGAAAACGGACTGACCGTTGCCATTACAGGTGACAGCGTAAACGACGCTCAGGCGCTCTGTGTAGCCGACGTAGGTATAGCAATGGGTAACCGCGGCACCGACGTAGCAAGAGGTGCTGCCGACATAATAATGAACGAAAACTGTTTTTCTGCCATAACCACCGCCATCAGTATTTCACGCAGTCTGATAAGTACCATAAGAAAAGCGCTTGTTTATTTAATAAGTTCCAATATCGGCGAACTGTTATCGGTACTTATTTGCCTGTTTTTCTTTAAGTCCTTTCCCCTTTCCGCCGCAGCATTCTTGTTACTTAATCTTATCACCGACGCCTTCCCTGCTTTAAGTATTCTTTCAGACGGAATACACGAGCGTAAACCCTTTGGCAAATTAAAGGAAAGTGACAAGCATTTATTTAAAGGCGAAGCAGTTATAACCATAGCAGTACAAGCTTTCGTTACAGCATTTACCGCCATTCTCTCCTATGGAATATTCTTAAAATCCGGTCAATTGATTGCTTCTACCATGATGTTTACAGTTTTGGTTTCATCTCAGTATCTAAATATGGTAACCTCAAAATTCGAAGCATTATTCTTTAAAAACAGACACTTTAAAAATATTCCGTTAACTGCAGTTATCTTTAGTTTCGCAATAGTAGCCATCCTCATTGTAACCACACCCGTTAGTTCGTACTTCGGTATGACAGCGCTCTCCGCAGGTCAACTGATAAAAGCGATTTTAATTTCCACAATAGTTTTCGCTTCGGGAGAAATTACTAAGCTAGGTTTTATGCTTTATAAAAAATTAAAATAACGAAAAAATAAAAACCGCGTTAGGCGGTTTTTATTTTTGGAAATATTTATAAATATTTTCTGCTGTTTTACTGTCTATGCCTTTAACTTTTGTGAGTTCTTCTATTGTTGCGGATTTTATCTTCTTTAAAGACTTAAAATGTTTAAACAACGTTTCAACCCTTTTCTTTCCTATCCCCTCAATAGAAAGCAGTTCGCTTTTTACCATACTGTTACTGCGCTTCTTTTGATGATAAGAAATTGCAAAACGGTGAGTTTCATCCTGTATTGCATTAATAAGCGTAAAGGTTTTACGCGTCGGCTTGATTTCTATCTCGCCGTCTTCACTTGCAATTGCTCTCGTTTTGTGTTTTGAATCTTTAACCATACCGTAAAGCGGAATATTAACGTTATATTTTTGAAGAACGGGCTTTACGGCTGAAATTTGTCCTTTACCTCCGTCAAGCAAAATAAGATCAGGGAGAACCGAAAACGCCGAGTCTTCGCCCTTTAAATATTCCGATAATCTTCTATCAATAACCTCTGCCATGGAACGATAGTCATCCTGTCCAATAAAGGTTTTTATTTTAAACTTTCGATAATTCGCCTTAAACGGCCTTGCATCACGGAACACAATCATAGCGGCTACGTTTTCGCTGCCCATAGTATTTGAAATATCGTAAGATTCAATATACCTCGGCGCCTTTTCAAGTCCTAAAAGTTCACCCAGTTCACTTATCGCCTGAGTTTCCTTACCGGTACGTTCAATCCGTTTGGAAAGCACCTCGTTAGCATTACTAAGACACATACTGATAAGTTTTCTCTGCTCACCCTTTTGCGGAACCGTCATTTTAACGTTTGAACCCGACTGAGAATTCACCCACGCTTCTATCATTTCTTTTTCTTCGGGAATTTCGTCTATTATAATACTCTGAGGGAAATCAGCATTTTTATTATAAAAGCGGTATAAAAATTCGCCGTAAATTTCATTCTTGGAAATTACGTCTTCAAATATGAAATGCTCTTGGTCACAAAGATGCCAATCTCTGAATTTAAAGAACTGAACGCAAGCCAACTCACCGACTAAGGCACAAGCAAATACGTCCTGATTTTTATGAACCGACGATATAACCTTTTGACGCTGTGAAATTTTAGATACCGCGTCAATTCTGTCACGGAGTTTTGCCGCATATTCAAAATCAAGATTTTCTGCCGCTTCCTCCATTTTTTTATAAAGTTCTTTAACTTCGCTTTCACTGTATCCGCCGTTTTTGATAAACGCCACGGCGCTGTCAACCGCTTCAAGATATTCACTGAGTTTTATATTTGCTCTGCATGGCGCAAAGCACTTGCCTATATGAAAATTAAGACAAGGTTTACTCGGTTTATCAAAAGAACGGTTGCAGTCAGGCAGTTTAAATATTTTTCTTGCTTCCTCTACGGCGTTTTTAACAATCATACCGCTGTGATAAGGGCCTATATATTTACCGTCTTTGGTTTTTTGCTTAACCCATTCTATTTTCTTCCACTTATCGTCGGTTATTTTTACGTAGTGATAACCTTTGTCATCCTTAAGAAGAATATTGTATTTCGGTTGATTTTGTTTTATAAGCGAATTTTCGAGCACTAAAGCCTCAAATTCACTGTCACACAGAATATACTCAAAATCATCTACGTTATCAACCATTTTTCTGACCTTGATACTGTGATTCGTGTCAGAGCCAAAATACTGTGTAACTCGGTTTTTAAGTGCTTTAGCCTTGCCTACGTAAATAATCGTCCCGTGTTTATCCTTCATTATATATACACCGGGAGTAAGCGGCAAGGAATTTGCTTTCTTTTTAAGAAGATTTCTTTTATCCATAGGCAAAACTGCACCTACCTTTCCTTTATATTGTAATATTTTCTTTTTTCTTTTTCAAGAGTTGATTTTTTTATCAAAAAGGTTTAAAATTATAATGGTGAATTTTATGAAGAAAATATGTGCTGTATTTTTTATAATTACTTTTTCTCTTTTGTCAGGTTGTGCAGAAAAATCAGAATTTTCTCCCCCTCCCTATGCCATTATAGAAGAGCCTACCGAATATACGGTACGCACCGCCGACGGTTACAGAGATTATAACTATAAAAAGAACGAAAAAGAAATCATTTACTACGGAAATAAAAAATCAAAGGTTTTCCACTACAGCGACTGCAAATACTCTATGAAAATAAACGAAACCTCAATTATTTTCGACCGAAACAGAGATATTCTTGTTTCAAAGGGTTACACACCTTGTGGCTATTGCAATCCTTAACATTAATTTTGAAAGGTATATTCTATGTTTATTATTAACTGCGAAAATTTGTCTATCGGATATAAAGACAAGGTTATTCTCAAAAATCTCAATTTTTCTATAGGTGAAAACGATTATCTTTATATTATCGGCGAAAACGGCAGCGGTAAAAGTACGCTTATAAAAAGCCTGTTAAAATTGCTAAAGCCTATTTCGGGAAAAATCGAATATTGCGCAGGACTTAAATCCAAAGAAATCGGATATTTGCCTCAGCAGAGTACAATACAACGCGATTTTCCTGCCAGTGTTGAAGAAATCGTTTTATCGGGTTCCATTAACCGTTTAGGGCTGAAACCCTTTTATACCCCTAAAAACAAGAAAAAAGCCCGTCATAATATGGAACTTATGAAGATAGATGATATAAAAAACGAAAGTTATCAAAATCTTTCGGGAGGTCAGCAACAACGCGTACTTCTTGCCCGAGCGCTTACAAGCGGAAGCAAAGCGTTACTGCTTGACGAACCGGTTACGGGACTTGACCCAATAGCCGCTTCCGATATGTATTCTTTAATTGAAACCATAAATAAAGAATACCGCATTGCTGTTATTATGGTATCTCACGATATGAACGCCGCCTTAAAATATGCAACTCATATTCTGCATTTAGCAAACGACGAAGTGTTTTTCGGTACGGTTGACCAATACAGAAACAGCGAAATCCATAAAAGATTTTATGGAGGTGGAATTTATGAATGAGTTTTTCAACGTTCTTTCTTACGCCTTTATTCAGCGAGCGTTAATAGTCGGTGTGCTGATATCTCTTTGTTCCGCGCTACTCGGAGTTAATCTCGTTTTGAAACGCTATTCTATGATAGGCGACGGTCTATCCCACGTTGGCTTTGGCGCCTTAGCTATTGCGGCGGCAGCAGGTCTTTCCCCATTACCGATTGCCATTATAATAGTTATTATCTCCGCTATTTTGCTTTTAAAAATGACCAACAGCGGTAAAATCAAGGGAGAAAGCGCAATAGCGGTAATTTCCGCTTCTGCCCTCGCTATAGGCGTTATTACCGTTTCGGTAACGGGAAGCAATACCGACCTGTCCAACTATATGTTCGGCAGTATTCTTGCAATAAGCAATTTCGATGCAGTTCTTACGGTAATACTTTCAATAATTATAATTGTTATTTATATTCTTTTTTACAACAGAATATTTGCCATAACCTTTGACGAAGACTTTGCAAAGGCTACAGGCGTAAAGGTTTCTCTTTTTAATACCGTTCTTGCAATTCTTACCGCTGTTACGGTTGTTGTGGGAATGCGTTTGATGGGCGCTTTACTTGTATCATCCCTAATTATTTTTCCGCCGTTATGCGCAATAAAGCTTTGTAAAAACTTTAAAGGTGTAACCGTTCTTTCTGCAATACTATCGATTGTATCGTTTTTGGCGGGATTGTTTTTATCCTACGTTCTTTCCTTCCCCACAGGCGCAACGATAGTGATTACAAATTTAATTTTATTAATTCTATCCCTTATCATTAAAGCAATAACCAATAAAATCAATCTTAAAAAAAGCAAAAAAACTCTGTGATAATTTCACAGAGTTTTAATTTTATATAGTTTCAGCGATAACCGCTTTAATGGTATGCATACGGTTTTCTGCCTCTTTGAAAACTATAGAACGTTCGCTTTCGAACACTTCGTCGGTAACCTCCATAGCGTCAAGATTAAACTTCTCGCCGATTTCTTTACCGATACCTGTATTAAGGTCGTGGAAAGCGGGAAGACAATGCATAAATACTGCGTTTTGCGCCGCATTATCCATAAGAGCTTTATTTACCTGATAGGGATAAAGTTCTTTAATTCTTTCTTCCCAAACGTCATAGGGTTCACCCATGGAAACCCAAACGTCAGTATAAATAACGTTAGCACCCTTGGTGGCTTTAATGGGATCGGTTTCAAAGTTAAGGGTTGCACCGCTTTTTTCTGCAAGTTGCTTACAAATATCAATAAGGTCTTTTGCGGGCATATATTTTTCAGGTGCGCAAGCGGTAAAATTAAGTCCCATAAGAGCGCAACCGACCATCAAGGAATTGCCCATATTATATCTTGCGTCGCCCATATAAACAAAATTAATACCCTTAAGATATCCGAACTGTTCTTTAATGGTTAAAAAGTCGGCAAGAATCTGAGTGGGATGGAATTCGTTGGTAAGACCGTTCCAAACGGGAACTGAAGAATACTTTGCAAGATCTTCAACTATTTCCTGACCGAAACCGCGATACTCAATACCGTCATAAATGCCCGAAAGAACACGGGCTGTATCGGCAATACTTTCTTTTTTGCCAATCTGAGAACCGCTTGGATCAAGATAGGTAGTACCAATTCCCAAATCGTGAGCAGCGACCTCAAAGCTGCAACGGGTTCTCGTACTTGTTTTTTCAAATATCAAAGCAATATTCTTGCCTTTAAATTCATCGTGCAATATTCCCGCCTTTTTCTTTGCCTTATATTCTGCCGCTTTATCGATCAAATAAGAAATTTCCTCTGCACTGAAATCAAGCAGTTTTAAAAAATCTCTACCCTTTAAATTCATAATAATCACAAATCCTTTCCCAAGTTAATTTTCACAAACTTCTTTAATAACACAAAGTGCCTTCTTAAGAGTATCCATAGATATATTAAGCGCCGGCAATAAACGTACCTTAGTTTTTGCGGTAAGAACTAAAACGCCCTTTTCCATACACTCTTTAACCACGTCGGCAGCAGGTTTCTCGGTTTCAATGCCAAGCATAAGTCCCATACCGCTTATACCTTTTATGCCTTTAGCGTTATTTAAAGTATCAACTATAAGACTTTGTCTTTCTTTAACACCACTTAGAAGTTCACTGTCAATACGGCTTAAAATATTGACTGCACCTGCGCAAGACACGGGATTTCCACCAAAGGTTGAACCGTGACTTGAAGGAGTAAGCACGTCCTTTACCCTTTCAAAAAGCATGGTAGCGCCTATGGGCAACCCACCTGCAAGTCCTTTTGCAGTTGACACTATATCGGGAGTAAACCCGTAATTCATATAAGCGTAAAGTTCGCCCGTTCTTCCGTTACCCGTCTGCACCTCGTCAACGATAAGAAGAATATCTTTTTCTTTCGCAATTTTAGTCAACTCGTTTACAAAGTCCTTATCAAGAGGTACAACCCCTCCTTCGCCCTGCACTATTTCAAACATAATTGCGCTCGGCGAATACTTTTCAACGTTTTCATAAAGTAAATCAATATCGTTAGCAGGAGTATATGCAAACCCTTCGGTAAGAGGCAAAAAGTCTTTATGAAAAACGTCCTGTCCCGTAGCCGCCAAGGTTGTTACCGTTCTTCCGTGAAAACTGTTTACAAGTGTTAATATAATCGGCTCTTTAACACCTTTTACGTCGGCGGCATACTTTCTGGCAGTTTTTATGGCGCATTCGTTTGCCTCTGCTCCCGAATTGGAAAAGAAAACCTTGCTACAGCCTGTACGTTCGGAAAGCATTTGTGCAAGAGTTATACAAGGACTGCTGTAATAAAGATTAGAGGTATGCTGAAAGCTGTTTAACTGCTTTGAAACTGCATTCACCCATTCTTCATCACAAAAACCAAAAGTATTTACTGCAATACCGGTCCCCAAATCAATATATTCTTTTCCGTTTTCATCCTTACAAACACTTCCCTTTCCTTCTACTATCTGCAAAGGGAAACGGTTATAGGTGGAAGCAATATATTTTTTATCGTTTTCAATAAAACCGTTCAATTTATTCACCTTGTTTTCTATAAAACATAGTTCCGATACCTTCATCGGTCAGTGTTTCAATAAGTATGGAATGTTCTACTCTGCCGTCTATGATAAATACCTTTCTAACGCCCCAGTTAATAGCGTTAACGCAACATTCAACCTTAGGAATCATACCTCCGGAAATAACCCCTTCATCCATAAGTTGTTTTGCTTCATCAAGTTCTATATGCGAAATAAGTGAATCGGGGTCGTTTACGTCGCGAAGTATTCCGCTTATATCGGTAAGGGAAATCAAACTTTCTGCTTCAAGCGCTCCTGCGATTTTTGCTGCGGCTGTATCGGCATTAACGTTATAAACGTTACCGTCTTTATCACAACCGAGAGTAGAAACAACGGGAATATATCCCTTTTCAATTACGTCGATTATAGGTTTGATATTAACCTTGGTAATATCACCTACAAAACCGAGCGCAGAATCTTTTGCCTCTGCTCTGAGCATATGTCCGTCAATTCCCGAAAGACCGATTGCACTACCGCCTTTTCTTTCAATAAGGTTAACCAAACTCTTATTAACCTTACCTGCAAGTACCATTTGAACAATATCAATAGTATCTTTATCGGTAACTCTGAGTCCGTTAACGAACCTGCTTTCAAGACCCACTTTGCCGAGCATATCGGTAATTTCAGGTCCACCGCCGTGTACCAGAACAACCTTAACACCAACTAAGGTCAGCAATATAATATCGCTCATAACCGAATTTTTAAGGTCTTCGTTTATCATAGCGTTACCGCCATATTTGATAACGACTATTTTTCCGGTATATTTTTTAATATACGGCAAAGCCTGAACAAGTATTTCGGCTCTGTCTGCGTTAGAAACATTCATAATCTTTCCTCCGTTTTAAAGGTTAAAATCTCCATAGTGAATATGGAGATTTTTTTATCAAGTACGGTAATCGCCGTTAATTTTAACGTAATCGTAAGTAAGGTCACAACCCCAAGCGGTAGAACTTGCGTTGCCATCTCCCAAGGTAACAAGAATTTCTATTTCGTTTTCAAGCAAAATTTCTTTTGCCTTTTCTTCCGAAAATTCTATACCACTACCTTCTTTGCAGACCTCGATAACACCTTTGTTTGATTTAAAGGCAACGTTCACTTTATTTACGTCAACGTCGCATTTTGCATATCCTATAGCGCAAAGAACCCTTCCCCAGTTGGCATCAGCGCCAAACATAGCGGCTTTTGTAAGAGAAGAACAAATAATGCTTTTAGCAACCTTTTTGGCGGTAAAATCATCTTTCGCGCCCATTACCTTACATTCAAGAAGCTTGGTAGCGCCTTCACCGTCTGCGGCAATGCATCTGCAAAGGTAAACAGTTATGGTATTAAGCGCCTTCATAAATGAAGCGAAATCATCATTTTCTTCAGTTATTTCCTTATTCCCTGCCATACCGTTTGCCATTACGACAACCATATCGTTGGTGGAGGTATCGCCGTCCACACTCACCATATTAAAGGTATCTTTAATATCGGAAGAAAGCGCTTTTTGAAGTAAATTTGAAGAAATAGCGCAGTCGGTAGTAATAAATACCAACATAGTCGCCATATCGGGATGAATCATACCGCTACCCTTTGCAATACCGCCGATTTTACATTCAACACCGCCGATTTCAAAGGAAACGGCAATTTCTTTTACTTTTGTATCGGTGGTCATAATACCGTAAGCCGCCTGTAAACTATTATTGCCGAGTTGCGCCTTTAACGCAGGAATACCCGTCTTAATAGGCTCTATGTCAAGGGGCTGTCCGATAACACCGGTAGAAGCAACTACAACGTCCTCGGCATTAATGCCAAGTTCATTTGCAGTAAGTTCACACATTTTTTCTGCAACTTCTATTCCGTTTGCATTACAGGTGTTAGCATTACCGCTATTGCAGATAATTGCCTGCGCTTGACCGTCAGATATATGCTTTTTAGTTACGGTAAGAGGAGCTCCCTTTACCAGATTAGTAGTATATACTGCCGCAGCATTGGCTTTCTTTTCGCTGAAAATAAGCGCAATATCGTTTTTGGATTTATTTTTTCTTATACCGCAATGCACACCTGCCGCAGTATAACCCTTTGCGGCGCAAACGCCGCCACTTATAATATTCATAAAAATGCCTCTTATATATTAAGTCCTGTAGTTTGGTCAACTCCCATACAGATATTCATACACTGTATAGCCGCGCCCGAAGCGCCCTTGCCCAAATTATCATATCTTGCAACAAGCAGTATTCTTTCTTCGTTACCGAAAACTGCTATTTCCATACTGTCAAGCCCACTCAGTGCATTAGCAGATAAAAATCCGCCTTCGTCGTTAGTTTCTTTGTAATTAACAACGGGGCCAACGTATTTGCTTTTGTAAATTTCTTTTATAGTGTCAATGGTCGCACCGTTTTTCAGTTGACTTAAAAAAATCGGAACGGTAACACACATACCGCTATAAAAAGAAGAAACTATAGGAGAAAAAGCAGGAGCGTTATTTAGTTTCGCAATAGCTTTTATCTCTTTTAAGTGTTTGTGTTGTTGAGAAACAGCGTACTGACGGGGAGCATCAAGAAGTTCGTCCCTGCCTTCTGCTTCATATTCGGCAATCATTTTTTTACCGCCGCCGCTATATCCCGTAACAGAAGTAGCGCAAAGTAAAGCGTCACTATCTAAAATTCCCGCTTCTATAAGCGGATAAATAAGCGCAATAACACCGCTTGCATGACAACCGGGAACGGCTATTTTCTTAGAAGCAGGTAATTTATCTGCCAATTCCTTTTTAATTTCAGGAAAACCGTAGGTCCAGTCTGCATCTGTTCTATGCGCAGTGGAAGTATCCAAAACAACGGTATTTTCGTTACTGAGCATAGAAACGGATTCTCTTGCCGCATCATCTGGCAAACATAGAAAAACTATATCAGCGCTGTTAATGGCTTCTTTTCTGGAATTCGCATCCTTACGCTTTTCTTCAGGGAGCGTTATTAAAGTAATATCGTTTCTTTCGGCAAGACGCTCATAAATTCTAAGTCCCGTAGTACCTGCGCTGCCGTCTATAAAAACCTTTTTCATTTGTTTAAAAACTCCGCAATATATTTAATCTGTTCCTTAACCGATTCATAACCTGTAGAACCTGCGGAAATACGCTTTGCAACACAGGTTTCAAGGGAAATTTCATTATATAAATCGTTATCGAAAAGTTCGGAGTATTCCTTATATTTTTCAATGGGTAAATTTTCAAGAACGGTGCCGTTATCTATACAATATCCAACAAGGGTACCAACGTGCTTATAGGCAGTTCTGAAAGGCATTCCCTTTTTAACAAGATAATCGGCAAGGTCGGTAGCGTTGATAAAACCTTTTTGAGCGGCTGAGTACATATTAGCCTTTAATACCTTCATGGTTGCAACCATGGGAGCGAAAATGCTAAGACACTTCTTTATAGTATCGACACTGTCAAAAATTGCTTCTTTATCTTCCTGCATATCCTTGTTATATGCAAGAGGAAGTCCCTTAAGGGTGGTAAGAAGCGCCAAAAGATTACCGTAAACCCTACCCGTTTTACCTCTCACAAGTTCTGCCATATCAGAGTTCTTCTTCTGTGGCATAATGCTTGAGCCGGTAGTATAGCTATCGTCAAGTTCAACGAACTTAAATTCCCAACTTGACCACAAAATAATCTCTTCGGAAAAACGAGATAAATGCATCATAGCGGTAGCAAAGCAGGACATAAGTTCAATGCAGAAATCTCTGTCCGAAACACCGTCGATACTGTTCATCATAATTCCGTCAAAGCCTAAACGCTGAGCCTCGAAACGTCTGTCGGTATTATAAGTAGTACCTGCAAGAGCGCAAGAGCCAATGGGAGAATAATTCATTCTCTTCACAGCGTCGTTAAGTCTTTCAAAATCACGCTTGAACATCATTGCATAAGCAAGAAGATGATGGGCAAAGGTGATGGGTTGAGCGCGCTGAAGATGCGTATAGCCCGGCATTATAGCGTCCTGATTTTCTTCTGCCTTATCCTTAATAACCTCGATAAGTTTTAAAAGAAGAGCGGAGATTTCCTCACATTCATCTCTTAAATAAAGTCTTATATCAAGAGCCACCTGATCGTTACGGCTGCGGGCGGTATGAAGTTTCTTTCCGTTATCGCCTATTCTTTTAGTAAGCTCCGACTCAATAAACATATGAATATCTTCGGCATCCATATCAAAAGCAAGTTTACCGTTTTCAATATCCTCAAGAATACCGCTAAGTCCGTTAATTATGTCAGCGCTTTCGTCATTAGTAATAATACCCTGACGTGAAAGCATCATAGCGTGAACTATTGAACCCGTAATATCCTGTTTATACATTCTTGAATCGAAATGAATGGAAGAGTTAAAATCGTCAGCCTCTTTATCGAGAGCCTTATTAAATCTTCCCGCCCACATTTTATCCATTGTAACTACCTCAAAAAATTAATCTAAATTGTTCTTTTTCTTCATTTTTGCATAGACCTTGGTGGGCAGACCGTAAAGATTAATAAAGCCTGCAGATTCCTTCTGGTCATATACGTCGTCCTCGTCAAAGGTAGCGATTTCGCTATCATAGAGAGAATAGGGAGAGGTAACACCTGCGTTAATAATGTTACCCTTGTAAAGCTTAACCTTAACGTCGCCCGTTACGGTTTTCTGAGTAGTCTTAACGAAAGCAAGAATTGCTTCGGTAAGAGGAGTAAACCAAAGAGCATTATAAACGTTTTCAGCAATTTTCTGAGCAACGAGAGATTTATAATGAGCGGTATCCTTGTCAAGACAGATGGTTTCCAAAATCTGATGCGCTTTATAAAGGATGGCGCCACCGGGAGTTTCGTAAACACCTCTGCACTTCATACCAACAAGACGGTTTTCAACAATGTCAAGAAGACCGATACCGTTTGCTCCGCCAAGCTCGTTAAGTTTGCTTACAAGAGCCACACTGTCCATTTCAACACCGTCGATAGCAGTAGGAACGCCCTTTTCAAAGTGAATTGTAACATAGGTGGGCTTGTCGGGTGCCATTTCGGGAGAAACACCCATTTCAAGGAAGCCTTCCTTGTTGTAAAGGGGCTCATTCATAGGATCCTCAAGGTCAAGACCTTCGTGTGAAAGGTGCCAGAGGTTCTTATCCTTTGAATAGTTTGTTTCGCGGTTAATCTTAAGAG
>JAEIGA010010243.1_pt1 | contig 14207 bp, 15 predicted proteins | sample 9270691 | NCBI WGS metagenome assembly JAEIGA01 (sample SAMN17057246, study PRJNA624740) | gut metagenome | biome: biome; isolation source: fecal sample | host: Bos grunniens | place: China: Xizang | collected 2019 | reverse complement strand
TGTCGTTCCTTAGAGTTAGCATCGCTCAATACATCGGGCAATAGTACGCGTCGCTTATTATCGACCTTCCGCACGGTTTCCTTGGCTTTCTTTGCCTTTTCACGGGCCGCACGAGCCAGAAGAGCCTTATCTACGATTGCCTTGGCATCTTTTGGATTTGCGTCAAGCCAAACCTTGATTTCTTTTGCGGTCAGCCGCTGGACTGCAGTACGAGCTTCACTACTGGAAAGAACATCTTTTGTCTGACCGGAGAAAACAGGGTCAGGCATAATGAAGGATAGAACCAGAACCAGACCTTCCTTCAATTCTTCACCAGTGATATTGGCATCCTTTTCTTTCAATAACTTCTTTTCACGAGCGTACTCATTGATTGTAGAAGTGAGCGCGGTACGGAAGCCGGTCAAATGGGTTCCCGCACTGTTGGGGATGGAGTTGGTATAGAGTCTATATGTATCAGTATAAGTATCATTATACTGCATAGCAATCTTTACACCAATTCTATCTTCCATATTTTCTGTATAGAATACAGAAGTAAGTTTATTTTTTTCTTTATTCAAATCATCAATATAATCTCTGATACCATTCTGAGAAGTGATGATTTCTCTATCTTTCTCTTTGAAGTTGAGAATAAATCGCATTCCGGGAGACAGATAAGCCAACTCCTGGAGCTGCTTGCGAAGGGCAGTATAATCAAGAGAAATGCCCTCTTTGAAGATTGTGGGGTCTGGTCGGAATACGATTCGAGTTCCAGTCATATCCTTCTCATGCCAATCTTCAACTTGATATTTTACCAATTCGCCTTTCTTAAATGTGGCGACAGCATGCTTACCATCACGGAAAGATGCAACTTGGAAGTGCTCAGACAAAGCATTAGTTGCTTTGGCACCAACACCGTTCATGCCGCCGGAGGTGTTATAGCCAGTTTTACCAGAACTATCGAATTTTGCACCGGTGTGAAGTTTAGTATAAACATTGACCAAAGTTTCACTACCGTCCTCTGCCTTACCAAAGGGAACACCACGACCATTATCCATAACTTCAATGTTGTCATCATTGTCAACATTGACATGGCATTCAGTACAGTGACCATTTAGATATTCATCAACTGCATTAGAAATGATTTCGAGTGTGATGTGTCTGACGCCTTCGGGTCCAACTGAGCCGATGTACATACCTGGACGAAGTCGGATCGCTTCGATACCTTCTAGCGTTTTTATGTCTTTTACGCCATAATCTGACATATCGTTCTCCTTTCAAATTTCTTGAGATTTTTTCTTATGTGTATATTATACCATTATTTTTTTGAAAAATCAACTAAAATTTCTTACCCCAGCTAATAAAAATAAGAAAAAGCCCTGATGAAGAATAAAATCTTCATCAGGGCTTATAGAATTATCCTGCGGCGTTATCTACAAATTCCTCGCTAGGAGGATCGTTATCATTAGTGCGATATTGCGCCATTACAGTTTCATATTTGATACCGCCTTGCGTATTTTCTTTTTCAGCTTTTCGATAATAGAAACCTTGACCGACAGCGTATGCTCCCCAGGGAGCCATAGCCATAGCGGTTAGCCAAGGCAATTCACCAAAATACTGATTTGCAATACATACAAATGCAAGGATGATAAATGCAAGGGTCACTACCCATAAAAGTAGTGACTCCTGCATCAGTAATTTCTTTGAAAACTCAGTATCTTTCTGAGCTGGTTTAGCTTTTTTCTTAGTCATAATTATACCTTCTTTGTATAACCCAAGTGGATCCAGCCCGCACCAGATTTTAACTTACCCCAGCCATTTTTTTCATCAACAATGGTGTAAAGTTCATTCTCTTTTACTTGAGTCTTAATGGCATAATCAGTGCCAGCATCCGCACGCACATTCAATACATCAGCGGTAATACGGACAATATAAGACTTAAATGTTGGGACAGATGCATCATAAGGAAGCAAATCCTTAGTGTATACTACACCAGTAATTGGGCCAGCTGCAACCGTAGAGAATACGCAAGTTCCATTAGAACGTAACTCACGAGCATATAATACTTTTTCAAATACCCAACCAGGAATGGCTTTGCCAGAGGTATACTTAGCTCCAGCAACAAGTTTTACTTTGTCACCTTTTTTAATAGTCTCTTCCTCAACAGGCTCAATGACGCTGGGAGCAGAGGGTTTTGCTGGCTCACTGGGAGCTGCAGGAGGAGTGGCCGCGCCCATTAGAGCAGCGACATCTTCACGAGCAGTTACCATAGATTTACCATGCTTAGGGAACCAGTGGTCAATATCTCCATGATTTGAGCCAAGGCCCAGCTTATGACTATCATAGTGGCATAGAATAGTAGGAACTTTTACGCCATTATGAGTTACAGTGCCTTTTGGATCAATATTGAACATTTTGCACAAATAAGCAGTAATTTCACAAGCTTCTTTGTAAACTTTCTCAAAGTAAGCCTTATCAGTTAATCCATCCTCGCAGATTTCAAACTGAATCCAGCCGCTATTACAAGAACCCTTAGAACCACTGCCGCAACCCCATGGCTTCCAATTCCAAGGCATGGTCTGCACAGTAGTAACAGTTCCATCGGCCAATTTACCAATCCAGCAATTTAAACCAGCTTGACGATCAATATGATTCCAGTCATTGTTATACTGGTTTTTACCTAAAATCTTTAACCACTCACTCTTGCTATAAGTGTCTTCTGCGGGCCGCACATCACTAGGCTGGATATATCTCTTCAAGGAGGAGTTATTTGCACCAGTAGAGTGCCATAAAACGCCTTTAACAGTCATTTCAGAAGTGCCTTTATAACAAGTGCTTTGAGTTTGCATACATACTAAAGGTTTATTAGAATCAGAATATTTCATTTTTCCGTTTCCTCCTTCTACTTTTGGAACTTCAACCTTTACCTCTTCTTTAGCATATTTGTCATAATAAGTTTGACCGAATCCAGCACGCTTTACTTGAGCAGCTTCGCTTTGATCGGCAGGACGCTCAAACTTTAGTAGAACTGCGTCAGAGGCTTCGCGCACACTCTTGGCATTAACAAGGACATTCCAAACAGCCTTATATCCAGTAGATAGCTGATATACTAAGAATTCCATTTGAGTTTGTCCATCACCAATAGACTTTTCTTTCTCTTGGAAGTATTCTAACATCTCTTCCTTTAAGCTCCAGTAAGTCCACTGAGCTAAACCATAGCCAGCTTTATCAGTAACAAAGTTGGTATAAGAACCAGCATCAACTGCGGCAGTGTATTGTGTGTCAGACATACCTAAAGATTTTTCATAAGAGTTCTGTAAATTGCAAGGGCGCAATCCAGACTCAGCATATAAGTTACCCATTAGGCCAGCAACACCATAATCATTCATACCTTGACTCTTAAAGAAATTCCACATTACTTTTTCATCAATAGCAGAAGTATCAATTTTAGAAGTGTCAAGGGTGGCTTCCTTTGCGGGGTATACTACTTCTCCTTTTGAATTGAAAACAAAGTAGCCAGCTCCAGCCTTGTCGCAGGTTTTCTTTGCATTTTCAAGGATACTATATGCGCCCAATTGAGATTTTGAATCAGCCCAAGATTTTCTTACGCGATATAATTCTTTAGAAACGGGTTGCACTTGGTTTACTACCGCGCCTCCAAAAGTAGAGCGAGGAGCTTGAGCTTGACCATACCAGAAGGATTTAGTAGTTCTGGTGTCAATATGAACAAAGTGTCCATCTTTATCAGTTTCATATAAACCAATACCCAAAATGCCAATAGATTCAGCGTATTTTGCAATTTCAGCAGGTTTTACTCCATTAATGTAAATGTCTGCGGCTTGACCTTTCATGTGGCGAGAACCAGTTGCGCCACCAACATTTTTATTATGAGTAGCACAACGATAAGCAGAACTTACAGTTACGGGTTTGCCGAAATGGTCTCGAATATCTTGAAGATATTCGACTAACTGTTCGTCAATTAGTGTTTCAGAGCAACAACCAGAGCCGTGGCAGTCAAATTCAGTGGATTTGAAATTGGTGCTCAACTTACTGATTGCTTTCTTTTTATAAGTTTTTACAGCCATAATTATTCTCCCTTTCTCTCAAATTTGATATGAAAAAGCCCAGGCAGATTTCTCTACCTGGGTCAACCATATATTACATTTTTTCTGCAATTTTTGCAATTTTGGAGCGATGAATATTTTTCAATGTAACTTCACCATACACATCTTCTCCACGATATACTTGAGAAGCTCGTTTCATACCATTGCTGCTGCCAGCAAAGTGAATATCATCAACCTGTGCCTTGCAGTCACCATCAATGATACAGATACTATCTTCGCCAATTCGCTGTAATGTTAGCTTCATTAGTTCGATGTCTAAATTCTGAGCTTCTGAGATATAAATACCAGCATTCATACCAGAAGTATCATAGCCTCGAATATCAGACAAGGGTAATAAAACTAATTTTTCTTGTTCAATCATTTGCTCAACAGCTAAACGACCACCAAATTTACTAATTAGCAAATTACCGATCTGGGAATCAAGTAATTTTTCATCGCGAGTGCCAGGATAATAACCTAGCTTTGCAGAGTTTTTAGTTGCAACAGTGTTGCAGAATACAATGATACGATCAATGCGATTACGCTCGAGCTTATGTAACAAGAAGCCCAGGCTAATGTAGGTTTTACCGGTTCCCGCAGGGCCTTTGATCATTGTAATTTTATTATTAGTCAAACTATCAAATGCTAATGCTTGATATACATCGCCCTTCATTGGTTTGACAGCTCCAAAATAATTGGAATTGAAATTTTCATAAGATAGACGACGATAACCTGAGCCAGTCCAACATAGTCTATCTGCGGGTTCTTCTGGAGCATCTGCATTATAGACAAGCAAATATTCATTGATATGCAAATCAAACATATTTTTGTCCATATTAGAATAAAATTCACTCATTGCTTCAGTGTCCAAATAAACCTCTTTATAACCATCGTATTCATATGCTTCTTCTTCATATGATTCAATAGGCATATTTAAGCATACACGAGCTAAATGCTTACAACATAAATCATTAGTTATAAACACCATTTCATCTTCTGGTTTCAATAAATTAGTAAAAGCATCTGCGCAAGCAAGAATCTTACTGTCTTCATTGATTGGTAACTGATGATCCATAATGAAATCCATAAGGCCATTACTCCAAATCATAACCTCATAAGAATTATAATGTTCATCTAATTCGTGTACTACTTTTCGTGCAGCGAACTTTACATCGGGATCTTTGTTTGCGGAGGTTTTGATATGTTCTAATTCCTCTAAGGTAATTGAAGAAATTACCATTGTAGAGTCATCATCCCACAAATGATTGGCCTTCATCAACAAAGAGCAGGTATCATAAAACTTATACTTCATCGTCATCGTCCTCTTCTTCTTCATAGTCGTCATCACGGCAGAAACCGATTAGTCTCTTGGGAGAGTCATCTTCAGCAGAGGCAGCCGCCTGACGCATTTTGATATTGGTTAGGTTGATAATTTCGCTTTGTTTGGCTTTTTTTGCTTCCATCCAGGTGAGCAATAATCCACTCAATCCATCAAGAAGTGGTACCACATAAGATACAAACAAAATGCCAAGGATAAAATATAATAACTCCATATATATCTCCCCCTTATCTTATATAAGTATTAGGGGTTGATAATTATTGATTTCTGGCCCGTAATCTTTGATATAATTTATCTTTTTGTTTAATATAATCTTGAAGAGAACGCTCTTCATCAGCAATATCCGCATTAATTTCTTCAAGTTTATCTTCCCAATGAGCTAATTGGCTACGAAGCATACAAGATTCATATGCTTTTGGATCATGCCGTGTACTAGATTGAATATTTTTTAATAAGTGACGCAATACATCAATCTTAGGTTGAATTTCATATTTCTTTTTTGCTTTTAACATTTGAATATATGCGCGAGCCTCAGCAATTGTTAAACCAGTGCGCTCGCTCATCATGTCAGCATCTTCAGGATGGCACTTAGCTTTACCATATACAGTGATTCCATTGTATTGAATATAAAAATAACTTTTACCAGTCTTTTCATTATATTCATATTCAGTTTTATAATTGGACAATTTATATATCCTCCTTTATTTATATTTATATATTATTATACCCAAAAAATATAGAAAAGTCAAATTATTTATTTTGGGTAAAGTTTGTTAAAACATAAAATAACATTTTAATATATGATAGAACCTAATTTATAAGGATAGGAGGAATTTTCAAATGTCTATTTATTCAAATGGTAATAGAGTTGCTTATGGCATTAAACATTATGATTTAGATAGTATAGAGGATTTAAAGAATGTGAATAAAAATAGCTTAACTCCTGGAAGTACAATTTTTATCATTAATAGTTCTAAATATTATAAATTGAATAATAAAAAACAATGGATTGAAATTTATCCCTATGGAAAAGGCAGTATTTCAAATGGCGGAAACGACGATGATAATGATTCTAATGAAAAAATTTATGATGGCGGATCCATTGATAATTCTGATCCTACATAATGGAGGATAAATAAAATGGCAAATTATACTATTCAATTAAAAAGAGGTAAATCTTCCAGCTGGGTAACTTTAAATCCTGTTTTAAATCCTGGAGAGCCAGGATTTGAAATTGATACTGGTAAAATGAAAATCGGTAACGGTATTGACGAATGGTTAGATTTACCGTATATTGGACAAGACAAGGCTTTAATTGTAAATGCAGAAACTCATTATGATTTTCCTGCGATTGGAGATGCTAATATTATTTATAAAGCATCTCAAGAAAAACAATTTTATCAATGGAATGAAAATACTTATGAATATGAAGTAATTATAAGGAATGATTGGGTAACTGTTGAATAGTTACAGGAAGTAATTGATAAAATTGAAATTCCAGAAATTACTCTGGAAGAATATGCTACGAAAGCATACGCTCAAGAATTATTTAATAAAGTAGTACCATTAACTACTGAAGAAATTCATGAGCTTTGCCCATAAAAAAATTAATAAAGGAGAATAAATTATTATGGCTGATTTAAAGAAATTTTTAGACCAATAGGGTGTAAGTACTTTATGGTCCAAGATCGCTGAAAAAGTGGCTGCTGAATCCGCTGCTCGCGATAAAGCAATTGAGGATGCTATTAAGAGTGAGGCCACTGCTCGTGGATTAGCTATTGAAGATCTTCGTTCTTATGTTGGTGAAATTCCAGAGGGATATGCTGATCAGAAGTCTATTATTGCTTATATTAATAAGAAAGCTGAAGAGACTTTGAATTCTGCTAATGGCGGTTCTAGCGAGTCTGCTGCTTCTGTAAAGGCCGCTTTAGATACTGAGATCGCTCGTGCTAAAGCTGCTGAAGAGGCTAATGCCGCTGCCGCAAAAGCCGCTAACGACAAGGCTGCTGCTGCACAGGCTGATGTTGATGCATTAGAGGGTGTAGTTGGTGAGGTCGCCGAAGGTAAGACTGTCGTTCAGATGATTGCTGACGCTCAGACTGCTGCAACCTATGATGATACCGCTTTGTCTGGTCGTGTTTCTGCTTTAGAAGGCGATGATGCTGGTAAATCTGTTCGTACTATTGCTAATGAAGAGTTAGCTAAGCAGTTAGTCGCAGAGGGCGCGGCAGAGTCTTTAGATACTTTAGCTGAAATTGCCGCATGGATTCAGAGTCATCCCGGTGATGCTTCTGCAATGAATCAGGCTATTGTCGCTTTGCAGAACAAGGTTGACACTGGTGATAAGACTGTTAGCGCTTATGTGACCAATGCTATTAATGCTTTGTCTATTGGCGATTATGCTAAGGCTGCCGACTTGACTGCTTTGGCTAGTCGTGTTAAGGCTGTTGAGGATGATTACTTAAAGGCTGCTGACAAGACTGAGTTATCTAATGCTATTAGCGGCGTTAGCGGTCGTGTTAAGACTATTGAAGATGATTATCTTAAGGCTGCTGATAAGACTGAGTTATCCAATGCCATTGAACTAAAGGCTTCTCAGGCTGATTTAGAGGCTGAAGTTACTGCTCGTCAGAATGCTGTTAGTGCCAATGCTACCGAAATTGCCAAGAAGGCTAATAAAACTTATGTTGATGAAGAATTGGCAAAGAAACAGAATGTTATTCCAGCCAATACTTATGATGCATATGGTGCTGCCGCAAGCGCTCTAAGCAATGCCAATACTTATACTGATACTGAGATTGCTAAAATTCAAGCTTTGACTGCTGCTGAGATTGATGCTGCTATTGCTGCTGCTCAGGCTTGATTTAACTAAAATTTTTTGATATGATAAGGGAAGGAAGAAATATTTCTTCCTTCCCTTATTTTTTATATCTACCAGCAAGAAAGGAGATATATATGTCTGATGTAAAAAAATTCTTAGATTATGAAGGTGTAAAGCATTTATGGTCTAAAATTAATATGAATGATTATCCAAATAATGAAACATTAATGGCAGTCATTAATGCTATTGATGAAACTAAAGTGGATAAAGCTTATGTTGATGAAATATTTAATTTGTATTTATTAAATATTGATTATGATAATACTTTAGCTTTTGACACTTCCGAAATTGTTATTGGAGAAACTACTAATACAGCAATGCTTGGAAGAGCAATGCTAGGTAGAATGATTCTAGGAAGTTAAAGGAGGAAAATAAATGATTATTACTTTAAAAAATGCCAATTTTAGTTTATCTAATATTGGTACTTTGAATACTTGGAGTATTATTCGCTCTTTGGGCGTTGGAGCATCTTATAGTGGTCCAACATATGTTAATAAAAATGCTACTTTTAATGCAACAGTAACTTTGTCTAATGAATATGATATTGGTGAAAATGGTATTACAGTAATCATGAATGGAGTTGATTTAGGTAACTCTGCATATTCCATTAATGAAAAAGTAATTACAATTACTATTGCTTCCGTTACTGGCAATATTCATATTGTAGTTGCGACGAAGAATATAATTACTGGTGAAGAGAATGCAGGCGATCCTACCAGTGGCTGGAATAAAGTATTTACAACATTTGAAGTTGGAACTACAAAAGATGATGAAACTGGAACTATGGGCAATAAGGTATCAAACGCTAATAGACTTCGCACCTATGAAGCGATCAGAGGCGACTTAGTTAAAATTAAAATGCCAATTCCAGACGGTACATTATATGTTTGGTATAATATTTTTGACGATAATGGAACACTGGTTAAAACCTCTAACAAAACCGTCACTAGCGTTAATGGTGAGCTAATTGTTAATGTTAAAGGAGCTGGAGGAACACAGATATGGCCAATCTTTAAAGAAGGTGTTAATGGTACCACCCCTGTTACAGATGAACATAAAAATACAATCAATATTTATGCTATGAACCTTGATAATGATTTAATTAATTTAAATCTAGAGTTAGGAACATTCTCTGACTCCACTGGTGAAAAAATAGATAATGTAGCTCGTCTAAGAAATGCAAATAGAATTGCAGTTCCTAGTACTGCTACAGGAATGTTATTTATACCAACTGGTACTTTTGATATGTGGGTTAAAGGATATTCTAGCGCTGATGTAACAATCGCAGATGTCTGTAATGGTATTAGCGCAACTGGAAATTTAACAGGAGGCGCTTATTGGAATACCTCTTATAAGGGCCAGAATGCTTTAACTTGGGCTAAAATTTCTGGTGGCGTACGACCTGCATATATTGACTTAGTATTTAAAGCAGACTCAGTTGCACTTCTTCCAAGTGACGGTACGGGATTAGTAGTAGGATTCATATAATAATACAGGGAGGTAAATGATTATGGCTTTTAATAAAAAAACATGGGTTAATGGCCAAATATTAGACGCTGATAATATGAATCGCCTTGAAACTGAAATTGATAATTTATCTAAAGGCAATAGTGGCAGCGTATCCCCTGTTTGGGAGTATAATATTTATGATGATAATTTAGGTTTTCCCGTTTTTGAAGAGATTGATATTCCTTTTACCACAGAATTTGGCACTTTAAATGACGATATAAGCAAAATCGCAGGTGATAAAATTACTTCTAATACTCGTCGCAGAATGACAGATATGGTATCTGTGAAAGATGCTGTAAACGTATATTTAAGTTTGCCAGATAACGTTGGTTGTTGGATTAATTATTATGATGCATCAAAACAATATTTAAAAAGCTGTACAACTACGCTGTATGGTGATCAAGAATTAGATTTATCCGACGGCGTTTGTTATACTTGGATTATTTTCAGATTGGCTGAACCAGTAGCAGACACACCAACTTTAGACCAATTAAACGGTGTTAGACTGTATGCTACTAAGCAGGTAGCTTCAGAAGAGCTTACTGAACCAAATTTACTTGAAACCATTTCTGTTGTAGCAAAAAATGCTTATAATATGGACATTCAAGTAGAGGGAGGTACTATTGACCCAATCACCGGCGTAGATAGTGATAGTATTGGTGATTACAAAACCAAAATTCGTTCTGGATTATTGGTTTCTATAGACGGAGCTACAAAAATTAGCTTTAATACCTATCTTCCAAAATGCACTTCTGGTTGTATTATTTTCTATGATTATAATATGAATGTAATGCGTGCTTATGAGTTAAATAATTCTTACGGTGTTATGGATTTGCAGGGTGACGAAAAATATTTTAGAGTCGTTTTTAACGTTGGCATTCCCGCATTGAAAACTATCAATATTACAGTATACAATGCTAAGAGACCTCCGATAGAAGTTAAGAAAAAACTTTGGAAAACAGATTATGTTTTTGATAGTATTACTTATCCAGTTAATGGTAATAAAACAATTTGTAATACATTGCGTATTTTCTTGCCACCAAATTATAGTGCGACAAGTCCAAAAAAGGTTCCTTTGATTTATTATTTACCTGGTTCTGGTAACTGGTATGGTTGGAATAACCCTAACTGGCCAGGAACGAATAGTGGTCTTTATAATGGATTATAGTATTGCATGAACGAAGGATTTGCCGTATGCTGCATTTATGGCTGGGGTAATTATTACCATAGTAAATATAGTCCCGGCTCTTCTCATCCCTATCCGATCAAAACTTGTTTACAAGCAATTCAAGATGGTATTGATTGGATTGTAAGTAGATATAATATAGATGGAGATAATATTCATGTTATGTCTAAATCTCAGGGCGGACAAAATTCAGCTTATTGGGTATCTCGCCCATTCCATGGATTAAGAAGTATCGGTATGTGTGCCCCTGTTGTTGACTATTTTTCAATGCCAGCAGAACCTATGTATAACGCTCCTCGTAAGTGTATTGTTGAGGATTTGAGTCTCATTGGTGAAACGGATTGGTTTAGTCATGGTCCTGGTGAATATACTGACGACCCATATTGGACATATAAAGAAAGAGCCAAAGAATTTATTCTTTTAAATAAGGATAAATTTGCCGGAATGAATGAGGCGTGGGTTGACCTGCATGGTGGCACAATCGAAGACTATATTAATGAATCTTGGGAGAGTGGTAGACTTTATTGGATTAAAGACGATGGCACTCCCGGATATAAGGCATCAGATGCAAATATAGAATTAGACAATTCTACAATTTATAAATGTGCTGATAAGTATACAAAGACTGGTATAGTACCTTGTAAACTTTGGTCTGGCGATCAAGATAACAATACTCCTCACTGGAAAAATGTTGAATTTATTAAGCAGTTGCAAAATGGTGGATCGCCTGCTGAGTTAAGAATTTATTCTGGTGGTCATAGTAGTTTTGACTATGGTAATTATCGTAGTGGAGTTACTTCACTTGGCATTCCTTACGATGGTATTGGCGGCTATTATGTTGAAAATATTGAATTCATCCGACAGCATATGCCTGTCTAATAATCGAGGAGGTCTGATAAAATGAATATTTTAGAGAGTCTTACCAGACTAAGAGATGATTTAAAACTTTGGGTTACTAATAATTTAAATGTTTTAAATGCAAAAATTGATGATAGTATTATTCCTATCGATGACAAACTGGATGATTCAAGTTCTAATCCCATACAAAATAAAGTAATTACTAAAGAAATTGAAAATTTAAATACTTTAATTGGTGGTGAATCTGTCTCATCTCAAATTGAAACTGCAATTTCTCAACAAGAACATTTTAGTGGAGATTACTATGATTTAGTAAACGCACCAAATATTATAGAAGACGAAAGTGGTGCAATTACCATCGCTGATGAGCAAGGAAAGATTATTTTTAAGGTAGACGCCTATGGCGCGCAATCTACCGCTTTTGCTGTAGACGGTATTAATATTTTATCTGAAATTAATAATAGAGTTGAAAAGGTTGCAGGTAAAGGATTATCTACTAATGATTTTACCGATGAAGAAAAAGCAAAACTAGCAATGCTTGGAGGAAATGAAAGTGGAACTAGCGTTGTTGTAGATAGTGAACTTTCTTTATCATCTCCAAATCCAGTGCAAAATAAGGTGATTGCTCAAGCATTTCGCAACATTGATTACAATGATCTAATTAATGAGCCAGATATAACAGAAGATAATTCTGAGACTATTTCTTTTACGGATGGCTATGGTAATGCCATTGCAAAAATTGACAAAGACGGTATACATTCTACTGGATTAATACTAAATGGCGAAAACATCGTTAATAAAATTAATGGTAAATTTAAAGAATTTGAAGAAGAGCTGCAAAGTTACGATAGATTTCGAGTTGGTTTAACACCGCTTGGTAATGCAATTCCAGAAAATAGTAATTTAAATTCTATTGATTTATTAAAGGTTAATAGCTATTATTGTGGCGCTAATAAGACAGTTGCAACTTTACTAAATTGTCCAACCGCTCACGCCTTTATAATGCACGTTTATTCACCACTATCTAATAAAATCGATAATGAAAATGATGATAAATGGGTATATAGAGTTCGTAAAATCTTAGATTATGAGGGCCAAGAATATATTCAAGCAGTTTACTCAGATTCAGAGCCAGGTGTATTCATTTATCGGCCTTGGAAACAGATAGCAAAAACAGAGGATATTACCGCTGCTATGGCATCCCACATTACCTATGGAACAACTGATTTAACACCGGGTTCTAGTTCATTAACAACTGGTAAATTGTATATCGTATACGAATAAGGCGGTGTTTGCATTATGGCAAAAAAATTCTATGTGGGTGTTAATGATACAGCTCGAAAAGCTCGAAGAATGTATGTTGGAATAGACGATATTGCTCGAACTGTAAAAAAAGTATATATCGGAGTTGGCAATGTTGCAAAATTATGCTTCGCATGGGTAAAAGTTCTATATAATTCTACACTCAATTTAAGTTTTACTGAGAAAGAAATGCAAATGGGAGATGCTTATGGTGCTTTTCCAACACTTCCTTCTGACTCTAACAGAGTAGATTTCTGGTTCCATCCTGATACTTTAGTTGGAAATGGCTCCGGTGTAAAATATATAGATAATCCTTGGAGTGCCTATGCAGATTTAAATCCAGATCTATATAACCAAATGGGATACCGAGAAGATTATTTAGCTCAACATTGGGTCCAACATGGAATATCTGAAGGACGTTCGCTAGGCGGTTTAACTCCAACTACTATTTGTAATAAAGAAGATGACCACATTCTATAGCATGTATATAGTGTAAAAACAACTTCTTGCCATGGCGTTGGTAATACTACATCTGGTTCAGGCGCTTTTGCTACATTGTTTCATTCTGATGGAGCTCAAGCAAAAGAATTTAATGCAGATACAGAATCTACTTTTACTGCATATCCTGGTATGTATATTATTTTTAATGCTCAATATGTAAGAGGTTTATCTAATGCCGGCAATGATGGAGTAGCCTGTTTTACTCAAATTGATGGAGTAAAAGTAGCAGGAAAAGGTCGTTATACTTATTATATTCCAAGAAATGTTAAGGCTATGAAAATAGTTTTAGCTATTGACAATCACTGGGACACTGGACAATCTTGGCAGATTACTGTTACAACTACTAAAATTTAATATTTTATAGGGATTATTCTTTTTATAAAAAGAATAATCCCTTTTTTTTTGTTTTGAATAAAAATATAAAAAAAATCAGTATTTACTTTTTGAAGAAAAAATTTCTATGGACGATCGGAATTCCAGAAACGACCGATGTCGAGAACAACGACAAAAAACCCCAGGGATTTTACTCCCTGGGGCTAGGATTCAATATTT
>JAEIGA010010242.1_pt1 | contig 14207 bp, 26 predicted proteins | sample 9270691 | NCBI WGS metagenome assembly JAEIGA01 (sample SAMN17057246, study PRJNA624740) | gut metagenome | biome: biome; isolation source: fecal sample | host: Bos grunniens | place: China: Xizang | collected 2019 | reverse complement strand
GGTGTTCATTTTTTTGATTTTGTTCAAAACTTTCCTTACACTCTCACCGCAGTTTATGGCAACGGAGTCCTTTCTGTTTTCCGTGAAGAACATCCAAGATGTAGCACCACGGTTAACGTCCTTTACAGTCAGCGTTGTTCGGTAGAACGATTTCTGCGGAATGTACAGCGTGCAGTTGTTGTACTGCGTCTTGTCATAAACATAGTCAATCAACTCGTCATATGTCATTCCGTTCAGTTTCGCAACTTCTCCCGTATGCTCACGGAAAATTTCCTCGTTGCACATCACCGTGTCAATCCAAGAATAGTCAACTTTGACAGCTATCTTGAAAATCTTGTCGTGTTCGTATGGTGTATATGAATCGTCCAACGGGTGTGTCCAACAGTCCCCGTCCTGCGCAGCAACATCATCGGTGAACCACAGATAATGCGTGTAACCCTCTGAAAACAGTTCTGAAACGTAGTCGGCATAGGTTGCTGCCCTTGCACAAAGCGGTTCGTGGATTGCGTCAAAAGCATTCAAGTCATTGGAAGAAACACAGCCCTTTTGCTTCATCAGCAAATCAACGAACTCCTCTTTCTTCCTCAAATATTCCACATACTCGTCTGTCGCCCGCATTTTCTTCGTCAATAGGTCATAGTCACGATAAGTCGGTTCAATCTCCTCAACAAAACATAACCCGTATTTGCGTTCCTCTGCGGTCAGTTTCCTTGTTTCATTGTCCTTCAGCGTTTTCATTTTCCACTCTTGTTATTTTAATCAACTGACCCTGCTCTCGGCAAGTAAGCGTTCCGCTCAAATAGACATTCCAACTGTCACCCGTTGACCGTTCAACGGCAAAAAAGTGCCGTATCTCTCGGTATATTCCGTAGGAACGAGCCATTGCGATGCGTTGGTGCGGGTTAGGACACATACCACCGCTCCACCCATATGACGCTCCGACTCCATAAACAGAGGCTAATAACGGAACTATGTATAAGTGTGCATCTGTTAAAATCCTGCGGATATCGTTGTCTTTGTCGTCCATCAGCGTAGATGCGTTCCACATTTCCGTCTGACCGCCCAAGAACCTATGCCAATCCTCAACGGCATCGGCAACAGTACCCATTTCTTCCTCCGAGAGCGTCAGTGAAAAACGCACGGGGGAATTGAGTTTTCCGTTGTATTTGCTGTTGAACGTGAGTTCGTATATTGACTTTCCACGTCCCGCATCGTCCGCTTCCTTGATTTTGTTCAGCACAGAATATGACGTTTCAATGCGCCTGCGCTGCCACTTGTTCGGGCAGTCCTCACCGTTATCCGCATAAACGTAAGTGTTGCCGTGGATGGGGCTGACTGTTTCTTTAACGACACATTCCCTCAAAGAACGCAGGGTGCTGCGCAGTCCTTCTCTCTCTTTGGAATCTTCTTCGGTGAAACTGATAATATTCTCCATCTCCGTCCTGCCACACAAGAAACCGTGCCAATCGTTGAGGGCATCGGCTATCGTGGCGAGTTGCAGCTTGTCACATTCAAGTATATACATTTTCTCGTTTTCCATACTACTGTTGTTTTATGTATTTTTGGGAACACAGTTTTAACAGTTCTTCCCTTTTGTCTTTCACCTGCTTGTCAAACTCTTCAATCACGTCAAACGGCTCATCAATCAGTCCGTTTTCAAAGTCTTGCAGGATGTCGTGGGTCACACGCTTCATATTCACAAAACAAATATCTGCCGCACGCTGCCAAATTGTTATTGCAGATATGTCGTCACCGCAATCCCATCCACCAATGGGGAACAGCTTGAACGTAACGATTATTCTGAATTTCGGGACAGTGTCTTGGTCGGCATCGTGCATAAGATAAAAGTCTGTCACAAATCCGTAACAATCAATATCAATGTCCGTATATTTGAACGGCTTGTTGATAAGATAGCCGTAACGTTTGGTGAACAGACGGTCAATATCTCTGATTTCCTTTTCCGTGTTTTTGAGGAACTTGTTCAGATAAGTTGTTTTCTTTTGCAGTTCCTTCTCAAATTCCTCTTGCGTTATCAGTGGTTTGGTCTCCATAGGTTAGGTGTATATATAGGAAAAGCCACTCAAAGTGGCTCTCCATCGTTGTGTGCCTTTCATTAGGCTGTTTTCAGCAGGCGGTCACGCTCCTCTCGGTCGTGTGCCTCGGCAAGCGTGTATGAGCAGGGCATCGGGTGGTTCTCACGGTACGCTACAAGGGTCTCCCTCTTGTTGCTGCTGCGGTGGATGAACACATCCCTGCACACCTTGACGAGTTCAGAACGAAGATTTACGACCTTCTCTACCTCCAACACATCGTAGATGACCCTTCCGTTGCGGTCAACATACGAAACGAGATAAAAGTCTTTCTTCATCTACAAGTCGCAGATTAAAAGGTTAAACAAGCGAATAACAACGTGTAAGAAAGCCTTACATAGCTAATGTAGTAAACAGCGGGCAGACATTTCAATTCAAATCAACGAAATTTTGTTAAAAAATTGTTAACTGCTCACCGTATCTGTACTTTCGCTGCTGTTCCTCACCGAACAGAGATTGGTAAATATACGTCATATTGTCAACCACTATCGCATTCCCGTACAGCCGATATTGCTGCGACATAGAAATTCCGCTTGCCTCTATACGGTCAATCTCGTCCTCGGTAAGACCCATAAGCCTGCCGCACTCACGGGGTGTCAGCTTTCTGATGCGCAGACGCACAACGGTCAAGTCGTTCAGAAACTCCACCGTGTCGGGTGACGGGTTGTCAACATACCCCTGCAACCGTTGGATGATGTGTTCACTGATAAAGTCCTTTTCTTCCTGCGTGAACTTGTCCTCCCACTCACAGAACAAATCCTCAATCACGTCACAGCATTCCTGCGTAACGGATGCGACAGTTCCGAGAGGTACGTTCACTATGTCGTCAAGACCGTTCTCGTCAGCTATGCGTTCTTTCTCGGCAGCGGTTATTTTCCATATCTCCGCTGCTGCACGTCTGACATTGTATGTCCCGTAACGCTCTTTCAAGTTTGCGAAATGCTTCCTTATCTCCTTGTAAAACTCTGTGTGGTTGTCTTCCATATTGATGTCCTCATATTTCAGCAAGACGTAGCTGTCTTTAAGTACTGTTGATAGTGTGTTGCTTATGTCACCACCCAATTCAAGAGTCTGCTGCCACTTGCTCATATTCGGTGGTGGCGGTGTGTCAAGTATTCTTCCCCTGCTTGCGCAGGTAATCGCTTCATACAGTTCCATTACGTTTCCTCATACACGAACACATAATTCTTGTCACGCTCCGCAAACCTTGTTGAGATGCAGAACGACACGTCATATCTGTAAGCCAAATTCCCGTAGTTCGTGTCGCACATACACGTCCTGCCGAATTCGGGAGGCTTTGCGGCTATGCAGTCCAACGAACTCTGACAGATGCCCTTTACGTTACTCCTCGCCATACCTTACTGTTCTTCCATTTTTGCGTAGTGCGTATTGTCAACGTCATCCGCTGACTTTGCACGGATTGTCAGCGCAACGTCATTGTCAAAACGAATATTGAATTTGTGACGGTGTTTCTTCTCAACCCTTGACTGACGGTCTGTCCTGCGGAGGTATCGCATCATAACGTCACTGACGTAGAAACGCTCGTCAACCTTATCTTCAAGCACGTCAACCAAGTGACGCTCCAACGGTATTGGGGCGGGAAATCTGAACACGGGTGTATCAACACCGTCATCACGGATTGAGATTAGGAACAGACGTTCTCTGTTTTGCGGAACTCCATAATCCTTCGCATTCAGTACGCTGTAATGGTTCACATAACCGAAACTTTCAAGTTCACGCAGCCACAGATTGAAGAACGGCATAAACTTTTTCTGAACCATACCCTTCACGTTCTCAAGGATGAGGTATTTCGGTCGTTTGATACTGACAGCGTCACGCACGTTCCAAATGATTGACGACCTTGTTCCGCTGCCCTCTGCGAACCCGTGCTGTAACCCCGCTGCGGAAATGCTTTGGCACGGGGTGCTGTATATGAGCAGGTCAAAGTCGGGAACGGTAGTCCAATCAATCTTTGTCATATCCCCCAAGTTTCTGTCTTTCCATTGCGGGAATATGGCATTGTGCGCTTTGATGGCGGGCTGCTTGTGCATAGGTTGCTTGCTTGTCGGGTCAATCTCTGCCCAAGCAAGCAGGTCATAATCAAAGTCGGGGTATATCTCTTTCAGACGTTCCAACCCCAAGCATTGGCTGTCGTAGCCCGAACACACCGTGACGACACGGAGCGGTGACTGTTTGGTGTATTTCATAACGTGTTTCGTTGAATTAATGTTGTGGTGAATATGGTATTGTCAGATAAGGCACACAGACGGATGTTTCATACATACTATGCCGCCATAATATATACAACCCTCACACGAACAAAGTCTTACGCTTGCACACTCGTCAATTAAGTGATACAGTTGGTCGGGTGTCACGTTCTCGTTAAGCCACAGTTCTGTTCCGTCTGCCGTTTCAAATTTCTTTTGTATTACCATACCATAAAAATCTCTTAATTTATATATAGTAAAATGAATTTTTTTCTTCAACGTATATAAACGTGAAACGGACACATATATGCCCGTTTCATTTTTCGTTTTTTGTTTTGTTATTCTTCGTCCAACATTTCTTCCAATTTGTCAAAGATTTCCCGTGTCGGCAGTTCCCCGTACCTCGGCAGCAGGTAGGAAAGTATCTCCTCAACCCTATCAACTACCATATCACGGGTCTTGTCGCAGGCACATTCCCATACGTCCTCAAGGGAGTAGCCGTTTGTCACGGGGTCTGTTTTCTGTGACCACTCTCCGAAAGCTGTTTTTGTTGATTCCTCAATGTTCATCAATCAAATTCGCAGGCATAATCTGCTTGAGGTATAATTCTTGCTGTTTTGAAAGAATGTTAAGCACTTCTTCAATTGTCGTTGACGGCAGGTAATCGCAAAGCAGCTTGTCCTTCACGAATTCAATTTTCTTGTCCACCTCGGTTAGGTTTCTGATGGCTTCATACAGTTCCTTGATACGTTCCTGCTCCTCGTTGGTGAGTGGTAACGTTGCATTATTCACAGTTTCCCTTTCAGAACCGTCTTCATTAACTGCCGTGCCGTCCTGCTCCTCGTTGGTGCTGTTATCTTCGTTGACGGTGCTGATGAACTCTCCACTCTTCCAACGCTTGTACAAGTCCTCATCATCGGGGTGGTACACGTTTCTGAACGATGTCACCTCTTTTCCGCAGACGGGGCATACATACTTGTACTGTGCGGGCAGCGAGGTGAGTACGATGTTTGTGTTCACACATCTGTTTCCGCAGTTGTCGCAGTAGATATAGCCGTCTTCCGACTTGTTGCTGTGCTTCTCGGTCTGCGTCTTGATAAAATTCTGAATGCCCGTAAAGCCCTTGTCAACCCAATTCATTGCGTTGTCAAAGATTTCTCCCAATTCAATGTTCGTTTTCTTTTTGTTGCTCATAATTCGTTTTCCGTTTTTTGATTGTATCTTTCCGAGGCATCAAACACACTTGCCATAGATTCGTTTTCCATATCACGGAAAAACTGCTCATTCGGTTCGCTGACGGCATAAGCCAACCTGCCGCCAAAAAACACATAATACCTCGGCTTTTTGTCTTCGGGCGAAGCTGCCTCCACGATTGTAGTGACTGCTTCCGTCATCATATCACCGCCACAGCCGCCAAAGCCAAGTGCTGTTGACCCCCACAGTTGCGTAAAGCACACATAGTCATATATCTGACTGTGTACGTTAATTCCAAGTGTTTCCAACGTTTTGTGAACGTGGTCTAAACTTTTCTTTATGTCGTCAAGTGTTATCATAATTATATGAAATCAAAATTGTTTGACCCTCTTGAATGTCCTCCAATCTGCAAAATCCTATATTCGGAAATGTTGCAGCCGATAAAGTTTCCAAGCACAACCATCCCCCAATATTTGAGGTATTCCATATCCATACCACCCATAAAGAAATAGAATGAGTCGGCTATTGAATGGTAGAACCCTGCCAAGATGAAAGCCATAACAGCACCGACAACTGCGAACCACGTTTTCTGTGAAACTGCGAATGTCATAAGGATGCCGCAGCCGATACCCCGCAGCATAGCGTTAAGCATCGGTGTACCGCCTTCCATCCGTGACTGAATAATCCCGTTTGCTGCGGTTCGTAATGTCTCAAAGTCCGTTCCGTAGGACATCGCCAACGAAACAAGCCAAGTGCCGAGGACGTTCAGTGCCAACGCAACGATAAGGTTGACGAATTCAATTGGTTTGTCAACGAAACCCGCCATTCCCGTGTACAGCCGTAGCGAGTAACACACCACGGTCAGCAGACCGATTGAGAACATTAGCGCACCGATGACACCACCGATTTTGAGGTACAACACACCACCGATACCGATTGCGATACCCGCCAAAATTGCTTTTAATGCGTCCATAATCTTAATATGTGATTGTTATTCTATGTCTAATTGGGTATAATCGTCAATGAATAATTCCATCAAACAAGGAATTCCCCTCCACGCAGGAAACAAATCACAAAACTCTTGGTTTCCGCTTACGTCAATTGGCTGTTCGGTTCTGAATTTCCCGTTAGGCAATAAAGCGTAAAAACATTTCATCTCCCGATTATATCGGGGTTTGTTGTTCCACAAGAGAATTTTGTGTGATTCGTCTTTGGTTACATATACCATAATGTTTCTGTTTTAGAAGTTACATATCGTCTCTGTCATAGAACATATAGTCATACGTTCCGTCACTGTTCTCAATGATGTAGCACAGCACCGTGTTGTGACCGTTTGCGTTGAACACCTCAACGTTATCAATGCGGTCAGCCAACCGCTTGAAAACGTATTCCTTGATGTGCCACTTGCAACTCATAACGTCAATGCGCTTTTGGTCAATTCCACGTTCAGAGTAGTACAGAATGTACAGTCTGTCCTGCGTGTTCTTGCGTGTGGTGCTTGCATTGGCAGACAACGAGTCTATGATTTTTTCGGGATTGTTCAAAATCCAATCAATGTCGTGGCTGCGGGTGATACGGGCGAGGACTTTGGTTGACTTGATGTCATACTGTTCACCGTTCTTGAACTCAATGTCCCAATCGGGAGAGTGTTCATCGGGGTTCTTCCTAACAGACGGGATGCGGTAGAAAAGGTACTCGTCAATCCACGATGTCCAAGCGTGAAACCACCTGCGCCTGCAAAAGTCCTTTTTTTCTTCGGGAACTCCGTTTCGGTTCATCACATCTTCCAACTTGTCCATAGTATAGATGTGCTTCATCTGTGACAGCGGAACAAGTGCGTTGTCCTCATAGTTCATTCGTGCGCCCCACATCGGGATGTTCTCACAATGCTTTTCCAAGTCTGCGGAAACTATGCTGTAAATCTTTTTGTTCATTCCTTTGTGTTTGTGTTTTTCCTAATAATACCTATTGGTTTTTGTCAAGTTTCTTCTCAATGTCGTCCAACCGCTCATTGAGTTTTTTGATAGCCCTTTCGTTGTCGTCTGTAATGAATTCCAACTTTGCCATAAACCCCCCGATAAGGAGGGAAATGGAAATTGAATTCCACATCGGTAAGTTGAACGCACCGCAAACGAATGAAAAGGCACAAGTCCAATAGAATATTACTGTGAATATTGTATCAAAGGTGGTTCTTTTGTCATTCATAAAAATCACGTCTGTTCGTTATTGCAATCCGTCTGTTCGTTGTCGGATTGTATTCCACATAGGGTGTTAAGTTGCGTATAGGGGATTGACCTTCTTGCAGATTTTGTCCAAGTCAAGTTTGATACAGATAAATACCCACAAAACGTCAAAGATGATGACATCACTAACCCCGAAAAGCAGGAACATTGCCAACGAGAAAACCAACCAACTGATGAAAAATCGTTTGAATTCCATAGTGCCGTGTTGTTTAATTGCCGAGTTTCTCTTTCAGTTCTTCCAACTCCTGCTTAATCTTCTGTTGGGACTCACGAATTCCGTTAATCCAATACAGAACCTCTGTAAGCAAGAATCCGCTTACAAGCGAAGGGAAAAACGACAAGTCAAAACCTACCCACAAAAGCACTGTGAGCATCACAATCCAAAGCACAAAATCCTTGTTGTCCATAAGCAATATTTAGATGGTTTCACATACTAACTGTAGTATTTCTTGGTCAGTAAAATCAACAAGCAAGTGTTAAACTTTGTTATTTTGACTTTCAATTTGACAATTGTGCAACAAACGTTGAATGAGATAGAGTTTCCAATCAATGTATTCCTTGTCATCGGTAAGCCGTGCGATTACGACATCAATCTTGTTTATCAGCCACTCGGCACAGTCTGTGAACCCACGTTCATAGCTTTCTCTGTCCAAGCCGTATTCTGTACCGTCAGCCAAAGCGTGACCGAGTATCAAGTCAAAAGATTGCGCTGCCGCATTTTGTATGTATGTGTTTTTCAACACGTCAACTCTTGGGTTTTTCATACTTTGCCACGATGTCAAACTCTGTGGTGTTCGGGTTGCTTTCGTCATATATTCCACTGTCGGGGTAATGTGTGGATGCACCGTTTTCAAAGGTCACATAATGCGGTTTCCCGTATGGGTCTTTCTCGTCACAGTACCAATACGAAACGAGACGACCGCCCCGTGTGATGAACATATCCCCGAATTTCGCATTACCGAATATTCCGTCACAGACATCTGTAATGGCGGGTCTGATTTCAATGTCAACCGACATCAGATGATTACGTTCCCCGTCCATTATGAGTTTTGCTTCACCGACCTCAACGTCACTGCCGTTGATTGTGCAGCGGATGTCGGTGGAGTAAATCTGATTTTCTAAATAAATAATCCTTTCAAGCAGGTCATAAAGCGTCATAATCTTTTTCTTGGGTAATTGTATGTTTTTTGAATTATATGCCGTCAGAGAGCAGGAAAATGGCATCTGTGGCATTTCTGCGCACAGATGCCCGCCTATGCAACTCCAAATGAATTCCTTTTATTGGTTTTCATACATTTCGTATGGGTTGGGGAATGGTGGCTGAATGTCAGCGCACTCTGATGATACACACGACTCCTTTTCCATCGTGTCGTACCCCCACGACACCTCAATGTTGTCGTCCACAAAGTAATATTTCATTTTGTGGGTCGTGAGGTAAATCCGCAAAGCCTCCAATGTCTTGTCGTCAAAATCGGCAATGCTGAAGCGATACCTTGTTTCTCCGTTTTGTGCCGCTTCGCACAAGTCCAACACAATGTGCAGGATTGTTTCTTGTGTTCGCAAAACCATAAGATGACGCAGGTATTCGGGACTCATATTCATCATCTTATCAATGTTTTCAACCTTCTTATTAACCAAGTGGGGGTCTTCAAATGTTTCAGTTTTTTCGCTCATATCGTGTATGATTTATAGGGGTTGTGAATGACGGCAGTCGGGTACTCGTTCAAAATGGATTCTTCTGCGTCAAACGGGCTGTCAAAAAGATGCGGTGGCGCATACATCGGAGTACTCCACCAATGAATGAAAAACAGTATCGTGTAACGCTGCTGAACCACATACGGCAGAATTCCCGTAACTCTGTCCTCTTTGATTATTCTAAAGTGCTTCTTGAACATTCTTTCATCAATTCGTTATAACATTCTTCCGTGCTGATTTGTGGATAAAATCCCTTATATTTTCTATACCAAATGGCATAGATAATACAATGTTCCGCATCACCCTCATATAGTATTGTGGCAGTTCCGTCATACACAACGCATTTTTTGCCCGATGATTTGAACTCAAGTTCATAATCGTCCTCAATGCAGGTGGCGAACATTTCATCGCTCATCTTGGTTGGGTTATACATAATCACTCTCCTATTGGTTGGGTTTCCTCATTGTTGGGAAAAGCCGCAGCTTCGTCTATGTCAATCCCTAACTCGGAAAGCTGCCTTTTAATGTTTCTTACGTCCTCTTTGGCTGCTTCTGTAAAACCGTGTATGAATTTTTCAAATCTATCGTCTGTGGTTTCCTCATTGTCAGTTGTTTCTTCCCTTTTCAAGAATGGGAGTGCTTCGTAAAACTTATGTATGAAGAATTCAGCGTCACTCATTTGTTTTTCTTCGTCAGTCATAATCAGTGCAGATAACAGTTATGGGGACTATCAATAAGCCCCCATAATATTTGTAGTAACGGTTGTGCGAACAGTTCAAACTACTTTTTAAAAATTTTAAATATTATATATAGAAAAGTCAAATTTTTACATTTTCCGAAAGACCGTATAAAATGTTGTCTTTGTCCTCCACATATTCAAGTGAACACATATTCGTGATGCACTCAATGTCGGGGACAATCGGCTCAACCTCATAGGGGTCTTTGGTGAAATCGGCAAGGTTCTGAACGAACATAAAGTCCAACGTGACGGGGAAAATGTCAAGTTCCACACTGAAAAATCCGTTGTCGGGAACGACAAGGTATTTGCTGCCCTCAACGATGTTCTTGATAAAGCCGTCCTCGTCATACTCAACGATGTTGTTGATGGTGATATAGAACGGGTCGTACTCACCGACCGCACCCGCTATGATGAACTTGTTCTTATACTCCTCCGTATCGCTCTCAATCTGCGTGTCGGGATTGTTCTTCATACGTTCAATCTCCTCTTGACGGGCTTTCTCCCGTTCCATCTTAATGCGCTCACGCTCTTTGTTCCGCATACCAACGTCACCGAACAAGAACAGTGACTTTTCAACCTTAATGCTTTTCATTATTCAGTCTCTCAAAGTAAAATTCTATTTCTTTGTCGTTATGTGTAAGCAGCCCGTAATCCAAACTCATACGGACTTGGAAACTCCTTTTGATGATATTATCGCACTGTATGCGTATCTCACGTCTGAACTCCTCAACAGACAGCGTACCCTTGCGGAAATTGCAGGAACGGCAGGACGGCATAAGGTTACTGAAATCGTCAGTTCCCTTCACGATGCCGTACTTTGCAAGGCTTTCGGCAGTGTCATTACGGTACAGCGGTACACGGTGGTCAACCTGCATATCTTCAAGGTTCAGCTTCTTCCCGCAGTATGCACACCTGCCACCGTATTTCTCATAGACCATTTTACGCAGTTCTTTCTTCATAGCCTTATCTCACGTCAGCACCAAGTCCACCAACCAATTTCCTTGCCACGTCATTAATCATAAGGTGCTGATGTGTCGGGAACATCTGCAACACCTCGGAAATGTTGTCGTTGTAAACGTCAAAGAGTTTGATGTTTGTAATCCACCCGTAGAACCCGTGCATTTCAACAGATTTCTTCTCTGTAATGACAAGTTCTTGGTCATACCCTCCCGAATATGTGGCTACGGGGTTGTCAATGTCAAACCAATATTGCGCAGAGGTGAGCCTATACCTCGGCATATCAGTGTTAAAGACGTAACGGTATGCGTTGAATGAAACGAGGTTAAGCTGTTTAGACCATTGCAATACAACGAAATATGTTGAGTTTGGTGTCAGTTTAAGTTCTGCTTTGGGAACTTTGTTCACTTTCAGTGTGATGTCAGTCTTATATTGAGTAAGCTGCACTTTCATTTTTCCGATACTGATAACGTCTGCGGTGAACTCACGCTCACTGACAATGGTTGGGTGGAATATGAACGAAAGCGTTCCGTCAGTCCCGCAATACTGCTGTTGGTAGATTATCTTCGGTGTGTTGTCGGGGTATGAGAAAGTGTACTTGCTGTCAGCAATCATCGTTCCTCTGTAATACAAGTTCTCGTCACGGACGACATTGATTAGGTCGCAGGTCATAAATTTCCTTGTCGCATCGGACTCATAGACGGGGTATAGGTTACTCGGAGAGTAGGTCGGAGCGTCAAGTGCAGCCATTCCCGAATCAAACGTGTTGCTGTCGTCCTCACCGAAAAGGTCGTCATATTTGTTCTTGATGAAACTGTTCACCATAAACTCCGTGTCACCGAGGTTGACAGACCCCTTTTCTTGGTACTTGACGAGCATAACCTTGAACGTTGTGGCATTCCACATCAGAGAACCGTTTTTCTCCTCATAGGCTGAATTGACCATCCACATACGTTTCATCATAGGGATATACACCAAGTCACCCTCCATAGGTTGCGCTGTATTACCGAAAGCGGTAGCGAACATACCCTTTGAAATCTCCGTTTCCCAATCTGCTTCCCAATCAAGACCGAAATCCGTGAATTCGGGGCGGCTGCTCGGCATAGTGCCGTCACCCACAATCAGCTTTATCTGTTTAACGGACTCAACGTCCATCAGCGTGTATTCCTTAAAGGTTATATCTTTTGACCCCGTGTTCGGTGACAGTTTGAAATAGTAAATGGGTATTCCGACAACTGACGCAACCGACTCGTTCAACTGCTGCTGCAAGGCAACGGCAGAGGTCATATTGCTGTATGGGTTGTAAAGATTGGTGTTTGTTCCGTCCAACGAAGCGTAGGTGAATTCAAAACATTCGGCTAACGTAGTTCCGTAGTCGTTTGTTGCCGTGCCGTTCACGGAAACACCCGCCACCTGCCCCGCAACCTTTATCTTGATATAAAAGTCCTGCCCCATCGCAACAGTGTTAGCCAAAGCCGTGTCATAGTCAAAATAGCAAGACCAACACACATTGTCAACAGAGTATGAATACTCTATCTCTCCTGCCGAATAAGCGCAGTCCGCTGTCTTGTAAACAATGACTTTTGAAATGTCGTCAACGGCATAGGTCAGTGTAACCACCTGCTTCGGACCGCAGTTCGGTAGATATGTCAAGCAATTCATTATTTCGTCCATTTTCTAAAAATGAAAAATAAAATTTGAAATTCAAAGTCTGAATATGTCGTATGAGTGATGGACACCCGTTGCAGCCTTCTTGTCAACGTAGTCGGGATATGGTATTTGGCAGGGACGTGTTCTGTTGTTCAGACCGCCCATTTCATACCTCGTTTGGTTCGGACCGATAATGTATGTATGACCGCTGTCCATACTGCCGTAACCCTTTGTTGAGTGACGGACAATGTCACCGCATCGCAGGATTTCCCAACGTTGGCTCTTGTCAGCCATCAGTCTGTCCTCTCCCATAGAAAGCCTGCGGTGATGGAAACCCGCATTTATGATAATCTGAAATCCCAACTGCCCTTGTATCATCGTAGCCGTATGGAACGTTTCATATCGGTTTATTCCTCTGAACAGCGAAATGCAGGCAGACACAAACCCCGAACAGTCGGGGCGAACCATCATATTACCAAGCAACGGACACGGACCAATGTATGCGACATTGCTGTACTTCGCCCCCATAGACTGATACCATTTACCCATCTCGTTAACACAACCCATCCACGTTGACGTGTCACCGTTGATGTTGTCACCGAAAGCACCACCACCGAAAACGGTATGGTTCTTGATTCCCTCTATAAGACCTTCGTGCGTATATTTCCTGCCGTCCTTGTCTATAAAGGTTTCCGTTGACTTATTATAAAAATCACTGTTAGGCATTGTTTCTGTTGTTCTCAAAGAAATCCATTGTAGTTCTCAAAGCACGCAGGTAATGGTTCGCTCCACCACCCGAATAAGCCTTACCTCTTACATAGGCTTTCATAATCGGGCTGCTGTAAAACAATGCAGCACCGCCACGACCCGCCTTTTCAAGGTATATCTCGGCAACGGCAGTGGCTATGTCAACACCGTTAAGTCTCGGTATGAGGTTGGAATAGTACAGAACCACCATCAAGAGCGCATCGTGCAGGTCAAGGTCGCAGATATGCGGACCCTTTTGGTACATTGCCCAAGACACGGGCAGTGATTGGTGGTGTCGTGGGTCAGCGTTGAACCTGCGGATGATTTTTTCCTTTGTATTCCAAAATGTAAAGCCGCACACACCCTCACCGCAATTCCATCCTTCCGTTCCCTTTGCCCCGCCACCTCTATACTCTTTCTCGTTTTTCACTGTCGTATTAAGGCTGCACTCATACGTCATAACAGCGGTAAAAGCCAAACTCACACCTCCACCCCATCCGTATTCCTGCGTGAACGTGTTACACCACTCGGTGGCTTTTGTTGAATACTCCTGCCAAGTGTTGAACTTCTTAATCTGTTCATATTCCGCTTGCAGGTCGGGCGGCAATGTCAGTGTGGTGTTGAGGTCACCGAAATCAAGCCTACCTCCCGCTCCACGAATGGTTATTGGGTTGTTGATTAGATAG
>JAEIGA010010241.1_pt1 | contig 14208 bp, 16 predicted proteins | sample 9270691 | NCBI WGS metagenome assembly JAEIGA01 (sample SAMN17057246, study PRJNA624740) | gut metagenome | biome: biome; isolation source: fecal sample | host: Bos grunniens | place: China: Xizang | collected 2019 | reverse complement strand
TTTTTTTTGAAAGTAAAACACCTAAAAAACTTAAAAAAATTAAGTGAAAGGGGAAATATGAAAGGAAAAAGTAAAAATTATTATAGGGAGCAAGCGGATAAGATATTGAAGCAGGCTGAAAAGGATGGAGTTCTTGACAATTTTCTGTTTGTGACATCTTTTGAGAGATACCTGGATAAGACAGAGCGACTTGAGCAGATCAAGAAGGAACTTGAGGTTTCAGGGTACACAACCGATAAAACTTACAATGGATCTACAAACGAAGTAGCAACAGCTTCATACAGAAATTATATTTCAATATGCGATAGCCTGGATAAAACTGCATCACTGTTGGAGAAGATAACCAAGTCATTCAAGAAGGACGGAGCTGAGGGCAATGATCCACTTCTGAATGCTATAAATGGGGGCGATTAAATGAAGCATACAAGAGCTTATGAGTATTGCAAGGCAAATATAAATGCAGACACCACTCCGAGATATGTCAGAAAGCAGATGCAGGAGTTCCTGGATATTGAAGATGGGAAAAGTGATAAGTATAAGATAAGCGAAGCGAAGTATAAGCAGATTGAAGCTATCTTGAAACTTCTGATTATGCCGAAGGGACTGAAAGCAGGACAGACACTTTATGAATGCACTACAGGGTATCAGTGGTTGATATATACTGCTGTGCTTTGTACTGTTTACAGAGATAATGAGGAGCGCAGAAGATATGAGACTTGTATCCTGGAGATCTGCCGGAAAAACTTCAAGACTTATACTGTCGGCACTCTGTTCATAATTCTATTTATTACAGAACCGAACTTCTCAGAATTTTACAGTGTGGCACCGGATGGAAAGCTGAGTAGGGAAGTGAAGGAAGCTATTGCCAAGACAATCAAGAGCAGTCCCTTAGTGTATGAACGGAACGGAGTCAAGAGGTTTAAACTTCTCAGAGATTATATAGAGTTTACTCTGAAAGAGTCCAAGTATACACCTCTGAACTATTCAAATAGTAACATGGACGGAAAGCTGCCAAATGTTTACTGTGCGGATGAGGTGGGCGCACTTCCAAACACTTACGCCATCGAAGCTATGCAGTCTGGACAGCTCAATATTCTGAATAAGCTTGGTTTCATAATTTCTACCAAATATCCAACCATTGACAACCCGATAGAAGATTATGCAGCTTATGCTAAAAAGGTACTTGATGGACTTGTGGAAGATGATACAACCTTTGCACTTCTGTATGAACCCGATAACCCGAAAGCTTGGGAGTCAGATGATTTAGTAATGAGACAGGCTAACCCGGTATCCTTGGAGGTTCCTGAGATATGGGATGACCTTCTAAAGAAAAGAGCTAAGGCCCTAATTATGGAAAGTGCAAGAGAGAACTTCGTGACAAAGCACTGCAATATTATCTATCAAGGTGCCGGCACTGAAACATACATAGATGTCAAGGATGTTCAGAAGTGCAAGGTTAATGAGATAGAGTGGGAAGGTAAGGTCGTTTACTTGGGAGTTGACTTATCAGAAAGCAATGATAATACAAGCGTGGCTATGGTCAGCGTGGATGATAATGATGATATTATAGCTGAGGTTGTGGCTTTCATCCCTGAAGGAAGGATTGATGAGAAGAATACTTTTGAGAAGATAGACTATAGAGAGTATATGAGGAGCGGAAAGGCGATAGCTTGCGGTGATAAGGTCATTGATTATGCAGCAGTGGAAGATTATATCCTGGGCTTAGAGGAGAAGTATGGTGTGCAAGTACAAGCAATAGGATATGACCGGTACAACGCACTCAGCACTGCTCAGAAACTTGAAAGAGCCGGTTACAACACCATAGAGATAAGACAGCATTCAAGTGTACTGCATCCACCTACTAAGCTTCTTGCGGAAAAGATTGAAAATGGAGAATTTCAATATACAGAAAACAAGCTACTTGAAATCAACTTTCAGAATGCCAGGTGTACATTTGACACCAACAAGAACCGATATGTAAACAAGAAGAAGTCAAAAGGTAAGGTTGATATGGTGGTCAGTCTGATCAATGCGGTATATCTGCTTGAGCAAGATTACTTCCTTAATCAGATGGATGATTTTACAATTCAGGTTCTATAAAAAAATAGGAATTTTAAGGCATAAGATTATGCTATATTGAATGTGCAGGGTATTTTTCCATATCATAATTCTTAACCTTACAGAAGAGAGGCAGATTTTGCGGTCTGTCTCTTTTTTGGTGCGAAAAATATAGGAATTTTAAGCCTATCTTTCGTGTTATGTTAAAGGAGTAAAAGGGGGTTTAACCGATGGGACTCTTTGACTTTATGAAAAAACGAGATACAGGCGATCATGAGATGGTTGTTGATGATGTTTTGCTCCGGGCAATTCTGAACGGTAAGGACATAAGCAGAGAAGATGCTCTGACACTGCCGGCAGTAAGTGGAGCGGTCGACTTTATCAGTGGAACCATAGCAAGCATGCCAGTCAAACTTTATAAATATACCAAAGGACATATTGAAGAGCAGGATCGTGATGAAAGAGTTGTTAAGCTCAACACTGATACTGGGGACACCCTTGATGGTTATCAGCTCAAAAAAGCCATGGTGGAAGATTATTTGCTTGGTAAGGGTGGTTACTGCTACATAGAGCGTGAAAGAAATGATGTAGTCGCACTAAAGTATATTCCCGATTCACAGGTGTCAGTCATGAAGAGCATGGATCCGCTGAATAAGTACTTTAAGCTTGAAGTAAGTGGTATAGGCTTTGAGAGTTATGACTTCATTAAGCTGCTCCGGAACACAAAAGATGGTGCAAGCGGTATTGGACTCTGTACAGAAGTTTCTAAGGCACTTGAAACCGCCTTCAATATGCTTAAGTATCAGCTCATGCTTGTAAAATCCGGTGGAAACAAAAAGGGCTTTATCAAATCCACAAGGAAGCTTGGACAGGAAGAAATCAACCTTCTGAAGGCTGCATGGTCTAATCTCTATGCTAATGATCAGAGTAATGTGGTGGTACTGAATAATGGCTTAGAGTTCCAGGAAGCATCAAACACCTCTGTAGAAATGCAGTTGAATGAGTCTAAGAAGACACTACAGGATGAGATCAACAGCATCTTCCACATCACAGACGATTATTATGAGACTTTCAAGACTGCAATATATCCTATCATCAGAGCATTTGAGACAGCACTTAACAGAGATCTTTTACTTGAGAAAGAAAAAGGCAAATACTACTTTGCATTTGATGTGAAGGAGATACTCAAGGCAAATATCAAGGAAAGATATGAAGCCTATAAAATTGCTAAGGAGATAGGTCTGAAAACTATCAACGAATTGAGGAAGGATGAGAACCTTAACGATATAGAGGGACTTGATGTTGTTAACTTCAGTCTTGGTTCAGTTTTATATGATGTTAACACTCAGACATATTACACACCAAACACAGGAGAAGTTAAGGACAACGAACAAATACCCGAAGGGGTACCTGAAGAAGGAGTTGTGACATGAACATAAGAGTAACTAAAGACAAAGTGGAGATTGATGGTTATGTGAATGCCGTGGAAAGGCTATCTAAGCCACTCAGCGATAGACTTGGCACTTTTGTTGAGAGGATAAAAGCCGGAGCATTCAAGAGCGCACTCAGAAGAGCTGAGGATGTAAGGATCCTTCTGAACCATGATTATACAAAAGACCTTGGTGGAATATCAGATGGAAACTTGGAACTCCATGAGGATGCGATTGGACTCCATGCGAGAGCAACTATCACAGATAAGGATGTGATTGAACAGGCAAGAAAAGGCGATCTTGTTGGATGGTCTTTCGGATTCACTGACAGAGATGTGGAACAGGGCGAAGAGAATGGCATGGTAGTCAGAAATGTCAAGGATTTAGACCTCTTTGAAGTGTCTCTGATCAACAGAGCAAAGATACCTGCATATGATGGCACCTTAGTAGCTGTCAGAACAGACGATAAGGCTCTGAATATTTCTGACATTACAGAAGTAGAGCTGACCATAGAAGAGGAGCCTCAGGAGCCTCAGGAAAGGGCTGAAGAGCCTGTTAAGGAAGATAATCACGCAGACGAAGAAAACGGTGCGATTGATTATACAGTTTACAGAAACATGATCAAAGAAATGAAAGGAGAGTAGCAATGTTTAAGGTAAACGAAAAAGAGCAGATCGAAAAGAAAAATGATCTGATCACTCGCGCCGAAGAGATTGTTAATGGCGCAGAAGCAGAACAGCGAGAGCTTACAGAAGATGAAGCTAAGGAACTCGCAGAAATCCGTGATGATGTCAAGGCTATCAAAGCAAAGCTTGAGATAGTTGATGAGCTGAAGGATGAAACAGAAATAAAAGAAGAGGGGGACACAGAAATGTCTACAGAGAGAAACATTGAAGAGGCTGAGGTTAGAGCATTTGATGCTTTTATCCGTGGCACAGTAGTAAACGAGAGAGCAGACTATGACATGGTGAAGGGAAACAATGGAGCAATCATCCCTGCATCAATAGCAAACAAGATCATCAAGAAAGTGTATGATATCAGCCCGATAGTGAGCAGAGCAGACAGATACAATCTCAAGGGCAAGCTTACCATCCCCTACTATGATGAATCATCACAGGCAATCACTGTTGCATTTCAGACTGAAGGCACAGCTCCTTTTGCAAACAGCGGTGACTTCACAAGCGTCACTCTTAATGGCTATCTTGCAGGTGCACTTGCAAAGGTTGGCAAGGATCTGATCGCAAATTCTCAGTTTGATGTTGTCAGCTTTGTTGTCAATGAAATGGCAGAAGCAATAGCAAGATTTATGGAAAAAGAGATCATTGCTCCTTCTGATTCAACTAACAAAGTCAAAGGTCTGAGCAACCTGAACAACAAGGTAACAGCAGCATCCACTTCTGTTATCACTACAGATGAGCTTGTTAAGGTCAAAGACAAAGTAAAAGATGTATATCAGCAGAATGCAATCTGGGTTATGAGTCCAGCTACAAGAACAGCTCTGAGACTGCTCAAGGATAATCAGGGTCATTATCTACTGAACGATGATATCAGCAGTCCTTTTGGTACTACTCTGATGGGCAAGCCTGTTTATGTATCAGACAATGTTGCTGATATTGGGGCATCTGCAAATGTTGTCTTCTATGGTGACTTCAAAGGTCTTGCAGTGAAGTTCTCACAGGATATTGATGTGCAGGTTCTCAGAGAGAGATTTGCAGATCAGTTCTGTGTTGGTATTGTTGGCACAATTGACTTTGATGCGATTGTTGAGGATCAGCAGAAGCTTGCAAAGCTTGTTATGGCAGCATCATAAAAAAGAAATGAGGTGAGACTATGCTCTATAAAGCAACAGTCTCTTTCTCTGGAATCATATCAATGACAGGTGGGGAGGTCAGAGAAATTTCTGATCCCTCCATTGTCAAAGATCTGTTAAAGGCAGGATATATCATTGAACACAAAGCTGATGATGCTCCTAAGACAGTGAAGAAAGAGAGAAAGGGGAAAACCAAATGAAAATAATAGCAACGAAGCCTTTCACAATGAGAAACAGCTCCACAGGTGAGCTGACATCCATTGCTTGTGGTGCTATTGCAACAGTGACGGATGAGGTTGGTGCAGATCTGATCTCTGATGGCTATGCAGAAGAGTACACACTCATCACACCGACAGGCACAAAGACCATCACAGAAAATGCTGAGAACATTGATGTGGCACAGTATGCAAAGGCAACAGTCAATGTCCCTAATCCGTCAACAGGCAAGCTTGAAATCACAGGCACTGCTGAGGTTGATGTGACATCGTATGCTTCAGCACAGGTGGTGGATGCAAATCTCATAGCAGAAAACATCAAAAAAGATGTTACCATCCTTGGAGTGACAGGATCGTATGAGGCGTGATCGGAGGTGATCACACATGAATGAAATCACAGCAATCAGTCAGATCACAGCTCAAGATGTTGCCGACTATCTGAGAATAGCAGAGCTGACAGAAGATGATGAGGCTTATATTGATACTATCATACCTGTCGCTAAGAGCTTTATCTGTAACTATACAGGGCTGAAGTCGGAAGAGCTTGACAGTTATCAAGATTTAATAATTGTTGTCTATGTTCTATGCCAGGATATGTATGATAACCGCACGAACTATGTAGACAATGATAAACCAAATAGAGTAGTAGAGTGTATTCTGAACTTACACCAAAGGAACTTACTATGAGTATGAGGAACGCAGGGAAGTACAACAGAAGAATAGGCATATACAAGATGACCAAAGGCAAGGACTCTGATGGATTCCCAACAGAGACAGAGACCTTGGTACTAACAGTATATGCAGAAGTGAAGACCACAAAAGGCTTTACTCTGATAGCAAACAATGCAGACTTTGAGAAAGCACTTACAAGGTTTGTCTTCCGGTTCCCTGAGACGGTCATCACGTATGACATGGTAGTGAAGCACAAGGGTAAGACTTACTCAATAGAATACATCAATAATGTGGATGAGGCAGGCGAGGAAATCGAACTGCAGTGCAAAGAGGTGGTTAAGGTTGGCAGACTTTAAAGCAGAACTCCCTAACGATATTATCAAACAGTTAGAGCAGTTAGAAGGTAACACAGATAAGATGCTTGGAGAGATGACAGAGGCTGGTGCCAGAGTTGTCATGAATAATATCAAAGCAAATCTTCCGAGTTCCTTCTACGGTTCAGATATTATCAGATGTTTAAAGATAACAAAAACCTATAAGACACCGAGTGATGACGGTATCAACACAAAAGTAGCCTTCTATGGTTACTTCACTGATGCTGATGGCAGAAAGAAGCCTGCACCACTTGTTGCAAATGTTTATGAATACGGAAGGAGCAACGCTCCATTTCCTAAAAAGCCTTTTGTCAGAAAGTCATTTAAAAAAGACCAAATAGAAAAGGCAATGCAAGCAGTACAAGATAAATACATTCCGAAGGGATAAGCATATGTTTAACTATAATTCTGAAATTGAAACAGCTCTGAGCCATTTAGGTGTCCCGGTTGCATTTATGTTTTATGAAGGGACAGAGACCACTTATGTCACATATATGCAGACAGATAAGGAGTCTATCGAGGCAGGGGATGATGAAGTCCTTGGTTGTGTTCAGTATTATGACTTTGATGTTTATTCAAAAGGTAACTATCTAACAGTAATTAATAATCTTATAGACTTGATGGTTGATGCCGGATGGACTTACCAACCGAGCAGAGACAGTCCTGATCTATATGAGCGTGATACAAAATATTTCCATAAGACAATATGTTTAGCAAAAGAAAGCGAGGGTTAAACGATGGCAAGGATAGGCTTAACTAATATATGGTTCAGCAATCTGACCGAGGCTTCTGATGGCACTGCTACTTATGACGGAGCTAAGAACCTTGGTAAAGCAGTTTCAACTAACTTTGCAGCTAACACAAGTGATGCAGTTCTCTACGGAGATGATGCAATCGCTGAGAGTGATAATGTTGCAAATGGTGGAACACTTACACTGGGAGTAACAGAAGACGATGATGCAGTCTTTGCGCCACTCCTGGGACACACAATAACAGACGGAGAAGTTGTTTATACGACTGAGGATGTAGCTCCTTATGTTGGAGTAGGATATATTCTTACAAAGGTAGTTAATAATTCCAGGAAGTATAAAGTAGACTTCTTTAACAAAGTGAAGTTTGCTGAGATCTCTTATGATCAGAATACTAAAGGTGAGTCAATCGAGTATTCAACTCCAACAATCGAAGGTACTATTTCTGTACTTAAGGATGGTTCATGGAGAAAGTCACAGACATTCAGCGCAATAGATGATGCAGTTGACTATCTTAAAGACCTTATGAAAGCACCAACACCATAATAAAAAGTAACCATTAACAGGGGCGGCTTTACGCTGCCCTTTTTTCAAAAAAGAAAGGTCAGAAACTATGGAAGCAATCACTGCTATAGAACACAAAGGAAGAACATATCATTTAGTGTTTAATCTGAATGTTATGGAAGAGATACAGGAAGAATATGGAACTCTTGAAAAATGGGGCGAACTTACCGAACAGGATGAGCCAAATGCAAAGGCTATCAAGTTTGGTCTGATGGCAATGCTTAATGAGGGTATCGACATAGACAATGAGACAGCAGAAGAGCCTCAGAGCCTTCTCAACTCCAAACAGGTCGGTAGACTTATGACAGAAGTAGGGCTTGCAAAAGTCGCTGAGAAGATACATGAAACTGTTGTTGATGGGGTAGGAAGCTCCTCAAAAAAACAGAAAACCACACGGAAGACCACGAACCGATAGATTTCGTGTGGTATAGGTTTATTGGTAGGAAGAAGTTAGCACTTACTGATAAAGAGACTATGAGGCTCAGACTAAGAGAGTTCAAGCACTTATATCAGTTATACAAGGATGATTTTGATTTAGAGTTATTGATTAAACTACGACATACCACTTATAAGCAACTCTTTGGAGTAGATGAAGAAGAAGAGTGGGTGGGTGTTGTATTAGAGGAGTAGATAGATGGCAGGATTCGGTGGAAGCATTAAATTAACCGGAGAAAGTGAGTACCGGAAAGCGTTAAGCAGTATCAAAACCGACCTGAAGGGTGTATCAAGTGAGATGCGCCTTATGAGCGCACAGATGCAGTCTTCCAACAAGGATACAACCGCACTTGCTCAGAAGTCGGTAGAGCTGTCTAAGAAAATTGAAGAAGAAAAGAAAGCCATTGCAGACCTTAAAGGTCAGTATAACAACATGGCTAAAGAGTATGATACTCAGAAGCAGAAAACAGCCGACCTGCAGAAGTCCTATGATGAAGAGAAGGCTAAGCTTGATGAGATTGGCAAGACTCTCGGAACGACATCAAAGGAATACCTGGAACAGCAAAAGGTTGTTGATGGACTTGAGACAGAGCTGAAAGAGTCTACTCAAGCAGAAGACCAGATGCAACAGTCTATGCAGAAGATGTCGACAGAGATCAATAATGCAGAGACTAATGTGGTCAAAGCTGAGAACCAACTCGATAAGATGAACACCACTCTGAAAGAGTCAGATAAGGACACTAAGACAGCAGGGGAAGCTTTCAAAGAGTTTGGAAGTGTAGCAGTTAAGGCTCTTGAGGCAACAGTTGCTGCCACAGCTGCAGTAGTAGCTGCCACAGCTGCAGCCGCTAAAGGCATATGGGACTTGGCAAGTCAGACTGCAAAGTATGGAGATGAAGTTGATAAGGAAAGTCAGAAGCTTCAGATCAGCGCAGAGAACTATCAGAAACTGTCCTATGCTATGCAGAGACAGGGAACCGATATAGGAGCGGTCAGTAAGGCTGTTAAGAATATAAATAACGACCTTGGTGACTTTGCAAATGGATCCGCAGAGGCAACTAAGAAGTATGATGCTTTAGGTGTATCGTTACAGAATAGCGATGGCACTATGAAGAGTACAGAGGATGTACTTCTCGACTCCATAGATGCTCTGGCTAATATGGAAGATGTTACTCAGAGAAATGCGCTTGCTCAGGATCTCTTTGGGAAGTCTGCAAGTGAACTCATGCCACTTCTTAATGCCGGTGGTGCTGAGCTTAAGAACCTCATGCAAGAGGCAGAAGACTATGGCATGGTTATGAGTGATGAGGCAGTCAAGGCAAGTGCAACATTTACCGATTCACTTACGAGACTCAAGGGAACATTTACCGGCTTAAAGAACTCAATGGGAGCAGAGTTCCTTCCGGCACTTACAGAGGTAATGGATGGTATCAGTTTACTTCTTAAGGGCAGTGATGAAGGTACTGAGAAGCTTAAGGGTGGTATCAAAGACATGATAGCAAATATCAAAACGATGCTACCACAAGTCAACGACATACTTAATACTTTAGCAAAAGCCTTCCTGGAAGCTGCGCCTGAGATGATCAAGGGACTTGCCAAAGGTCTTCTGACATCCATAAGGACTCTGACACCAACACTTATATCAGTAGTCACTCAGTTGATACAGATGTTTGTTGAGCTTATGCCTCAAGTGTTAGAAGTAGGATTTGAGATAGTAAATGCTATTTTGGATGGACTTACAGAAGCACTGCCAAAGATTCTGAATGCACTTACCACTTTGATACCTAAGCTCATTACAACACTGTTAAAGGGTATACCTTCACTGTTAAAGGGTGCGCTTCAGTTGTTTAGTGCATTGGTCAAGGCAATACCACTTATCATTACAGAGCTTGTTAAGGCACTGCCTCAGATAATTGATACACTTACCACCACTCTAATAGATTCCGTGGATGTATTGATTGAAGCAACACTTGAGCTATACATGGCTATGGTGGATGCTATTCCACTTCTGATAGAGCAGTTACTGCCTATGATACCGACTATAGTGGATTCAATCTGCAAGGCACTTATAAAGCTTGCGCCGGTTCTGATGAGAGCATCCTTACAGTTGTTTGTTGCAATGGTAGACGCAATGCTTCAGATGGGAAAGCAGTTAGTATCTAAGATACCGAGTATTATCACAAATGTCGGAAATGCCTTTAAGCCTCTGATAAACACCTTCAAGAACCTCTGGAAGAATATCAAGTCAGTATTTACAGATGTCGGAAGTTTCTTCTTTGATAAGTTCAAGGGCGCATATGAGAAAGTTAAGAGTGCATTCAGTGGCATAGTAAGCTTCTTTAGTGGCATATGGGGCAAGATCAAGAGTACCTTCTCAAGTCTTGGTACATCCATAGCAAATGCAATAGGTGGAGCAGTTAAGAGTGGTATCAATTCTGTCATAACTCTGATACAGAATACAATTAACAGCGCAATCAGAGCTATCAATGGAGCTATCAATGTTATCAACAAGATACCAAAAGTCAGTGTTGGCAAGATTAAAGAGTTATCACTTCCACGACTTGCAAAGGGTGGTATCGTTGATGAGCCTACAGTATCAGTTATAGGTGAAGCAGGTCGTGAGGCAGTTATTCCACTTGAAAATAATAAGGGTTGGATTAAAAACCTTGCAGCAGAAATCAGGAGCGCAAGCATAAATGATCAAATGCCTGGAATGCCATATGATGAGATAGTTAATGCCTTCAAAGATGCACTTGGACAGATGAAGGTAGAACTTGATGACAATGAAATGGGTAGATTTGTTCAGAATACAGTCATAAATGCCTTAGCATAGGAGATAGAACATGATTCCATATATAATAATCAATGGAAAATCGTCTAAGAATGTAACCGGGTTGCTTATTCAGTCTTTACCGCCTATCTCAAAGCCTGCAAAAAGGATTGATTTTGATGAGATAGACGGAAGAGACGGAGATAAGAGCTTCTTCCTGGGATGGGAAGCTTATGATAAGACAATAAGTATAGGCTTAAAGCCGGATGCGTTTATAGATGATATTATAGAATATTTCAACCAGAGTGGAGAGATAATCTTCTCTAATGAGATTGATAAGTTTTACAAGTTTAGTTGCTATAACAAGATTGATTTTAATAGACTTATAAGATACAAGACTGCTAATGTGGTGGTTCATGTGCAGCCATTCAAATACCCGGTAGATGAACAGCCGGTATATTTTAGCAGTGACATAAGGGAGCCTCTGATTTATACAAAGAAAATCAAGAATACCGGGAATATATTTTCTAAACCGATATACAAGATAAAAGGTAGTGGAGATATAAATATTTATCTTAATGGTCAGAGAGCCTTGAAAATGACACTCCCAAACAACACCGAAGCAACTCTTGATACAGAAGATATGAACCTGGTTGGGAATGGTCAGTATCTGAACAGATTGGCAGTAGGAGATTATGAAGACCTGACTTTGATGCCGGGTGTTAATGACTTCACTCTGACAGGAGATATTGAATACTTTGAAATAACAAGATATAGCAGATGGATATAAAAGGGGGTCAAGATGGGTACATTTAACAATGCCATTAACTTAGACTTCGACATGGTAAGAGGTGACACGCTTCTGTTTAACTTTCAGCTTGCAGGGCTTGGGAGTTATGAGGAGTATGAGGATTTGAATATAATCTTCGGAGTCGCTGAGCATTACGATGACGAGCCTTTGTTGATCGAAAGCGATAATACTGAGGGAATAGTCTTAGAGGAATATGATACAGAAACCGACACAGCTCTGTTCAGTGTGTGTTTGGCTCCGGTGAAGACAAAAGGGTTAGAGCTTGGAAGATACTACTATGATTTGCAGATTAAAGATGAGTCTAATGTCATAACACTGATGCGTGGAAGGCTGACACTCGTTTGGGATGTTGCAGACTAAAGGGGGTTTAAAATGAACAACATAATTTTTAAAACAAATCTAATCAAAGGAGCCAAAGGCGACAGGGGAGATATAGGAGTTTCTGAGACAATTCCCTATGATGGAGTGATCGCTTATGAGGGCGATGATATACCCGAGGGATACGAGGAAAGCGACCCGCCCACAGTCATAAAGGAAATGACAGAGGATATAGCTGCCTTAGATGCAAGAGTAGACTCTATAATTGCGTTGCCAGATGGTTCAACTACTGCAGATGCAGAGCTTGTTGATATAAGAGTGTATTATGACGGCACAACTTACCCAAGTGCAGGCTCAGCAGTAAGACACGCTGAAAGAATAGTTAACGAAAACTATGAGCAAACACACAGAATAAGTAATATAAGTGATACATATGTGCTTGAAGATAAACAGATTGATTCAGAGGGAAATATCGTAGACAGCGAAGACAATCCACAGCATTTAAGCATGAATGTATACGGTTATGTATTAGACGATTCTACAAAACTAAAGGTTAGTAACTTAGCTGTCTTAAGTGATAGCATAGTAGCAGGGTTTACAAATGATGTAGACACTTCAGAGGGTGTAGTAGTTGGACAGCTTACTCAGCTTGTAGATGATACTGAAACAAGCAGCGGTAAGTTTGATATAGATAGACCTGTAGGCTATAAGTATATGTTTATAGCTAATTTGCAGGTAGGTGGGGAGTATATACCCGTAGTTAAAGGCGAAATTCCATTAAACGAAATAATAGACGACCTTAACGACACAAATACAGAAATCAAATCAGAGCTTAGAAACTATGCAGAGGCAACGGGAAGTGCAAGCGGTACTATTGCCACCTTCACAGACGGTTCATCCCTACCCATGCCAAAGTTGGAAGTGGGCATAGAGCCTATACAAGAGGGAAGTGGAGACCCATCACCGAGTAACATCAGACCTATCAGCGGATTCACTGAGGGGAATGTGTATGATGACCCTGTTTATGGTGGTAGCGTGGTGTGGAATCAGTTGGTGCAGAATGTAGAAAGTTGGGCTAATCAAAATACGGATTCAAGGACAACATTTCAGTTATATTGTGGTGGAAGTTTAGCTGGAAATATATCCAGTGTGGGGTTATTTCAAAAAATACTTCACAGAACCTCGAACACAAGTTCGATAAACATTAAACATAATGGTTCTATACAGGATTTGAATATTTATAACAATACAAGCAGAGGTTTAATTGAAAATCATAACTATTTGATTAGTCTCTATGTATTAGGCGCAGACCCTACAACAATAGGTGGAATATCACTTAAAAACCTAATGCTTATCGACCTCACGCAACTCTTCGGAGAAACCAAAGCAGATGAAATCTATGCTATGGAGCAAGCACAAAGCGGTAGCGGAGTAGCATATGTTAAGAACCTATTCCCTCATGATTACTATGAATACAACAGCGGAGAAAAAACTTGCGTAAGTGCTGTTAATGGAGACCCTTATACAACCACCACAATCTCATGGGAAGATGAGGTGGGAACTGTCTATGGCGGTACTCTTGATGTTGTTAGTGGGGTGCTGACGGTGGATTGGGTGAGCGTGGATTTGGGTTCATTTAATTATTCAAATTCAAATAGTAAATTCAGTACAGGAATAAGTGCTAAAGCTAAGGGACTATATAACCTTATATCGAGTAATTATAAAACAAGTACGGCAATCAGTTCTAACTTTATGAATGATAAAGAGGTTATAGGTAATGAAAACAGCGAGTATATAACCATATATGACACAGATTATACCTCAGCAAGTGACTTCAAAACAGCCATGAACGGAGTCCAACTTGTCTACGAACTCGCCACACCAACCACCTACCAACTTACACCAACACAAGTAAACTCTCTTGTGGGGGTTAATAATATTTGGGCGGATTGTGGGGGTGTAATAAGCGCAGAATACAAGCGAGATGCAACCACTATAATAA
>JAEIGA010010240.1_pt1 | contig 14209 bp, 28 predicted proteins | sample 9270691 | NCBI WGS metagenome assembly JAEIGA01 (sample SAMN17057246, study PRJNA624740) | gut metagenome | biome: biome; isolation source: fecal sample | host: Bos grunniens | place: China: Xizang | collected 2019 | reverse complement strand
TTGTCTACGAACTCGCCACACCAACCACCTACCAACTTACACCAACACAAGTAAACTCTCTTGTGGGGGTTAATAATATTTGGGCGGATTGTGGGGGTGTAATAAGCGCAGAATACAAGCGAGATGCAACCACTATAATAAATCAACTTATTAACAGAATTATCGCTTTAGAAGAAAGGAGCTGATACTATGAAATGGATTAAAAAAATAGCTGCTACACCACTTGAAAGCGTGGCAAAAGTTATTGACAGTTTGACTTCTGAAAACGAAAGAACTAATGCTCCGAGTATTAGAGCGGTAAAAGAAGCGGTAGATGATGGATGGCTTAAGATATACCCGATAGGCTCTATATACATGAATGTTACTAATGTAGACCCTGCTACGCTTTTCGGTGGCACTTGGGTTCAGATAGAGGATACTTTTTTGCTTGCTTGTGGAGATACATATGACAACGGACAGACAGGTGGAAGTGCTACGATAGACCCTAATAGCTTCATATGGACACACGAGCATTTTATAGACGGTTTAGCACAATCAACTTATAGTATCAATAGATATGTTGACGGAGATGCTACAAAGGGGCTTGTGCTTAACACAGCAGAGGCAGGGGCAGGAACTGAAAAGTTTTGGACAGTCGAAAGCGGTAGTGGTGGCACAGCAACAAGAAATGCAGGAAACTATACAGAAAGTGGTTCCTCAAATATGCCACCATACCTTGCGGTTTATGTTTGGAAGAGGACAGCCTAAAATGGAAATACTAACAACAGTTATATCCACTATTGCAGTTGCTCTGATAGGTCTGATAGGTACCATTTTTACAACAAAGGCAGGGAACGAAAAAATACAACACGAATTAGACAAACATAACGCCGTACAAGATACCAAACTCGAAGAGCTTACAAGGGAAGTCAGACAACACAATGATTTTGCTACTCGTATTCCTGTCATAGAGCAACGAGTTACCGCCTTAGAAAAGGAAACTTTTAAGAGATGATTAAAGTTTATAATTCAAGCGAAACAGAATTTAACAATAATGGTTTAGTCGTGTTACTTCCGTCAAAGGCCGAGGTGCATAACGAGGATAACGGAGACTTCTACCTGGAACTGACCGCTGATACAAAGTTTGTAGACTATCTGAAAGAAAATAACATCATAGTCTGCAATACTCCACAGGGGGAACAGCCTTTTAGAATCAGACAGGCTAAGGTCAGCAACAAAAAGGTAGAAGTAACCGCTTATCATGTATATTATGATTCTGACAATTATCTCATATTAGATAGTTATGCTCAGAATCTAACAGCAGGGCAAGCTCTGAACCATTTTAAGACCGCTACAACCCCCGAGAATGCGTTTATATTTGAAAGCGACATAAATACACGCAATAACTTTAGATGTGTCAGAAAAAGTCTCAGAGAAGCCATAGACACGGTTGTAGAACGGTGGGGCGGACACCTTAAAAGGGATAAGTGGAGCGTCAAACTTCTGAATGATATAGGGGTTGATAATGGTGTCACTATAGAATACCGCAAGAACCTCAAGGAAATGACAGCAACTTATTCCTGGAGTGATGTGGTGACACAGCTCCTGCCGGTAGGTAATGATGGCATCATGCTTCCGGAGCAGTTTATAAACAAAGGCTCCTATGATATACCATATTGTAAGACTGTTGATTTTGATCAGGACGGAATTGACAGAGAAGATTATGATACAGAAGCAGCTTACATCCAGGCAATAAGGACAGAGCTGAGAAGACAGGCTTCTGAATACATCAACATACACTACCTGCCTCAGATAACCTATGAGCTGAAAGCCTCTCCGGAGAAAGTAACAGACATAGGAGACTACATCTTGGTAAAAGATAAGGAAATAGGTATCAATCTCATGACTCAAGTAGTATCTTATGAGTATGATGCAATATCAGAAAGATATAACAGCCTTGAATTTGGAAATTATAAAACCACGATGAAAAAGGCTATAGTAAACCTCATAAAATCCACCAAATAAAAACTATCATGGTTTTGCAGCTCCTGGATGTTCGTACCTCCGACATTTGGGGGCTGATTTTTTTGCTCTAAAATTGCAAAAGGGGAAATAAGGGGAAATAAAAGGGGAAATAAAACGCAAAAATATGCAAATTATGAACATTATGAACACCTACCCAACACCCTGCAAAGCCACTATTTTAGCCACTTTGCGCATGATTTCTGAAAATGTCAAAAAATGGGTAAAACTCCTGTTATCCGCATATATAAATTGCCCGAAACCTTACTATTTACAAGGGTTCCGGGCTTTTTTATTTTTCTCAAGGGGAAATAAAGGGGAAATAAATTTGATTTTAAAGCACTTTTGCATTCTTCAGAGCAGCATTATCTGCATCTCTCAGAGTCTTGGTAACATGGAAGTAAATCTCTTTAGTTACATGAGAGCTGTCATGCCCTAACATTCGACTGACCACTTCCAAAGGGACTCCATCTGCTATCAGAAGTGATGCAGCAGTATGTCGGAGCGCATGAGTGGTTATCTTCCGACCTAAAACTCTCTCTGATAATTCTGATAGGTATTTATTGAAAGCATAATACTTCAGAAATGTTCCATCACTGCTGCACATGAACAGATCTGATCTGATACCATTTTTAAATTTGTACTCTCTGCTCCATTTTCTTATTTCCTTGATCAAGGCTTCCAGTTCATCTCTTATATATACATCTCTGAAGGACTTCCTTGTTTTTGGAGTATCAACCTCTCCGGTAGTTGCTTGATAGGTTTTTGTAACATGAATATATTCTGAGTCAATATCTTTATCAAGGAGTGCTATAACTTCTCCGACTCTGAGTCCTGAGAGAGCCATGAAGTGTATCATATAGTGCCAGTGTTTTACATTCTCAGAAGCATTGAGGAGCTGTTGCAGTTCGTTTCGCTCCAAATATTTATCCTGGATTCTAAGCTTCTTATCGTCAGGAAGGGGTTGAAGTTTATCTATAATCCTACGGTCTTCCAGATAGTCGTTAATATAAGCCCAGGATAAAAGTGACTTAAAGCGTGTCAGATATTCGTTATAAGTGTGGTTAGCCTTGGAGTGAGAGAGCAGTGTAGTTCTTACAAATGGCACTGTGAGATTATTGATAAGCGTATCACCGTCCATCCACCCCTCTATTTGCCTCAGAGTGGCTTTATTCCGCTTGAGGGTACTCTTTTTAAGGGTGCGCCCTTTATCGTCCAAATAAAGCGATATGAGGCGGTTCAGAGTGATATCTGAGGTTCCCTGCTTCTCCATTATTTCTGCAATACGGTCTTCCAGGTATCTTTTTGCAATTTTATAGTTGGATGAGGATGCTTTATCCATGACCAGAGAGACTGTCTTGTGCTTGTTGGTCATCAGATCTACATAGGGCATTCTGTACTTACACCTTCCATCCGGCAATGCTTCCTCATATAATTCAGTTCTTTTCCGTGACATGAGCAGCACCTCCTTTCTTTTGTCTTTCAAGAGCAAAATAAGCATAATCTAATATAGCTCTTTTGGTGGCTTCATTTGCATCAGAAGTTATATCTTTTATTTCGTTGATAAATACATCAACTTTTGCAACTTCCGGCTCCTTTTCATCCCATCCCATTATATATGATGTTGTAGTATTTAATGCAGTAGCAATATCTTTGATTTTAGACTGTCGGAGCTGTTGCACATCCAACTCGATCTTATTGATAGAAGAACGAGAAGAGTATCCTATCTTTTTAGCAAGTGTTTCTTGTGACATTCCTAATTCCATCCGCCTTCTTTTTATCCTTTCGCCTATTGTCATTCATATTCCCTTCCTTCCTTTTGTTAATTCCTTTTCTCCTTATGTTTTTCACTCTGATTATATATGTTTGTCTACAAAATATCAACATTTTTTAATGTTTATGTAAAATTCTGTTGACAAATTATCTACAAAGGTGGTACTATATTTGCGTAGATAAAACATCTACAAACTCAGGAAGGAGGTATAACAATGACAAATACAGAATTGTTGCGTGAAAAAATAGCACTTTCGGGTTATAAGATGACTTTTATAGCTCAGAAATGCGGTCTTACTTATCAAGGCTTTCTGAATAAGCTAAATAATGAGTCTGAATTCCGCTCCGGAGAGATTTTGGCTCTTAGAGAGTTGCTTGATATTCCATGTGAGGAAGCAGATGCTATTTTTTTTGCAAAAGCTGTAGATACAATATCTACATGACGGAAGGAGGCGAAAATGTATCTCAAATCAAAAGAACTTATGGAAAAATATCAGATCGGAAGGTCTACCGTCTCCAAAATCATCACAGAGATGTTGGAAGCTAACAGATATCCGGCTTCTGCAATCATAGGAGACACCTGTAGGAGAGTTGACTCAGAAGCATTCCAGGATTACATGGAAAACCGGAGCCTTCTGAAACACCCAAACATGAAAAAATATGTCAGTCCGTTCCAGGGAGGTAAGAAATCATGACAAATAAAAAAGGCACCGGCACAAAACCGGCACCCAACACACACCACTATAATAACAAACTTCAGAACACCTGTCTAATTCTTTTCTTAATATTCCTGATAATGTTCTGCATAGGTAAGACTCTTGATGTTCTTGAGCTTACTTTCTTTTCATTGGGTATTGGTGCAGCAGTATCCATCATCACAGCTATAGATCTAATTAAGAAGGGAGAAAACAACAATGAGTGAAGTAACTATTGATATCAAGGAGTTTAAGACTCTGATCAAGACACAAGAGCGATATAATATGCTGCTTAATGCCATAGCAAATGCGAGCTATATAACTCTGCATTGGTACAAGAATAAAGAGGAAGTATGTCTGTATATCAGAGATAGTGATCTGTTTGATGCTTTCAAAATAATTGATGAGGATTGTTTTGAAGCTATCTATGAGCAGAAATATCTCGAGGCTCATGCAAAAGCTGAGGCTGAAGCTGTTGAAGCTACTGAAGAGAAAGAAGAAAAGGAAGGAGATAGTGAAGATGACACTATACGAGATAACGAATGACTATCTGCAGTTAATGACAATGTTGGAAGATCCGGACCTGGATCCGCAGACACTTGCCGACACTATGGAAGGCATTGAAGGGGAGCTTGAAGTTAAGGCTGAGAGTTATGCCAAAGTTATGAAGAACCTTGAGGCAGATGTTGCCGGAATTAAGTCAGAGATAGACCGACTTTCTGAAAGAAAAAAGACTATCGAGAACAATATCAAGCGCATGAAGGAAGCCTTGCAGTTTTCAATGGAGACTACCGGCAAGACCAAATTTAAGACAGAGCTGTTTTCTTTCGGAATCCGTAACAATGCTCCTGCAGTGGTTATGGATGAGCAGTATATCGAGAATATTCCGAGAGAATTTATCCGGGTTAAGGAAGAGGTTGATAAGACTGCTATCAAGGAAGCTCTGAAAGCAGGATTTGAGCTTGAGGGGATTGCGCATTTGGAGCAGTCAACAAGTTTAACAATCAAATAGGAAGGAGAAATAAACATGGGAATGCCAGTATTGATAATGGGTGAGTCCGGTTCCGGTAAGACTTATTCCATTAAGGATTTTGAGAAGAAAGAAGCACTTGTGTTTTCGGTTGAAAAGGGTAGGCTGCCATTCAAGACAGATTTGGAAGTGGTTAAGAATGCCGGATATGCAGAGATGGGTAAGGAGTTCAGAGAACCAAAATACAAGACTTACATCATAGATGATAGTCAGTATTTATTAGTAAATGAAATGTTCGACAGAGCTAAGGAGTCCGGATATGGGAAGTGGACCGATATAGCTAAGAGATTCAGAGATGTTATCCATTATATAAACAGTAAGATGCCGGATGATGTGATTGTTTACTTTTTGCACCACACGGAGTTTGACTCCAACTCAGGAAGGATAAAGGCTAAGACTGTTGGAAAGCTCCTGGATAACCAACTTACTGTTGAAGGTTGCTTTGATGTGGTCCTTATGACTCAGATTGAAGGTGGGGAGCATTATTTCATCACGCAATCTGACGGATTATCCACTTGCAAAAGTCCCGAAGGAATGTTTGAGGCTAAGATTCCAAACAACCTTAAAGCAGTAGATAAGGCAATTAGAGAATATTACGGAATGAAAGGGGCCAAGTAATGGATTATAAGCTATCAATAAGTGTTCCGGATATTTATAAGCCCTTAGAAATCCATTTTATTGAAAACAATGGTTGCTGTGATAAAAACTACTTTGTTTTAACAGTAAACAGAAGACTATCCGGAAGGATTAACTACTCATGTCAATGTGGCTGTGGTGGTTGGTGTACTAACGGACACACCAACAAAGAAGCAGCTATAAATGAATATAAAACAATGTGTTTAGGAGGATTAAACAAATGAAAAAAGTAAACCTTAAGGATGTACAGGAAGCAAATGACAGCAGCAGACTTCAGCCGGGCGGATATATCTGCAAATATACAAAGGTTGAGGATGTTCCGGCTAAGGAATATTTATATATGGAGTATGACATAGCTAAGGGCGAGTTTGAAGGATATTATCAAAGCTTATCTGATAAGTATGGCTTCTGGGGTGGCAGATGCTACCGCTCCTACAAAGAGAAGGCTCTTCCTATGTTCAAGAGAATGTGTTCAGCAGTAAGCAAGTCCAACAATGGCTATGTATTTGATGGAGAGACTAACGCTGATGAGTCCACTCTTGTTGGAAAGCTTGTTGGTCTTGTGATCTGTGAGGAAGAATATGTTGGCAATGATGGAAACATCAAAACAAGATTCTATGTAGATAGAGAATGCTCTGTTGAAGATATCGTTAATAACAACTTCAAAGTTAAGCCACTCAAAAAGCTTTCTGATGAAGAACGAGCTGAGGTTGAAGGACCATCAGAAGACTTTGTTGCAGTTCCTGAGAGTGCTGACGGAAAAGATGATCTTCCATTTTAGGAGTAGCCTATGTGGATTATTGAAGATACAAGACAGCAAGAAGAAAAGCATAATATCAAGCATAGATGGTTTAAAAATAACGATATCAGCCTAATCAGATGCAAACTGCCTTTTGGAGACTATTCAAAGCCTCCAAAGGTGGCAGTTGATACTAAGAAGGGACTCCCGGAGATCGCTAATAATATCTGTGGAGCCAAAGCAGAGCATCAAAGGTTCAAGCGTGAGTGCATCAGCGCAAGAGATGCCGGATGCAAGCTGATATTTCTAATAGAAAATGACGAAGGGATATCTGATATCAATCAAGTCCATTTATGGAAGAACCCTCGCACACCATACAATCCAAAGTGTGTGCAGGGACCGAGACTTGAAAAAGCAATGAAAACAATGTCGGAGCGGTATGGGTGCGAGTTTCTATTTTGCACTTATGCTGAAACCGGAGAGAAGATAATGGAGATTTTGGATAACTATGAACATGATGGAAATAGCAATTAAATATGCAGAAATGGGACTTGCAGTATTTCCGGTCAGACAAAACAAGGCTCCATTCACTCCACATGGCTGCAAGGATGCTAAAACAGATATCAGAGCTATCAAGGCATGGTGGAAAAGATATCCGGATGCAAACATAGGCATTGCAACAGGAAGCATCAGCGGTGGGATTGTAGTTATTGATATAGATATTGATGAGGATAAGGGTGTTTATGGTGATGAGAGCCTCAGGGATTGGGAGAAAGAAAACGGAGAACTTCCGGAGACCTGGAGAGCTATAACCGGCAGAGGTGGTTATCACATTTATTATCGAAGTGATGAAAAAATAAAGAACACTACTAACTTATATCCAGGTATAGACATCAGAGGTGAGGGTGGTTATGTAGTGGCACCGCCTTCCATCCATCAAAATGGCAATTACTATCAATGGGAATATGATCCTGAGGATACAGATCTGCATTTTGCTGATCAGCAGGTGATGAAGTTCATTAAGGGCAGTAATAACGAAAGCCACAAGGAAAAATTTAAACTTCCGGACAAAATTAAAAGCGGTGAGCGAAATGATACATTATTCCGGTATGGATGTTCCTTGCAGGCAAAAGGTTATTCTGATGAGGAAATATTAAATAAGCTTGAGGATGCAAACACCAGGTGCGATGTTCCGCTTAAGGATGAAGAGCTTACTACCATCTACAATAGCGTTATTGAGAAGGAAAAGGGTATCAGAAGAGTCCATTTTGAGACAGATATGCCGGATGGATGGCACTATCCCAAAATTGATAAGTCAGAGGATGGGAAAGTGTTCCAAACCATCCACAACGCTAAGGAAGCTATTGAGTATGATCAATATCTATTCAATAAAATCCGGATGAATAAACTTGCTTATGCTCCTTATGTGTTTGGGGATCTTCCTTGGAGTATCAGCAGAAATGAAGTGCGAGAGTGGAACAATGTAGATGATGCTAATCTGAAGATGTACCTGGAGAAATATTATGGTTTAAGACCATCAGAAAAGATCATGGATGCCTTAACAATAGTTGCTGATAAGCACGAATATAACCCGGTTATAGACATTTTGGAGCAGTGCTACCATCAGTGGGATGGTCAGAAGCATATTGAGAACTTGCTTCCGGACTACCTGGGAGTAGAAAAATCACGATACACCACTGAAGTAATGAAGCTGTTTATGTTAGGAGCTATCACAAGAGCTTATAAGCCTGGATGCAAGTTTGATTATGTTCCGATAATCTATGGAACTCAGGGATGCGGTAAGTCGACATTCTGTAGAGCTTTAGCAATGGATGATTCCTGGTATGATGATAACTTCAACACCATCGAAGGTGATAAGGCTGCTGAAAAGCTAAGAGGATTATGGATGGCTGAGCTTGCTGAGTTGCTTGCTACTAAGAAGGCGAAAGAATTGGAAAGCATCAAATCGTTCCTTACTTCCAGAGCTGACAACTACAGACCACCATACAACCGAAGGACCGAAAGCCGGAAGCGTGTATGCGTGTTTATTGGAACCACCAACAGTGACCACTTCCTTACTGACCGGACCGGAAACAGAAGATTTTTACCGCTGATTGCAGACAAGGATAGTGCTAAGTGTTCAATAACCTTGCCGGACAACTACAACAAAGCACTAATTGATATCAGGAATGCTTGGGGAGAAGCTATGGATATTATTAAGAGAGCCGGAAAGTGGCTGCCATTAGTTCTTCCGGAAGATCTTAACGAAGATGTAGTTAAGATGCAGAGGCGATTCCAGGAAGATGATCCTCAAGTAGGAATGATTCAAAGTTACCTTGATTCTTGCAAGAGTGAGCGTGTGTGCGTGTTAGAGCTTTGGGAAAAGGCTTTGCAGAATACCGGAAAACCTCAGAAATATGAGAGTAATCTACTTCATACCATAATGCAGCAGGAGATTGATGGTTGGACAAGAGCTGAAAAGAAAAAAAGATGCGGAGATTATGGCGTTCAGATCTGTTATGAAAAAACTGGATACATAAATCTTGATAATCTTGACGGAGAAGAGCTGCCATTTAAGTAAATGTTGCCGAACTTGTTGCCGAAAAAATAAGTATCGGCAACACTGCAAAGCCTTATATTTACTTACTTTTTTATACTTTGTTGCCTAATGTTGCCTAAAAAATAAGAACTTCTGAAAAATGGGTAAGTAGTAAAAATGGGTATATATAGAAAGTCTTGGCAACATCGGCAACAAAATCCGTGAAACCCTTATAAATAGTGGCTTAGACCTGTTGCCGATAATTTTTTAAAGTTCGGCAACAAGCATAAAAATTTTACATATTAGGAGAAATGTAAAAATGTTTGATAAAAATGGTGTGGAGCGAAAACTGTTCGCTGATTTTTATAAGATGTGTGAGGAATATTGGAAGCCTGATGGCTCAGATGAATATTGGCAGGCAATCATTAAGACAACAGATGATTTTGTGGAGAAGTACAAAGATGTACATCCGATAGTTCCTGAGATGGCTTGTGCCTTCGTTTGTGGGATGGAAAAGAAACATAGAGAAGTAAGGGGGAAGTGATGGAGTATCTAATAGAAATTATCAACCAGCTTGAACTACTTAAAGTCCATGTTGAGGACATGATGGGCTCAGAGGAGCTATGGCAGAAGGATGCAGAGGCTCTGCAATATGCTATTGATTTGATCAAGCAGCTTAACAGTGGCTATAAGCTCTGCAAGACTGATGAGGTTATCAATGTTGCAGTGCAGCTTGCATGGAAGAACCACAGTAAGTATGGCAAGGATTTGATTGATATAAGTGAGGTAGTTAATATTATCCGTGAGGCTTGTGATGAGTAGAAAGGAAAGAAGCAATGAAAAGATTTACCTTGTTATTTCTTCTGATCATATTCCTATCAGTACCGACCTATGCTAAGCAGAAGATAGTTGGCTATGAGACGAAGTATATAACAACAAAAGTGAAGATTCAGAGGAAAAGGTACCTTGGAAAATTCAAGATAACTTATTACTGTCCATGTGTAAGGTGTTGTGGTGTCGGAGGCGGCACAAGGACTGCTACCGGCACAAGACCGAAAGCAGGGCGCACTGTAGGAGTCAACCCGAATATTATCAAATATGGCACAGAGCTGAAGATTGGAAGCCACAGAGGTTATAAGGCTGAAGATACCGGCGGAATGCGTGGAAAGCATATTGATATATTTGTTAACTCTCACAAGGAAGCACTCAGAAAGGGTGTTGATTACAAAAAAGTGTGGATTCTGAAAACAAAAATCAAAAAGAAGAGGGTAAAGGTCAAAGTCCCTATTTTTGAGGAAAGGGGGAAGAAATGAAAAACAAGTACAAGCTTCCATGGCACATCCGGCAGTATGTTAAGAAGGAGTTGATGGATTACAGAAGCAACAAGCGACTTCTAAACAACTACAAAGGGGATTCCAGGAGCTTGCTAATTGCACAGACACGGATAAGTCAGATAGATAGGGTGTTTGAGAGACTGAATAAGACAGACAGAGAAGCTGCAGAGCTTATCTTTTTGGAGAAATACTCACAGGGCAGAGCTGAGATATGGGGACTAAGCAAAGCAGCGTACTATAACACCATGAACAAGGTCATATATCTGACAGCAGAGGAAATGGATTTGATTTAGAAAAAGAGCGGAATTTTTAAGGGGTTTACTGCGGTAGTATTAAATAAAAAATGAAAGGGGAAACAAAGAAGTGAAGAGAAAGGACATAGTTGATACTATCAACAGACTCAGTGGAGTTGCAGGACATACGGAGATATTGAAGGTTTATAACAATCAGAAACCGCTCCCAAGAGGTTACACAGTTAAGTGGCAGGATGCGTGGTGCGCTACAACGGTCAGTGCAGTCTTCCTCATGAACGGTTATAAGGATATATCTGAATGTTCATGCTCTCAGATGGTGGAAAAGGCTAAGGCTTTAGGAATATGGGTAGAGGATGACAATTATATGCCTAAAAAGGCTGATGTGGTGCTTTATGACTGGCAGGACTCTGGCAAAGGCGACAATAAAGGTGTTCCTGATCATGTAGGCGTAATTATCTCAACCAGTGCTAACAGTTTCGTGGTCAGAGAAGGCAATAAGGGCGGAACTATAGGAAACAGACTCCTTGCAAGAAACTCAAAATACATCAGAGGCTTTATCACTCCACCATACGAGAAGGAAACGAAAAAGAGTGAGCAGGATATTGTAACAGAGGTTATAGAAGGCAAATGGGGAGTAGGTTCAGAAAGACAGAAGAGGCTGACTGATGCCGGTTATGATTATAGCAGGATTCAAAGTCTTGTTAATATCAGAGTTATGAACTATGTGAAGAATGCTGAGAGTTATTATACAGTTCAGAAAGGCGACAATCTGACAATGATTGCTAAAAAATTTAAGGTATCAATCATTCAGATCAAGAAGCTTAATAACATCAAAGATATCAACAAGATATATGTTGGTCAGAAACTGAGAATAAAATAAGGAGTGGGACTATGAATAATAAAACTTATGACATTTTGAAAGATATAGCCTTGTATGTACTTCCGGCACTTGCAACTTTAGTGTTGACTCTTGGAGGCATTTGGGGAATCCCATATGCCGAAGCGATTGCCGGCACGATAACCGCAATAGACACCTTCCTGGGAGCAATCTTAAAAATAAGCTCTGAAAAGTATAAGGAGAAACAGGATGGAATGCTTGACGAACCAAATAGACAGGATAATTGAGGAAGTAAAAATAGAAATATGCGACAACTATTGCAGATATACAAAGGAATGGGATGAGGAAAAAGAAGGAATTGAACTTTATGCCTCAGAAATCTGCGAGAAGTGTCCACTGAACAGACTATAGGAGAATGACAATGCAAAAAAACTATGAGGTTAAAATCATAAAAGTGGTTTATGAGTGTGATGCTTGCGGAGATGCTGAACTTGAGCAGGTGGCAGGAGATATTTATATCTGTCCTAATTGCAAAGCTAAGAAGCGACTTGGTAAGGTCTATCCTTATGAATACAAGAAACTAATTGAGGTAAAGTGATGGATTTAAAGAGCTGCAGTAAGTGTGGGCGGATACATCCAAGAGGTCAGGAGTGCAAGAGCCGAAGAGTATACAGAACTGTTGAAGAGAGGAAGCTCCGAAGCTCTTACTCCTGGAAGATGAAGGCAAGACAGATAAGAGAGGATGCTCAGAACCTCTGTGAGGTGTGCCGGCAACAAGGCATATATACCTATGAGGATTTAGAGGTGCATCACATCACCAAAATCAAAGATGATCCAAATATGCTGCTTGATGATGACAACCTTATCTGTCTATGTGTATACCACCACAAACAAGCAGATAACGGAGAGATAGAAGCTGACTATTTGAGGAAGATAGCAAGGGAAAGAGGCAGAATATGATTATAAGTTATCCAAATGTTATTTTTAGATGGCACAACCCAAGAGTGGGAATATGTGGTATTGAGGACTATATAAAAGACTTCTCAGAAGGCAGATATGGATATGAGCTGAAAGCCGGACAGTGTGTTTATATGATTAAATATCACTTTGAACATCATGCTTGTTATATCTACCATGCTGAGATAGGAGAAGTCACTACAGAAGGCATAACAGTCACAGATTGGATGGAAAAGGGATGGCATACAGATATGGCAGAAGCCTACAGGCTTGTAACTAACGGAGTAGCCTTTTTCCCTTGGAAGTTTAAAGATGCTGACCTTGAGATAGAACCTTGTGAGAGCCTTTATGGGAATTATAAGGCAAAAGACCTTCTGAACGGAACTGCAAGGGATGAGATAACAACTTTGGTAGCCGGCAAGACGATTCCAGACGGAAGGGGCAAGGGTATCTTTTACCAACATGGTGGATGGAGAACGACCGCAAGCAAATACAAGGATAATCTCAAAAACATTGTAAAACTTGGACAGATGGAGCTTGATTTGAATGTATGATTTATGGGTTAAAGATTTGAAAACCGGTGACTGTTGGAGACTCGACCATGATATGAGTAGGAAAGTGTATATAGATTCAGAAGGATGCCAGGTATATAAGTGCGACTATGGAGATATACGCTTCTATCCATGCTGTCCAAAGGATAAGCCAAAGTTTGAAAGTCATACAACAGGCGAACAACTTAATATATTTGACTACATGAAAGGCGAAGATAATGGATAATAAAGGTGCCGATATATGAGGAACAGAAAGAATGAAAGATAGAATTGTAAAACCAATAAAAATGGAATTATCCGTCACGGATACATTAATGATCATCGAAGGTATGGACTGTCTGATAAAGGATACTGAACGGCATGAATTGGACAGAACCCTTGCAAAGCGGATGAAGGATAGAATACTGAAAGAAATGTATGATAATTCAATAGTGATCGAAAGGGGAGACTGAATGGAGAATGAAAGAATGATAAAGATACTTGAATCGCTACCATTTCCAAAAGAATCGGCAGCATATCCGATAGCTGAGAAGGAAAGTGTGATTAAAAAAGCAATAAAAGCATTTGAGAAGCTGAACAGCCTAACCGACAGACCGTGTGATGCTTGCAAGTACCAAGAGAATGGTATGTGTGTCAGATGGTTGTGTGTGTTTGAGGAGGTAAACGCTGATGATGATACTTGAAGAAACGATAAATCGTTATGAAAGGCAAACAGAAGAATTGTATAAAGCAATTCCTTGTGATGGATGTGCATTTGATAAGTGCAAGGAAGAACACAGACAGCTTGCAGAGTGGTTAAAGGAACTGAAATTATATAGAGAAATGCTAATAGATAGACCATGTGAAGTTTGTGAATCCCATA
>JAEIGA010010239.1_pt1 | contig 14209 bp, 12 predicted proteins | sample 9270691 | NCBI WGS metagenome assembly JAEIGA01 (sample SAMN17057246, study PRJNA624740) | gut metagenome | biome: biome; isolation source: fecal sample | host: Bos grunniens | place: China: Xizang | collected 2019 | reverse complement strand
TTGTATTTGTAATTGGTGGATCATTAGGATTAAGTAAAAAAGTAATTCAACGTGCAAATATGAGATGGAAAATTTCCGATTGTACATTCCCACATCAATTATGTAGATTAATTGTGTGTGAACAAGTATATCGAGCATATACAATTATAAATCATTTACCATATCACAAGTAGCTATGCTACTTGTTTTTTTTGTGCATATACTAAACTATGAAAATAAAAATCAAATTACTTAGTTTTATGATGTTTCTATTATTATATATAAATTTAAGTTTTCACATAGAAACACCAGATAAAATCAAAAATAATATAGAAGAAGATGTAATGGTACAAGTTACTACAAACAATACGATATTAGATATAAAACTGGAAGAATATTTAGTAGGTGTTGTATCGGCAGAAATGCCAGCATCTTTTGAACTTGAAGCATTGAAAGCGCAAGCGGTAGTTGCAAGGAGTTTTGTATATTCAAGAAAATTAAAAGTAGATGATTCTACAAATACGCAAGTTTATCATAGTGATAAAAAATTAAAAGAAAAATGGAAAAGTAAATATGATGAATATATAAAGAAAATAAAAGAAGCAGTGTATAGTACAAAAGGAGAAGTAATTGTATATGACGATGAAATCATTCGTGCATACTTTTTTGCGAGTAGCAATGGACATACAAACAATTCAGAAGACTATTGGACAAATGCATTACCATATTTAAGAAGTGTAGAATCCATTTATGATGAAGTTAAAATAGATAAAGTTACTTATACTAAAGAAGAAATTAATAAGTTGTTTAATATGAAAGTTAATACTATAAAAATAAAATCTATTTATGATAGTGGTTATGTTAATGAAGTATTAGTGAATAATAAAATATATAGTGGAAAAGAAATAAGAGAAATATGTAAATTAAGAAGTTCAAGTTTTACAGTGGAATTTGGCGATAAAATTATATTTCATACAAAAGGATACGGACATGGAGTTGGAATGAGTCAATATGGAGCACAAGGTATGGCTTTAGCGGGTTATAATTATTTAGAAATTATAAAACATTATTATCAAGGAGTTGAAATTGTGAATAAGTGATTTTCATTTGGGCATACTTTTTAGTGAGGTGAACAAATGATTGTATATGAAAAGAAGAATAAAAAAATAAGAAGAAGATTTTATTTAAGTTTTGGAATTTTATGTTTGTCAGCTATAGCTGTTTATGGTTATAGTAAATTGAATCCAAAAAATGATCCTGTGTTTAATGATGAATTAGTACTTTTTCTACCAGATTTAGAAGAAAAAGAAGTAGTAGAAACAAAAGTGCAATTTGTATTACCTTATGATACAGGAAATAAAGTTGTTGATTATTTTGATGGGAAAACAAAAGAAGTGATTAGTGTAGTAGAGTTTGAGGGTGTTTATCGTCCAAGTCTAGGTGTAGATATTTCGAATAATGGTGAAAGTTTTAATGTATATAGTGCTAGTGATGGTGTGGTAGTTGATGTTGTTAATGATACGCTACTTGGTAATGGAATTAAAATACAAAGTGGAGAATACATTATTACTTATCAATCGTTAGATGGAATTACATTAAAAAAGGGTGATATAGTTAAACAAAAAGAACTATTAGGAAAAAGTAGTAGTAATTTATATCAACCATCTTTAAAAAATCATTTGCATATTACTGTGGAAAAGAATAGTACAAATATAGATCCAAATTCTATTATTAGTTTTAAATAGTACTTCATTTGAAGTACTATTTTATTATGTTTTCACTTTTTCTTTGACATAAATGTGTTATAATGATAATGCGAAATTTTAGGAGGTTTAAATATGGGTTTATTTACTAAAGAAGTAGGAATTGACTTAGGAACTGCCAACCTTTTAATTTATGTTAAAGGGCAAGGTATCGTTATTGATGAACCAAGTGTAGTTGCTATTGATGCTGATACAAAGAAATGTTTAGCTGCCGGACAGGAAGCAAAAGATATGTTAGGAAGAACTCCAGGTAGAGTTCTTGCAATTCGTCCATTAAAAGATGGTGTAATTGCTGATTTCGAAGTTACTGAAATCATGTTGAATTTCTTCTTAAAGAAATTACAATTAAAAGGGATGTTCCAAAGACCAACAATTTTAATTTGTTGTCCAAGTAACATTACAAGTGTTGAAAGAAATGCGATTCGCGACTGTGCATACCGTGCAGGAGCTAAAAAAGTATATATCGAAGAAGAACCAAAAGTTGCAGCTGTTGGAGCTGGATTAGATATTTCTAAACCAAGTGGAAATATGGTGTTAGACATTGGTGGGGGAACTACTGATGTTGCTGTATTATCATTAGGTGAAATCGTTACAAGTACATCTTTAAAAATTGCAGGAGATACTTTTGATCGTGACATTATCAAATATGTTAAAGATGAAAAGAAATTATTAATCGGTGATCGTACTGCAGAAGAATTAAAGAAAAATATTGGTACTGCTTGGAAAGGTGCTGCTAAACAAGAATCTATGGAAATCAGTGGACGTGACTTAGTTACTGGTTTACCAACTTCAATTATGATTACTTCAGAAGAATTAGAATTAGCAATGAGAGATTCATTACAAAAAGTAGTTGCTGCTTGTCGTACTGTGTTAGAAAAAACACCACCAGAATTAGCAGCTGATATCGTAACTCGTGGTATCGTATTAACAGGTGGAGGAGCATTATTAGCTGGTTTAGATGAATTACTAAGAAATGAACTTCACATCCCTGTTTACATTGCTGACAATGCATTAAAATGTGTTGCTGAAGGTACTGGAATTTTATTAGAAAATTTACATATCGTTGGATAATAAGGTTTACTTATGGAATGGTTAAAGTATGTAATACTACCATTTGTGATAACTTTTTTAGCCACACCTTTAGTAATTTGGATTGCTAAGTATATTGATGCATATGCGAAAATTAATGCCCGCACGATTCATACTAGAAATAATATTGCACGTATAGGTGGAGTGGCCATTTATGTAGGATTTATGATTTCTATAACTTGTTTTATGAAATCGGATGTGCAAATTAGAGCATTAATTTTAGGTAGTAGTATTATGTTTTTTGGTGGGTTAATTGATGATTTAGAAAATTTAACACCAAAGAAAAAATTACTATTTCAAATCATTGCATCTTTAATTATCATATTTTATGGAAAAACGATGTTAGGTAAAATATTTTTACCTTTTGGGATAGTAATTGATATGGGATTAGTATCTTATATAGTTACTTTAATTTGGTTGATTGGGGTCACAAATGCAGTAAATTTAATTGATGGTTTAGATGGTTTAGCAAGTGGAATTTGTTTAATTATTCTAGTTGTAATTGCATCTTTAAGTGTAATTGACAATCGTCCTGATATTACACAAATTTCATTAATATTAGTAGGAAGTTTAGGTGCATTTTTAATTTTTAATTTTAATCCAGCTAAAGTTTTCTTAGGTGATTGTGGAGCTTTATTCTTAGGTTTCATTATCGCAAGTATTTCATTAATGGGATTTAAATCAGGTACATTTATCACATTAGGACTTCCTATCTTAATGTGTGGAGTTCCTATTGTAGATACATTAACAGCGATTGTTCGTAGAAAATTAAGTGGAAAGAGAATTGCTGAAGCAGATAAGAATCACTTACATCATGTGTTAATGAGAAAGTTTGGACATCGTAATACAGTATTAATTTTATATGCTGTAACACTATGTTCAGGAATAGTTGCATATGTGTATATATTAAATAAAGTGCTAGGATTAGCTTTATTTTGCGTAGAATTAATAGTATGCGAAATATTCTTAGAAAAAACACAAATGATAGCCCCATGGTTTCATCCAGTATCAAGTATGATTGCTTTTATCAAAAAATATAACAGATAAATATTCTAAAATGATAAAATTTTAAATTTTATCATTTTTTTTAGGAAAATTGTCCTTTTAGCGCATATTAAATAATAAGGAGAGCATTTTAGTAGTAGAAAGGATGAATTATGCAAGTTAAAGAAATAGAAGCATTTTATGAAATTTGTAGTAGAGAAAAAGAGCATGTTATACGACAAGAATGGGAAAGATTATGGAATACATTCATTGAGGAAAAAGAAGAAGAATATTCAAGAACATCATATGAAGAAGGAACAAAAAAATTAGTTAGTGAAGCAAACTACTCATTGAGAAGACATGTCCCATCTTCAAAAGCATTAGGTTTTGATGTAAAAGAAGGAGATATATGTTACGTTGATTTTGGATTGGCTTATTTATATGAAGCAGGATATCAACATTTTGGTTTAGTGATTAAGATCGAACATTTCAAAGCATTAATTATCCCTATGACAAGCAATTCTAGAACATATAGGAAATCATTCACAGATAAAGGTACATATTTGTTTCCATTAGGAACAATCGATGGATTATATAAAGAATCAGTATTATTTTTAAATGATGCGAAATTTATTAATACAGCAAGAGTTATTGATATAAAAGCACATATACCACCAGAATCTAAATTATTCAAAGATATTAAAAACAGATTAAAACAATTAGTTTTTGATTAAGTTCGACAACAATTATAAAGCTTCCAATATATGATTAAAGAAAGGGAGGCTTTATGAAATCTTTAGTACTTGAAAATCAAGAACAAAATTTAAATAGTCAATCGTTTATTGTATTGTTAATAAGTATTTCTTTTATTATTTCAAATAATATTCAGTTATTAATTATTATTTTCCCATATATTTTTATGAAAAATACAATTGATAAATTAATTTATATACTTCCAACTTTTATATTATATTGGATTAATATAAATCTATTTATCCAATATGTAAGTTTTATAACTTTATATTTTATATTAAATTTTATTGTTAGAAAATTTAGAGGAAATACAATTAAAGCCAATCAAATATATATAAGTAGTTTTTCATTTATAGTTTCTTATATGACTACAAATGATATATATAGTTCAATAATTCTATTTGTTATTCAGATTGTGTTATATGAAGAACTAATGAAATCAATTGAAGTATCAAATGATAAAATACCATTAATGGTTAATAACTTAATAATTTTAACTATTATGTTATTTTCAATACAATATATGAATAATTATCATGAACTATTCGTTATATTAGGACTTATATATATTTGTTTTAATAATAGCCCAACTATAAGTATAATCAGTATGTTATTTATAAGTATATATACACCTATTATTTCATATGAAGTACTTGTATATATATTGTTAATCTCATTATTAAAAGATAAGTTAGGTTTAATGTTATTTATATATACAACCTTATTTTTAAGTAAAACAATTGATTTATATATTTTAGTCATATTGGGATTTTATATAATTTTTTATATTTTATTTAATAAAAATGAAATTAATGAAGAAATTAAAACAATAAAAATGGATTCATCATTAAATAAACAATTAAATAACTTTTCTTTAATATTTGAACATCTATCTACATATTATGAAAATATATCAAGTGTAGAATCTAATTTTTTGAAAAGCATGTCTAATGCATTAGAATATACTTCAAAAAAATGTATCTATGATGATAAAGATCATAATCATATAAGAAATAAAGTTATATCAATTTTAGAAGGATATGATATAGGATATGAAAAAGTTATAGTAGAGATGGATGAAGAAGGTTTTATAAGATTAAAATGTAAATTATTAAATATAAAAGAAAATGATATAAAAGAATTATTATTACCGTTATTGAATCATATATTACCAACAGAAATGGAATGCAGTTCAATTAAGAAAAATTGGTTAGAATTAGGAGTCATAAATGTAGAATTTGCATCTTGTCCTCCCATAAGAATAGATGCATATGCAGATAGTACACAAACTGGTAATACTTGTGGAGATTCATTTTCAATATTTAACCATTCTTCAAAAGTATATTGTCTAATTAGTGATGGAATGGGAAGAGGAATAGAGGCAAGTAGAATATCTAAATGTATAGTGCATTTATTTCAAAGGATGATATTTTCTAATATACATGAAATAGAAGCAATGAATTGCATTAATAAATTATTATTAAGTGATGCTTATGCAACATGTGATATTTTAATATTTAATCGTTTTAGAAAAACAGTAAACATATGCAAATCAGCTGCAAATCCTACATATTTAATTAGAAATAATGAAATATATGCCATATGGGGAAATTCATTACCCATTGGAATAGTAGCTCATATAGATGTAGACCAAATTGTGGTTTATGTGGAAAAAGGAGATTGGTTTGTAATGAGTAGTGATGGAGTAGAATTAGAAGAAATTATACGATGGACAAAAGAAAATAAAGAACAAAGTGCAAGAAAAGAAGTTGAAAATTTTATGGAATGTTTAAAAGAAAAAATAAGGGAAGATGATTCAACTATTTTACTAGCAAAAGTAATTTAAAACTATGTTATAATAGGGGACATGAATAAATATTGTGTTGCTGTATCAGGTGGCTGTGATTCAATGACTTTACTTGATCAATGTATCAAGAAAAACATGAATATAATAGTTGCTCATGTAAATTATCAAAAAAGAAAATCGGCGTGGAGAGATGAAGAAATTGTTCGTAAGTTTTGTGAACAAAACCACGTACCTTTTTTTGTGAAATATTGTAATCCAGAATATAAAGGGAATTTTCAAGCATATGCTAGAAAATTTAGATATGATTTCTTTAGAGAACTATGTGAAAAAGAGAATTGTAATAGTGTACTAGTAGCTCATCATCAAGATGATCTATTAGAGACATATTTAATTCAAAAACAAAGAAATAGTATTCCATTAGTATATGGATTATCTGATAAAGTAAAACATCATGGAGTTTTAATAGAAAGACCACTTTTATCTATGACAAAGAAACAATGTTATGATTATTGTCATAAATTTAATGTTCCTTATGGAGAAGATGAAAGTAATTTTACGAATGATTATTTAAGAAATAAATTTAGAAATGAAGTTATTGATTCATGGGATGAAACAAAAAGATTAGAAGTTCTAGATGAAATTAATAAACTAAATGAAGAAAAGAAACAACATCAAGAACTAATTCAACAATTAGTGGATGATTTAGGTGAAGATATAAATATTGAAAAATTCAAACAATTAAAATATCCATGTGATGTATTAAGAATGTGGTTAAATCGTCATGATGTGGGGTATGATATCAGTGATAGAAGATTACATAAAATATGTGATACGATTTTATTGAATGAAAGTAATTATCAATTTGAAATTGATAATGTGAAATTAATGAGAAGTTATGATGTGATTCAAATTGTAGAAGATATTGAATATTCTTACACTTTTGACACAATAGATGAATTTGAATGCAAATTCTTTAAAATTAGTAAGGTAGGAAGTAGTGTAGAAGCCGTCACACTATTTGAATCAGATTTTCCAATTACAATAAGAAGTCCAAAACCAAATGATGCGATTGAGTTAAGATTTGGTACTAAAAAGATAAATAGATTTTTTATAGATAGAAAGATAACTCATCGTGAACGTAAAACATATCCAATTGTAGAAAATTGTGAAGGAAAAGTTATTTTAGTGCCTAAAATAGGCTGTGATGTGAAACATTATACTGTCCAACCTAATTGTTTTGTGTTAAAATAACTATATCGTTTTGGAGGATTTTGAAGTTATGCATAAAGATGTTAAAAAAATTCTAGTTAGTGAAGAAGAAATTTTAAAACGTACTAAAGAATTAGGAAAACAAGTTACAGAAGATTATGAAGCTAGAAACGAACTACCATTAGTAGTAGGATTATTAAAAGGTAGTGTTCCTTTTTTAGCGGAATTAATTAAACATATCGACATGGATATTCGTTTTGAATTTATGGATGTTTCTAGTTATGAAGGAACAGAATCTATTGGAGATGTTAAAGTTAATTTAGATTTAAAAGTTTCTGTTAAAGGAGTACCTGTATTATTAGTTGAAGATATCGTTGATACAGGAAGAACAATTCAAGAAGTTAAACGTTTAATGTACAATAAAGGGGCAAGTGATGTTAAAGTTGTTTCTTTATTAGATAAACCTGATAGAAGAGTAGTTGACATTGAAGCGGATTATGTAGGGTTCAAAGTACCTAATGAATTCGTTATTGGTTATGGTTTAGACTATAATCAAAAATATCGTAACTTACCTTATATAGGAGTATTAAAAGACGGATTATATTAAAATTTGTATTATGAAAGTGAGGAAAGCTAAATGAACAAGAAAAAGATTATTAATCTTATTCCTTATATCTTAGCTATATTTGTAGTTTCTAGTTTAATAAGTACCTCTAAAGTAAGCAATACAGAATATATGGCATCTAATGCTTTCTTAAGTCAAGCTGAAAGCATGGATTTTAAAGATGTTAATGTTTCTGTTGGAAATGTTATTGTATCTGTTTCAGGTAAATATGAAAAAGATGGGAAAGAAGTTACTTTCTCTACAAATGTACCTAATACAGAATCTAATATTGAATGGTTACAAGAAGTATTAAATGAAGGAACAAATAAGGTTACCATAACTGATCCAGCTGCGACAAGTCAATGGATTGACTTAATTATGCCAATTGGTTCATTGGTAATGTTAGGAGTATTATCATTTTTCTTATTTTCGAAAGTAATGTCTCAAAGTGGAAGTAATAAACAAGCCTTTGAATTTACTAAGTCTCGTCACAGAGTTGAATCAGACATTAAAGTTCGTTTCAAAGATGTGGCAGGATGCGAAGAAGAAAAAGAAGAAGTTAAAGAAATTATTGATTACTTAAAAGATCCAAAAAGATTCTCTGATATGGGAGCTCGTATTCCTAAGGGGATTTTAATGGTTGGTCCTCCTGGTACAGGGAAAACATTATTAGCGAAAGCAGTTGCTGGAGAAGCAGATGTTCCATTCTTCTCAATTTCAGGTTCTGACTTCGTTGAGATGTTTGTAGGTACTGGAGCAAGTCGTGTACGTGATATGTTTAAGAGCGCTAAAAAAGCAGCTCCATGTATCGTGTTTATCGATGAAATCGATGCTGTTGGACGCCAAAGAGGAGCTGGTATGGGTGGAGGAAACGATGAACGTGAACAAACCCTAAACCAAATGCTTGTAGAAATGGATGGAATGACAGAAAATAACGGTATCGTTATTATTGCTGCGACAAATAGACCAGACGTATTAGACCCTGCGTTATTACGTTCAGGAAGATTTGACCGTCAAGTAACAGTAAGTTTACCTGATAAAAAAGGACGTACTGAAATTCTTCAAGTACATGCAAGAAATAAAAAACTTGCGAAAGATGTAAACTTAGAAGATTTATCTAAACGTTGTCCTGGATTCTCAGGAGCAGATTTAGAAAACGTTCTAAATGAAGGTGCTATCTTAGCGGTACGTGAAAATCGTAAAGAAATTACAATGGATGACTTAGGTGAAGCTATTGACCGTGTTATGATGGGACCAGCTAAGAAAAGTAAGAAATATAGCGAAAATGAAAAACGTTTAGTTGCATATCATGAAACTGGACATGCAATTATTGGTTTAAAATTAGAAAGTGCTAACATTGTAGAAAAAGTAACGATTATCCCTAGAGGTAATGCAGGTGGATACAACTTAATGCTTCCAGAAGAAGAAAAGATGTTCCCAACTAAAAAAGACTTCATGGATAAAATTACAGGTTACTTAGGTGGACGTGTATGCGAAGAAGTTGTATTCAATGAAATCAGTGCTGGAGCTAGCAATGATATTCAAGAAGCAACTAAAATTGCGAAAGCAATGGTTCGTTCATATGGTATGAGTAAATTAGGTCCTATTCAATATTCAGATGAATCTGGAAATGTATTCTTAGGACGTGATTATTCAAGTAATGGCGCAAACTATTCAAGTGAAATTGCATTCGAAATTGATAAAGAAATCCGTCGTATTATCAACGAATGTTATGAAAACTGTAAGAAAATCATTACTGAAAACTTAGATTTAGTTCATTTAATTGCTGGTAAATTAATTGAAGAAGAAACTCTTACAAGTGAACAAATCAAAAATTTAGTGAAATACGGAACACTTACAAAACCAGAGTTAAGTATTGATGAAATTCCATCAACTGAAATTAGTAATGGAGAAATTCCTGTTACGAATATGGACAATGTTCATAGTAAAGCAGAAATCGTACTTGACCAAGAAACAATGGTGACTACACCAGTGGAAGGTCCAGAAGGTAATGTAGTGTTAACGGATGATGTGGATACAGATCCAGTATCAGACAAAAATAACCAAGGTGCATAATGCACCTTTTCGTGGGTTAGGAGGTACTATGAAAGATACATTAGTAAAGGCATTAGTATGTGAAGAAAGAGTACGTGTTATCGTCAATTCAACAACAAACTTATGTGAAGAAGCAAGACAACGTCATGATTGCTGGCCAACTGCTGCAGCTGCTTTAGGAAGAGTTTTAAGCATTGGTTCAATTATGGGAAGTATGCAAAAAAGCGAAAATGAAAAAGTAACAATTCAAATCAATGGTGGTGGACCAATTGGTACAATCATGGTGGACTGTTTCCCTAATGGAGACGTTCGTGGATTTGTATCAGATCCATATCAATTCTATACATATAACAATACAGGTAAATTAGCTGTTGGTGTTGCTGTAGGAAATCAAGGAACATTAAAAGTTATTAAAGACTTAGGATTAAAAGATGATTTTGCTGGAAGTGTTCAATTACAAACTGGAGAAATTGGTGATGATTTTGCCTACTATTTCACAGTAAGTGAACAAGTTCCAAGTGCTGTATCATTAGGTGTTTTAGTAGAACCAGATAATTCAGTAAGTGCTGCAGGAGGTATGTTAATTCAAATGTTACCAAATGCTACTGAAGAAGATATCGTTAAGATGGAACAAGTTCTATCAACTATTAAACCAATGTCTGAATTAATTCATGAAGGAAAAACTCCTGAACAAATTATTTTAGAAACATTTGATGATGCGAAAATCTTAAGTGAACAAGATATTAAATTCAGCTGTTACTGTAGTGAAGAACACATGAAAGAAGCTTTAAGTACATTAACAGAAGATGAAATGAACAAAATGATCGAAGAAGATCACGGATGTGAAATTGTTTGTCATTGGTGTAATACTAAATATCAATTTAATGAAGAAGAATTAAAAGAGATTTACAATGAAAATAGGTAATATTGAAATTCAAAATAAAGTTGTAATTGCACCTATGGCTGGAATTACAAATCCAGCTTTTCGTCAAATATGTAAACAGTTCAAACCTGGATTAATATATACAGAAATGGTATCAGATAAAGCCATCTGTTATGAAAATAAAAAAACATTAGGTATGACAGAGGTATTGGAAGAAGAACATCCATTATCTATGCAATTATTTGGACATGATATTGATACAATGGTACAAGCTGCAAAGTATTTAGATACTCAAACAGAGTGTGATATTATCGATATCAATATGGGATGTCCTGTAAATAAAGTTATAAAAGCTAAAGCAGGAAGTGCTTTAATGAAAGAAGAAGACCATGCAGTAGCAATGGTTGCGGAAATTATAAAAAATGTAAATAAACCTGTTACAGTAAAAATTAGAATTGGATGGGATAATGATTCTAAGAATTGTGTCTCATTAGCAAAAAAACTTGAAGGTGTAGGAGTTAGTGCGATTGCGATTCACGGACGTACAAGAAAACAAATGTATGAAGGTAAAGCAGATTGGTCTTACATTAAACAAGTAAAAGATGCATTAACAATTCCAGTTATTGGAAATGGAGATGTACGTAGCGTAGAAGATATGAAACGTATGTTAGAAGAAACAGGTTGTGATGCAGTAATGATAGGTAGAGGAATTCTAGGTGATCCTTGGTTAATCAAACGATGTGTTCAATATTTGGAAACTGGTGAAATTGTAAATGATACAAGTATTGAAGAAAAGTTCGAATTGGCTTATAATCATGCTGTAAGTTTATGTGAATTAAAAGGTGAAAAAGTTGGTATGAAGGAAATGAGAGGTCATGCTGCTTGGTATATGAAAGGACTTAAAAATTCACATCGTGTAAAAGATTTAGTTTCAAGGATGTCAACATTAGAAGAATTTGTTATAATATTAAAGAGTTATAAAAATTCTTTAGAGTCAGATGATTGGCAATGGCTAGAAGGGTAGGTAAAAATGGAAAATATCGAATTAAATTTAACTGAACAAGAAGCGGTTCGTCGCGAGAAGTTAAAAGAATTAGAAGCTAAAGGGATTGCTCCTTTTGGACACAGATATGATCGTACTCACAAATCAGGTCAAATTGTAGCTGAGTATGAATCAAAAGAAAAAGAAGAATTAGCAGAATTAAATGTAAGAGTAAAAGTTGCTGGACGTATTATGACTAAACGTTTAATGGGTAAAGCAGGTTTTATGCACATTCAAGATATTGATGGAAAATTACAAATTTATGTTCGTAAAGATGCTTTAGGTGAAGAAATGTTTGAAGTTTTCAAAAAAGCTGATATTGGAGATATCGTAGGTATCGAAGGTATTGTTATGAAAACTAATCACGGTGAATTATCAATTAAAGCTGAAGTATATACTCACTTAACAAAAGCTTTACGTCCATTACCAGAAAAATTCCACGGATTAACAGATACAGAAGAAAGATATCGTAGACGTTATGTAGACTTAATCATGAATGAAGAGTCTAAAAAGATTGCTTTAATGCGTCCAAGAATCATTCGTACTATGCAAAGATATTTAGATGGACAAGGTTTAGTAGAAGTAGAAACACCTGTATTACACCCAATTTTAGGTGGTGCTGCAGCTAGACCATTCGTTACTCACCACAATACTTTAGATATGCCTTTCTATTTACGTATTGCTACTGAATTACCATTAAAGAGATTAATTGTTGGTGGTTTAGAAGGTGTATATGAATTTGGTCGTTTATTCCGTAACGAAGGTATGGATAGAAACCACAACCCTGAATTCACTACAGTAGAAGCATATGTTGCATATTCTGATATGTATGGAATGATGGATTTAGCTGAAGGATTATTTGAATATACTGCAACTGAAGTATTAGGAACTACTGATTTAGAATGGAATGGAAAACAAATTTCATTAAAAGCTCCATTCAGAAGATTACACATGGTAGATGCAGTTAAAGAATTTGCTGGTGTTGATTTCTGGAAAGAAATGAGTTTAGAAGAAGCTATCGCTATCGCTAAAGAACACCACATCGAAGTTGAACCACACCACAATACAGTAGGACACATTATTAACTTATTCTTCGAAGAATTCTGTGAAAAAGAAATTGTACAACCTACATTTGTATATGGACACCCAACTTCAATTTCTCCATTAGCTAAAATGAATGATGAAGATCCAAGATTTGCAGATCGTTTCGAATTATTCATTGATGGATGTGAATACGGAAATGCATTCTCTGAATTAAATGATCCAATTGATCAAAAAGAACGTTTCTTAAGACAATTAGAAGAAAAAGAATTAGGAAATGATGAAGCAAGTGAAATGGATACAGATTATATTGAAGCTCTAGAATACGGATTACCACCAACAGGAGGAATCGGTATTGGAGTTGACCGTTTCATTATGTTATTAACAGGACAAACTACTATCAGAGAAGTATTATTGTTCCCACACATGAAAAATAAATAGGATTTTTTGAAATTACTATAGTTCGAAATAACCCGTTATAATCGTAGTTTTTGCGATTTGACGGGTTTTTATTTTGTTGCAAAATGTCATGTTTTTATCATAAAAAGTGTCAAACCACATACATTCCAAGCAAGAATCAGAGAAGTGAACTTGAAATTAGGTTTCAATTTTCATTATCATATGCTAAGACATTCATTTACATCCTCATTGATTTCTAATGGTATAACACAAACACCACAACGAATTAGTAAGATATATAGATATCACAACAACATTAGGTATCTATACACACGTGAGAGTACAAATGCTTTACAAAAGGTATTTGGATAAAAAATGAGGCATATTCTAACAAAAGAATATGCCTTTTCACATAAATAATTATATCAAAAATACTATTAAAATAAAAGACTATACATATGAAATATATTTGATATATTATGCTTGAAAGGATAGATAACAGCATTTCAAAATAGGAATTGTTGTTATTCTTGTAGTTATAACAATAGCTAGTATTTTGTTCAAAAGGAAATAAAGAAAAAAATTTATAATATTATTTCAG
>JAEIGA010010238.1_pt1 | contig 14211 bp, 23 predicted proteins | sample 9270691 | NCBI WGS metagenome assembly JAEIGA01 (sample SAMN17057246, study PRJNA624740) | gut metagenome | biome: biome; isolation source: fecal sample | host: Bos grunniens | place: China: Xizang | collected 2019 | reverse complement strand
GTTTATCTTCAAGTTAGAACTTTGACAGATATAACAACTCAGTCAGAAGAAAAGAAACTTCATATAAATGCAAATGACTGGGATAAATATACTCATTCTATAATAGTTCATTACACACCAAAGCTTATTCGGGGACAAGGTATTAGATTGACTATAAAAACAATTGCAGGCATACAGAAAATTGTTCCATCTATCCAAGATAATAAAACTTCTCAGCCTACAAATTCTAAGTTCCAAATCTAAGTTATCTTACTTGTCCAGGTCTAAATCCATCTGGGCAAGTAATACATAACTTATTGATGATACCATTAGTATACCAATGTTTCCCTTTTTGAGATGGAGGTGTAATACCTTTACTTTTTAGTGTTTGAGAAATTTTATTTTTAGTCTCATCTTTACAAGGTCTTGACTCGTGGTGAGTTCCTTCTAATGTTTGTGAAATCTTTCTTTTAGTTTCTTCAGAAAGGTGGCAGTCTTTATTCCAAGGGGTACGACCAATCATTTTTTTATAATATTCATTTTTACCCTTATGAGGCCAATTTGAATGTTCTTTTCTAGAAAGAAAAATTAGCTCACAAGGAGGACAATTATAATAAAGTCCTAAGGATTTCAATTCGTCCTCTGTATAAAAGCATTCATTTCTATGATGACAATCCCAAATCTGTGAGTCATCTGCTATTGCCTTATCATAGTTCTCAATTTTTGTATAATCTTTACATATATGTTCAATAGACTTACTTATCATTTTATTCTCCCATAAAAAAGCCACTCGTTATGAGTGGCTATTATTTTTCTACACCAGTAGAGTCGGGGTCAGCCCAACTATAGGAATCGAACCCATCTAATTTTATTAGATTTCACTTTCATTTGTATCTTTCTTTTTGTGTTTCCAATCAATAAAGATACACCATAAAAGCAAACCTAAAAACTCTATTATGCCTGCAACAAAAATACCTAATGCAATTTTCAATATAATCATATAATCACCTCAATCTCATTATTGGAATTGATAGAACAAACTCCAAATATGTTGTTATTATTACCACAAATACAGTAATAAACTTTTTCATTATCATTAGTCAAATAAAAAACATTTCTTACTGCTTTGCCAGTCTCATTCAATACTTTTACTTTTATTCTTTCTCTAATAAGTTGGTCCTGTTTCATTATTCTTCACTCCACTCAAAATCTTCTTTAGCTTCAGATGCTCTAGAAGCAGCAGTATGTACTCCTTCTCTTTTGCCAGTGGCACTATCTACAGCATCCGCTTTTGCTATTGTTCTTTTTACAAGCTTTTTAGCAACTGGCTTTACTTTACCATCTGAATCTCTTTTCATTTCAGTCCATTCTATTTCTGGCAATCTGTTATGAGTAAGCTCGAATAAAACTTTTCTTACTTCTACATAAGTACCAGAGTAGTAAAGACACCAATCATTTTGTACATCTTTTTCTGTAAGTGTTACATAACCAAAATCATTACAGTCACAGCAGTAATAAAGAATTACATCTTCTTTTGTCAATTCCCATTCATAACCATATTCTTCACCAGCTGTTGTTTCCCATTTACCTGTTGTAACCTTTTCAAGTGGATTAGCAAACAAAGTAAATACTGTAAATAATACCAAAACAAAACTAATAATCTTTTTCATTGTTATTTCTCCTTATATTTAGTTAGTCCATATACCAACTAGCTACTTTGAACTGATTTCCTTCAAAGTAGATAACGGTTATTGTAACTACCTGAGTTACTTCATCCATTTCTCCAAACATTACATAGTTGTATTTCAAAACAAGTGATTCAATATCATCGAGAGGATCAATCATACTAGTAGTAACTATATAGTTCTTATTAGCATCTGAAAGAATTGATTCTAATGAGTCACTATAAACAGATACTTCGTGGTCTTCTACTACAAAGTCAATTCCCCAACTGCCATCTACGAATTTGTGTGTTTCTTTGATTTTTGGCTTAGCAAATACTGAACCAACCAATGCAATAAGTATAGTTGTAATAATAAATCTTTTCATTTTCTAACTCCTTAGATTATCTCTTATTTAGATTATACCAATCTTTGTTTTTTTATTCAAAAATAATATAAGGAAAATTGAAGAAAAGTTCAATTTTTTCCTTATATAATATATAATAACATTTACTGTGCTACCGCATCAGCATTTTGCATATTTTCTTCAAAATCTTTTATAGATTTTTCCAAATTGTCAATTGTTTGTGTTGGATAAAGTTTATTTGTGTTTGCTATCCATAATGCTCTATCTTTTTGTGGTTTATTTGTATAATGGTTTTGAACTAACCACGCAAAGATTTCTTCAGAAACACCTTTCTTTCTAAGGTCTTCATAAGTAATACCAAATCCGCCAAAAGCGCCTGATGTTCTAGCATACTTTGCCATTTGGATAAAAATCTTGATTTGTCCAATTTTTGTGCTTGCTAATTCTTCTAATTTTGTTTTTCTAGCCATATTTTTTTACTCCTAAAATTATCTTTATAATTACATTATAATACAATTAGTAAAAAATGTAAATAGTGAAGAGCAGTTTATAGAGATGCTCGGCTCAAGCTAATTTATTCCCAAGTTTGAGTATGCAAGTTTCCGTCAACGACGGCTTTATTCAACTTGGTTTATATTCTAATTAGTACAACCACTTGAAATGACTTCAGTTTTCTTTGGCTCTACGTCATAGATTACTTCTATATGATGAGGTGCAGCTGCTTGAATAATATCTTCAATAAGATCCTCATCAAAGTTACCTTCTAACATATCGTTTTGTTCAACAATCAATTTCATTCTTCTAATCTCCTATATAATTAGTTAGTATAATTATTTCCAAAGGTCATCTAAAACATCAGATAATCTAGCAAATTCTTCTTCATAATCAAAATCTTCGAATCTTTCATTATAAGAAAGAATAGCATCTTTGAAATCACAAATTGTGTCATTCCATACATCAATTTCATCTGCGTCTTCATAGTATTCATAACTCATTGATGTGGCTGAAACACCTAAACCTTCATTTGCTGCTTCATTACAAGCATCCCAACATTCTGCTACGATTTTGTCAAATTTCTTTTCTGTCATTCTACAACTCCTTGTATTTATCTTTAGTTATAATATAAAAGACTATACCTAAAAGTTTAGTCTTTTTCAATTTCTTGTATATTTATTTAGTATTGTTTCTTGAAAAGTAAATGATTATTCCAGCTACTAAAGCTGATATTTCAAGACCTATCAAAAAACCTAATTATGATTATTCCTATCATCTTTTTTCATCTCCTATAATAATTAGTCTCCAAATTGAAAATGATTCTCTATCAAGTCTGCCAAGTCGGTAGTACATAAATCCTCTTCTTCAGCAATTTGTTCAATCATTGAATAGACTTCCATCATCTTTTGTTCTAAACTTCTTTTTATATTTTGCTCATAAATAAAAAGTGTTGCGTTTTGGTCATACTTATTTCTATTCCAATTCACAAATATTTGCTCATCATCATAACCAAATATTTTAGCTCTTCTCATTTCATCTATTTGCTCTGCTGTAATTCCATTATCAAGCATATTTTGTTTTGAAAAAATTATCTTCTGTGAAAGCATTTCTTTCAAGATTTTTTTCATTTTTGTGAATTCTGATTTCTTCATTTTCTTTTTCTCCTATTTGTAATGCTAAACTAGCAAGATCTTCTATATAATTAGTATCAACTGTATCATTTGTTATTATTGACTGAATGGTATGAAGATTGATTGGTTCTTCTTTCTTTTCTATTTCATTTTCTTTGATTTCTTTTAGTATTCTACTTACTGTATCTTTACTTATTTTTTCTCCTGTTATTTCTTCATATTTTCTTGAAATTTCTCTACAAGAAAGTGTATCATTTGTTATTATTGACTGAATGGTATGAAGTTTTATTTGATGTTTATCTTTTCTTATTTTCAATGATAATTCTCTTTGTTCATTTGTATATCCTACTTTTTCCCAATTCATTTTACCTAATTTATCATTATAAATAATTTGTCTTACATCTGCTCTTATTCTGTCAATAAGACATTGGCTTGTATAACCATCAGCATAATCATTCTTAGTAAAATCTTTATAACAAGTGCGGCTTATATAATCAAAATTATCAAATGAAAGTAAACTTCTTAGTTTGAATGACTTACAAGTTCTGCAACAAGATATAAATATTCTTTCATTGATGTATTTTTCTTGTTCAGTTATAGCATTATCAATAGTGGCTTCGACATCGATTTCAGAAAGTGTATCATTTGTTATTATTGAAGATGTTGTATGAGTATGAATTGCTTGTTTATCTTTGAAAATAATTACTACTTCAATATCTTTTGATGTTATCTTTGTCTTTTTACTTGTCATTGATATTTTTCTCATTTTCTTGAGAAATTCATCTAAGTTTTCAATATCAGACATTTTATCTAAGCAAAAGTTGTATAATTCATCAAATGAATATCTTTGTGTAATATTTTTATAAGAAGTAACATTTGCATTTATATAAAGTGGATTTTGGCAATTGTAGCCAGTATAGCCTAAATCGCCATTGAAAAGATAGTTCATCATTTTAGTCAATCTTTTCCATTTTTCGTGATTTTCAAAATCATCGTTTTCCCAATATTTACCATTCAAAAAGCCTGCTGCTCCAATCTTATATTTATCGATAAAGAAATATGTTTGAGAATGACCATTTGGTTTTATTTTCTGACAATGTGGAACTAAACCTAAAGATTTCAAGCTATTCATAGTTGTTTTTCCAAATGATTCATCATCATTGTCAACTACTACAACTTCTCTTTCGAATGAGTTTAGACCAGCACAAATATATTCATTATTGTTATATTCATACATTTCCTCCAATAATGAATTATATCCTGATGTTTTTACTTTTGTGAATTTTGTTGTTGACTTGTCTTTTCTGATTTGATTATAGCAAAGTCTGAAAAAACCTTGCTGATTTAGATAAGATTGTTCTGATTTGTAATATTTGTAAATCTTTTCCATAAAATAAAAGCTCCTACTACTGAAAGCTAAAGCACCGGTGCTAACAGTAGCGGTAGCTTCCATTTATAATAATTAGTACAAACTACTTCAATAAGTTGTACATTATATATATTAACTTATATATTTAGTTTTGTACATAATAATTAGTACATTTTATAAAAAATGTAACTATGTTTTTATTAGATTTGGTGGCCATCTTCCGTATAAACATTTCTTTTGCTTGTGCCATCTTTGTAAAGAATAACTTCAATTACAAAGCCATCATCTTCAACATAAATTGATTGTTCAACTTCTTTCATATTATATAACTCCTTATATGTTTATTATTATATATTAGCGAGCTACTATTGTTATTATATTTATATAAGGTAACTAATTATATTATGACAGATTTGGAATTATGTATAAATAAAGACTATTACGGAATATGGACAAGATACAAAATGATGTTCTTCAAAATATTCAATTCAATAATGACCAACTATAAATATAAACTTTGGTCAGAAGAAGATGAATGGCTTTCATTTTGTTATGAAAAAACTGTTATGGCAGTTGACTCTATAAAACCAGAAAAAGTAAAGAATCCCGACACTTGGACTATTTATACACAACTAAACCGATATGTTTTTACTTATGCACAAAGAGAAATAAATGCAGAAAGAAATGCTTGTGCTTTTTCATTAGACTCTTTTATTGATGAACACGGATATGATGAAAATGCAGCACTAAAGAGTGAAGATCATGATAATATAGATATGTCTATATTCAGTGATGTTGAAATAAAGATAATAGAAATGCGTTTCAAAGGAATGAAATGGGAAGAAATAAGAAAAAAGCTAAATATAAGACAGAAAGAAATGAAAGCTATTCAGAGTGAAATAAAAGCTAAACTTTTATAATAATTTGTACTAATTATATCAATAGGAGATAGTGATTATGATACAAATTATTTTAGAACACCCTTACTTAGCCTTTCTTGCTTTTTGTGTTTTAGTTGAAGGAATTACTTCAATTATAAAAAGTATACTAAATTATAAACTTGATAAAAAGTCTAACACAGAGTTTGGACTTTCAATCAATGGAGGAAATAGTGAAGGAAAATAAGATTTATAGTTGTCCATACTGTAAATCAATTTTGGTTGTACCAAAGAGCTGTTGGCAGCCAACTATGAGATGTACAGTATGCGACAAAGAAATGAAATTATTAGATGATGAGTTTGATTTAGTTGAAATTATAGAGGAGAATGAAGATGGAAAACTTGCAAGAAAAATATAAGAAGTTCTTTGGTGGTGTTTGTTACTCTTTTTGTTTAGTAAAAAAGTTCAAGCCACTGGCTTCTGATGCAGAAATTGCTAGAGATGTTTTAGATGGTTGGGATGTTGAATACATTGATGATGATGGTTATGTTTCTAAGCCAGTTCAATTTATCAATTATATTATTGAGCCAGAAGGAATAGAAGTAAGAGACATAGTAAAAGTTGACTTCAAAAAAGAAGAATTGACTGAAGATAAAAATATCGTTATGTTTGAGTACAATGATGGCACACATTTTGTAATTATGAATAGAGATGGAGATGTAACTTTTGATCCATCTGGCAATTCTAATTCAGTGAAATATGGTATTCCTGTATCTATCAGGAAATTTATACTAAATAAATAGGAGAATAAAAAATGTCAAGCAAAGCAAAGAAGATAAAAGAACAAGCAGAGAATTATGGCAAGATGAAGAAGTATACAATGTACGGAACAGTTATTGGAAGCTGCATTGTAACTATCGGTAAGTTGGCTCAGAAAACAGAAGAAGAATTGATAAAAGACTTTGATAACTTTTCTGATGATAAAAATCCTTTATGGAATTGTAATACAATCAAAGAAGTTTGTGACTATCTTATTGATTTTTACAAAGTAGATAAAGATAAATACAAAGACAACATTGTTTTGGTGTATGATGAATATAATGTATATACACCAATTGTTACTTTGGAAGTTGAAGATAACATTTTGCCTTTAGACCCTAATGGAATGACTTTAGGTATTCTAAATCATTTGGACGCAGCAGTAGTGGAGTATGTTTACGATGAAGAGAACGAAGATAGTATTGAAGCTTAGTTGTAAAAAAGACGCATATTGTAATAGAGAAGAATACTTCAAACTTTATGGAGTTTACGATAAACAAGGCTGCTTCAAAGGAATGCAAAATGGAGCTCCTTTAGTTATAAACATTGATGGTTCATATTACTATTATGATAAATTGATTCCTTTCTTTGGATGTATTGCTCTAGATGAGTATAGAAGAGAATTGAAAACACCATCTAAAGGTATATACCCACCTGTATTTATTTGGAGATAGTTTATGGGGAAATTGAATGCAACACAAAAGTTCAAAAGAGACTTCAGAAAATCTAAAGTATGGACTGCATTTAGACATTTGATAAATGTAAAGCAAAAAGGAATTGACCCTATTACGCAAAAGAAATTATGTAAAGGTGCTAATCTCCACCATAAAGATTTGAACGAAGCACATTATACTGATTTGTCAAATGAAGAACATTTTGTAATGTTGAACAAAAAAACACATGAGGCCATTCACTGGCTTTATACATATTACAGAAAAGATAAAGATATCATAGGTCGTATAACTAATTTATTGCAGGAGATGTACGAAATAAATGAAACCTAATGTATCTAATAAATATATAATGACATCAGAGCAAAATGAGGCTCGTTTCCAAACAGCTTATGATGAATGGAATAGAGCCAAAGAAAACCATGACCCAGAAGGTGCAAAAGACTCTTATGAAACGATTTGGTTTAGTATACAATTTGCTTGCAGTAACATAGCTAAAGCAATTTATACAAAAAGAAACGTTATTGTGCCTGATGAAGACTTAGAAGAGATTATTTTAGATTCAACGATGTATGTGATGAAGTTTATAAATAGAGGTATCAGACCTGATAAACTATCATCATATTGCTATTTGAGAGTTCGCAGGTTTATAGATGAACCTAAAAAAGTATGGTATGACCAGAATGTCACTCAGATGCCACAGGATAATTATAGGGACATAGACATGGAGATTGAATGCGATGCCTAAAGGAATGAATACAACAAAAGCGAATACGCCTAATAATTTTGCTAATAATAAAAAATTGGCTTCTGCAAATGGTAAGAAAAAGAATAGTAAGAAAGCTGCTGCGACTCAAGCAATTACTAAATCACCTGCTATTACTCAAGGTAGAACAAAAAGAATTACACCAGAAGTTCAAGACATCATTAGAGATAAATTGTTAGGAGCTGAGAAAAATGGACATTCATATATAACAAACTTTATTGACAACTTTATGAATGAAGCTAAAAAAGACCCAAATAGTCAAGCTGCTCGTCTTTTAGCCTCTGCTATTTTTGATCCTAAACTTCTTGATACTTTGGATGAGACACTCAATAAGCAAATGAATAGAGATTTAGGATTTGCTCTTTATCAAATTAGAAAAACATTATATGATAAACAGCAAGAAGTATTTGACAATGATACAGATAAGATTATTCTTGCTATTTGTTCAAGACGTTCTGGTAAAACAGAATTGATGGGCCGTCTATTAGTAAAAAGACTATTGAAGCCAGACCAGCATGTAGTTTATATCAACCGTTCTTTTGATGCTGCGGTTAGACAGATTCAAAAGCCATTTGATATTGCATTGCAAGCAGTTGGCGATTCATTGAAAATAACATCAGGTTCTATTGGAGGTGGTTTAGTTCAATTTGACAATGGTTCTTGGCTTCTTATTGTAGGTAATAATAACGCTGCAGATGTAAACAAAATCCGTGGTGAAAAAGTTGCATTAGTTATTATCGATGAGTTTGGTCATATGAGACATTTGAGAGAATTAGTACAGGAAGTATTGCAGCCAGCTACTATTGATTATGCTGACTCACAGATGGTTTTCGTAGGAACACCACCTAGAACTAAAGTATCTTTTGCTCATGAATTATGGAATAATAATGGTAATGTAAAACGTTATCACTGGACTTTTATGGATAATCCTTTTATTCCAAATAAAGACCAAGTAATTCCTCAAGTTTGTGCTATGTATGGTGTAACTCCAGATTCTATGTTTATTAGAAGAGAGTATTTTGGAGATGTAAATGCTTATGATGATGAAGCTATTTATATCAAGAAGTATTTCAAACAAGAAGCTCCAAAAGATAAACTTTATCATTATGCTTATGTAGCTATTGACTGGGGTTATGAAGATAAAGCAGCTGTTGTAGGAATGGTTGCTGATAAAAATGAAAAGAAACTTTATATTGTAAAAGATTGGTCTGAAGCTAAAAAAGGTATTACTGAAATATCTAGCAAAGCACAAGAGATGGTAAAATATCTCAAAGAAAATTATAAGTTGGATAGAGAACCTCAAGTAATTTGTGATACAAACGAAAAATCAGCAGCACAAGACCTTTATACAACTTATCATATACCAAATGTTACATTGGCTTATAAATATGATAAAGATTATGCATTAGACCAGCTTTCTGATTGGTTTGCTGCTTCTACAGCAGTTGTATCAGAAAATGCTAAATCAACTATTGAAGATGCTGAAAATATGATTTGGAAACGTGATGAAGATACAGATGCTATTATGCATGAGCTAGATGATGAAGCTTACCACGGAAACTCAATGTTTGCTGTATTGTATGCTTCTAGACAATTTGCTTATGATGTAATGGGATTGATTGCTGAAAATAAACCAGCTAAAGAAATTACTTCAGCTCAGGAAATGGTAAAACAATATGAAGATTTCCAAGGTGATACTAGAGAAATTGGATTATTAGATGAAGGTGCTGGAGATATGGGAAGACACTTTGTTAGATAGGAGAATAAAATGTTTGAAAAAATAAAAAGATTATTATCTGAATTAGAGGATGCCAGAAAAACATTAGCAAAAGAGGTAACTGCTGCTAATAAACTAGCTAAAGAAAATAAACAACTATTATCTAAAATAGAAATGGCAGAAAAAAGAGGTGGTGTTCTTTTACTGAATAATATTGATACTGGTTTGATTGAAAAGCTTCAAGAATTGACTCCAGATGATAATGTTATTATTATCTTTACACCAGATGGCAGTAGAATTGAGATAATTCATAAAGACAATACTAATTATATAGACAAAGGTCGTATTAGATAGGAGATTTATAATAATGGAAAGATGTGAAAACTGCAACGCAAATTGCTTAGAGGAATGCCAGACAAGCTATAAAAATGCAATAAGTAAAAGTGATACAGCTTGTACTAATGAATATTCTCTTCATAAGTTCAAAGGCTCAAATAGTTTGAATTATTCATTTACTATGAATGGTATTGAGTCTTGTTCTCATGGCTGTGTATATTGTTCAGCTGCTACTACATTGAATTATGCTCAAGGTGTAAACCACAAAGACCTAGAGAATAGTTTGAAGAAGGTAGATGAAAAGACTTATGGAGAGTTCAAAGCAGATTTTGCTAAAGTTGCTGAAACATTTGAGCATAACTCAAGATTTAGAAAAGCAAAAGAGATACAGGAAAAGCAAGGTGTTCAAGCAGAAGTACATATTGACTTATGGGGTGGAGACCCAGTAACTAATCATTTAGCTACAATTGAATGTGTAGACTTCTTGAAAGACTTCTTTGAAAATAAACACGGAATGAAATTGAGTATTTCTTCATCAACTGGTGGACTTCCATTAGCAAGAAGAGATATTGTAGATTATTACATTGAGAATAATATTACATTACAGATTTCACATGATGGTTGCGGACAATGGATGAGAACAGGTGATATTGACCCACTTTATGATGATAGAATTGCTGGAAATATCGCTGAATTATTCAATAATGGTACACTCAATATGATAAATGACTGTCTCAATTTCTATAACAATGATGTATTTGCTAATAAGGAATATTATGTAAAATACTTCAAAGAGATTGGTATTTCTGATGAAAATTGGAAAAAGTTGTACATCAAATTGAACAGATGCTATGATGGCGACTATGATATTCAGAGAAAGAATAAGTTTGGCATCTTTGGCTCAGATAAAAGAGTATGGGAAGAATTGAAAGGTAAACCATTTGGAGATGTTAGACATCATAACTGGAAAAATCTCAATTCTGGCAATCTTGAACTCGACCACTTATTTATGCATGAATTGGATAACTATATGAATGATTGGTATAAGTTGGCATTATTGATGAGAGACCCAAATCTTCATACAGACCCAACTTGGATTCCTTTTACTTCATATATTAGAGAACAAGTAAATAGATGGCAGCCAATGAGATCAAGAGATGAGTCACAATCTATTTGTCGTAGATTCCAGATGACAGAATCAAAAGTAGGCGACCCTAAATACTGGTGTAAGCCTAATGAATTCGGTGAAATCGAAATGTTCGTTATTGATACAATTGGTGGTTATTGTGAATGTAACCTTATTGATAGTGAACACCACGTAAAGAATAGAGGTTGTGCTACAGTTCCAGAAAAATGTCCAGTATGTAAGTATTATCTTCAGTCAGAATGCCAAGGATGTGGTTCAGAAATATTTACAGAAGATTGTGAATGGAGATACAGATGGGTATCATTACTTGAGCAGGTAAAATTGTTAGATAAGTTATTGGAAGCAACTAAAAAAGATAAGAGAATTGCACAAGCAAACTTCGATGCTGGTTATAAGAAAGGTAGAGAAGATGAAAGAATTGATACTGGCGCTGCTATTGTAACTGGTATTTCTAGAATGCTTGGTCTTCCTGGATATGAAAAATCAAATAATTCTAATCTTGTAGTACCTCATCAGTGTAATTGTAAAACTCAATTGACAGATGAACAGAAGAAAGAATTAGATAGATTACATACTAAATCTAATAAATAAAAAGGAGATATAAAACAATGGCTGGAACTCAGATTGTATTACACCGCTATGATAATGCAAATAATCAAAATAAAGATGAAACACGTAATCTTGGGCTCCAGTCTATTGTTGCTCGTGAAAATGAGATAGTAGCTGAGCTTATTAGTGACGCTTCTAGACAAGGTCAAGTTGCTTCTCAAATCAATCAAGACATCAGAAGAATGAATAGCATTATGTCAACTCTAAACTGGGCTGCCAATACTATTTTCAACATTATACAAGATGCTTATATGGCTGATACTACTAAGACTCAGAAGTTTGTTGATATACAGAAAGGAGCATTAGACCAAGCCAAATGATTTATGTACCAACCAAAGAAATAAAGAAAACAGTTGTCGGACAAAAGACATTATATACATCCGACACAATGAACAAATCCAACCTAGATAGATCCTCACGCTCAGTAGTAGATGAATATGTTACTAAGTTTGAATTGTCTCAAATGAATCTTGAGGCTCTAAAAGTGTTTCTTCAAAATCTTACTACATTAGCAGATGAACTAAAAGATGAAATAGAAAGACAGAGAGTAACTCTTGTAGACCAGTGTGGCGATGATACACCTTGTACACCAGAAGGAAGAAAAGAACTAGAAAGAGTAAAAGATGCTCTAAAAGATGCAGAAAAAGAGTTGGAAGACCTCAAACATGATATTGATGATAAAGTAAGATGTTTAGCTGCTTGTTATGGTGGTGGTCAAGGAGACCAAGCTTGTACTGCCGCTTGTGAGATTAGTTGTCAAGGTGCTTGTCAGTCTCAATGTCAGCAAGCATGTCAATCTCAATGTCAGGAAGCTTGTCAGCAAGTAGTTCAATCTTGTATGGAAGCATGCCAACAAACATGTCAAACTGCGACAGAACAACAATGTACTGCTATATGTCAAACTTATTGTCAATCTGATTGTGAAGCTACATCTCAAGCTAATTGTACAGAATCTTGTCAAACAGATTGTCAGCAAATATGTGAGTCAAGCTGTCAATCAACATCAGAAAATAGATGTACAAGTGCATCTGAACAAGGATGTAGCACAATGGAAATAGCTCTTTGTGGGTCTTTCTGTATGACTGTAGAAGAGTCAAGACCATTATGCTTAGACGTTGGTGAAACAGGATGTGCTACAATATGTGAGCATGATTGTCAAGGAGCTTGTTTAGTAGCAACATTAGATCATGGCTGTGGCTTATCTCAATCTTCATGTTGGTCATTATGCGAAACAAATTGTCAAACATCAGCCGAACAATTTGATTGTACAGAAGCAGGCCAAGGTGTAACTTGTACATCTACGGGTGAATATTATTGTTATACACCAGGTGAATATTTCTGTACTGCTCCAGGTGAATATAGATGTAATGAAACAGGTGAAATATCTTGTGGTGAAACAGCTGAAAACTATTGTGTAGATCCAGGTGAAAATGGATGTTGGGCTGCTGGAGAAATATCATGTACTCAAACTGGTGAAAGATACTGCATGAGACCAGGTGAACAGAATTGTACTCAAATTGGTGAAAAATATTGTGAATATACTAATGAAGACTATTGTATGCAACCTGGTGAAAAGTTTTGTACTTATCCTGGTCAGCAATACTGTAATGAACCAGGTGAAAAGAATTGTATAAAACCTGGTCAGCAATATTGTGTATATACATCAGAGTTTGAAACAGATTGTGAAACTCCAGTAATTAGAGCGCAAGAAATGTGTAGAACAGCAGGTCTAGAAGGCTGTATCTTTATGGGAGAAGCAAATTGCCAATTCCCAGGTGAAACAAATTGTAATACATTAGCAGAAACAGGATGTGCTACTCCATTTGAAACAGGTGATTGTACTACTGTAGTAGAAAGTAACTGGCAACCTTGTCCAACTATGGATATTGAACCTACATTATGCTGGGAATCTTGCCCACCTTCATATAAAGCATGTGATATACCATTCAAAGATTGTGTAAATGCTGGGGTATGTCCACCTGCATTTGGAGAAGAAGCTGGTTGTGGTGACTATGAAGGATGTGGTTATTGCGAGAAATATTGTCAATCTAACTGTGAACTTACATGCCAAGTAGGTTGTGAAGTAATATGCGAAGATACCTGCCAGAAACATTGTCAAGGAACCTGTGATTTAGCATGCCAAGTAGGATGCGAAGTATCTTGCCAAGCAGAATGTCAATTAGTTTGTCAGGAAGTATGTCAATCAACATGCCAAGATGTATGCCAATCTGTATGTCAGGCAAATTGTATATCATGTCAAACATAT
>JAEIGA010010237.1_pt1 | contig 14212 bp, 12 predicted proteins | sample 9270691 | NCBI WGS metagenome assembly JAEIGA01 (sample SAMN17057246, study PRJNA624740) | gut metagenome | biome: biome; isolation source: fecal sample | host: Bos grunniens | place: China: Xizang | collected 2019 | reverse complement strand
TCGTCCATCAACTGTGTACCGCTGATACCTTCCGGATAGCCCGGGAAATTTTCCACTTCTGTTGTGATGGTCAACTGGCCACCTGGCTGGATTCCTTCATACAATACAGGATTGATGTTTGCACGACCTGTATAAATAGCTGCTGTATAGCCAGCAGGACCTGAACCGATGATCAGGCATTTTACTCTTTCTGTACTCATAATTTTTATTTTTTATTATTGTTTTATCTCAAATCTATTATTTCAGCATTCGGATACAAGCTCTTGTTGAAACGGAATGCATGATCGGTTATCTGTTCTTGCTTTTGGATGGTCTTGACGTTGATTTCATTCACCGGTTTTCCATTGTTTTCTACCTTTATATATATAGGGTAGTTCATTTTGGAAATCCAAAGTGTGATTCGTTCGTTGGCACTTCCTTTGGGAATGAGGACAACTTCCTGTACCTGCTTTCCCTCGTGGCTTTTCATTCCTTTGTAAGAACTGTTAAAATTCTCCTGATAGTTGACCAGTATGAAATAAGGATTGATTCCTTGCAATTCTTCCGGAGTGGGATGGCTGATGTTCACTTCTTCCGTGTCGGCCACATAGCTCCATTGGGTCTTTCCGTCATACCAGCTTTGTATTTGTCCGCTATGAAGGTAGAATTTTTCTCCTTTCATGGTGATGGAGCCCGATTCTGTCCCTTCGAAATCAATTTGTATTCCACCGTCCTTTGTCAGGGTGGAAACTACTTTGTCCAAAACCACCTTTGCCTTATCGGTCTGTGCCGACAGACAATAGGGTAGGAGGACGCTCAGTAAAGTAAAGAATAGTTTTTTCATATTGGTATAGTTTTTATTTGTTAGTTGCGGGTTGCGGGTTGCAGGTTGCGTTTTACGATTGCAAGTTGCTCAAACGCATTTGCAAGTCTGTTTCGTCCATGCAGAGCACATCGCGGGCCTTGCTACCCTGGGCAGGACCTACAATTCCCAATTTTTCCAACTGGTCCATGATTCGTCCGGCACGGTTGTAGCCGATGGAGAACTTGCGTTGGATCAATGAGGTGGAACCTTGCTGGTGGATGATGACCAAGCGGGCTGCATCTTCGAGCATTGGATCCAAACGGTTCATGTCCACTTCGCCTACACTGCTTTCGGCTTCTTCGCTGGCCACTTCCGGGAGTTCGAAGGCGGTTGGATAGCCTTGTTGCTTGCTGATGTAGTTGGCAATGCGTTCCACTTCCGGAGTATCCACGAAAGCACACTGTACACGCACCGGATCGTTTCCTTGCAGGTAAAGCATATCTCCCTTACCGATGAGCTGTTGCGCTCCGGAGCGGTCGAGGATGGTACGCGAGTCCATCATGGCTGCTACTCTAAACGCTACACGGGCCGGGAAGTTCGCCTTGATGGTACCGGTAATGATGTTGGTGGTCGGTCGTTGGGTAGCGATGATGGCATGAATACCTACGGCACGGGCCAACTGGGCGATACGGCAAATCGGCAATTCCACTTCCTTGCCGGCGGTCATGATCAAGTCGCCGAACTCGTCGATGATGATGACGATGTATGGCATGAAATGGTGTCCCTTTTCCGGATTGAGCTTGCGGTCGATGAACTTCGCATTGTATTCCTTTACATTTCGGCAACCTGCTTTCTTCAACAAGTCGTAACGGGTATCCATTTCCACGCACAAGGAGTTCAAGGTCTGAACTACCTTCGTTACATCGGTAATGATGGCATCTTCTCCGTCAGGAAGTTTCGCCAAGAAATGTCTTTCAATCGGAGCATATACCGAGAATTCCACCTTCTTCGGGTCCACGATGACGAATTTGAGTTCTGCCGGATGCTTCTTGTACAACAAAGAAGTAACGATAGCGTTCAAGCCGACCGACTTACCTTGACCGGTAGCACCCGCAATCAACATGTGAGGAGCCTTCGCCAAATCCACCATGTACACTTCGTTGGTGATGGTCTTACCCAAGGCAATCGGGAGCTCCATGGTAGTTTCCTGGAATTTCTTGCTGGCCAGGATGCTTTGCATCGGCACGATGCGAGGCTTTGCATTCGGCACTTCGATACCGATAGTACCCTTGCCCGGAATAGGGGCGATGATACGGATACCGAGGGCGGCGATACTCAAAGCGATGTCGTCTTCCAGGTTACGGATTTTGGCGATACGCACCCCTTCGGCCGGAGTGATTTCGTACAAGGTGACGGTAGGACCTACGCTTGCCTTGATGGAGCTGATTTCGATGCCGAAGCTTCGGAGCACCTCGATGATGCGGTCCTTGTTGGCATTCTGTTCCTCCATGTCCACACCATTGTCGGTTTCATCGTAATGGTCGAGGAGGTTCAAGTGAGGGAACTTGTAGTTTTCAAGGTCCAGACGAGGGTTGTACGGCTCCAATGACGGACCATTGTATGCTTCATCGTCTTCGGTATGTTCGTCGCCTACGGTAAAGATAGGCTCTGTTGTTTCAATTTCTACGGTTTCGATTGTTGCAGGCTCAACGGGAATGGTTTCTTCTTCATCGGCCTGCACTGGCTCAAAAGGGAAGGGGGCTGCCGGCTCTTCTTCTTCTTCTTTCTTCTCATTCTTGTTCATGCCGAAATCCACTTCCACCGGCTTCGGGTCTTCGTAAACCTTAACCGGTTCCGGAATGATTTCCGGCTCTTCTTCCGGTTCAGGCTTTACTTCCTCCTTCATTTCCTTCGGTTTGCGCTTGAATTCAGGATGCAGCACCTTGCGCACCACACTCATGGTTTCGCGGGTGAGGTAGATGCAGAAAAGAACGGCAGTTACCAGAAGCAGAAGGGCTACCCCCGGTGCACCGATTTGGGAAATGAGCCAGTTGCTCACATTGTATCCATGCAAGCCACCCGGATAGACAAAGCTGTTGGCGAAGGTTCCGTCGAAGACGAAACCCAACAGGATGGAGAACCACACCATCATGATGGTACATGACATGAACCACTTCCAGATGCGGAACTTGTATGCACGCATCATCTTCATGCCCATCACCGCCAGAAACAATACGATGAAATAAGCCGCCACCCCGAAGCATCCGTTAATCAGTCCTTCGGCCACTTGTGCTCCTCTTGCACCGGCATAATTCTTGATCTGATTGCCTGTTTCCAGCAGCTCGTTCGGTGCGTGGTTGTCCAGAATGCTCTGGTCGGCCGCTCCCGTAAAGAAGAACGAGGTGAATGCAAGCAACAGATATACTGCAAAAATGATGCTGATAAGTCCGATGACGAAATGTGTGGTCTCACTTTTGAGGAAAGCACCGATGCGGCTGCTCTTTATTTCTTTTGGCTCTGGGGCCTTTTCTGCTTTTTTCTTTGCCATATTCGCGTTTTAGTTTATTCTTTCGCAAATGTACATTAAAATCGGCAATTATTGATTTTTTTATACGCTTTTTTCGTACCTTTGCATCCTAAAATTTCTAATTATGGAATCTACCAGTCAAGTGATATTCGATAAGAACTCAATAGAATTTGTTACAGTAGCCGCTGAATACTGCGGATTCATCGAACGTGCCAGACAATTGGGCCGTAAGGATTTCGTGGATACTGCCTTGAAAATATTGCCTTTACTTTATTTGAAAGCGTCCCTGATTCCTGAATGTGAACAGATTGGCGACGGTGATCTGGAAATCTTTGTAACGGAAGAAGATTATGAACTTGTCCGCATGTCGGTAGCCAACATTTTGGGAGCGCAGGACGATTACCTGGAAGTGTTCCTTCCGGACATGGCGTATAGCGACACCCCGTTGAAGAAGTGCATTTCGGAAGATTTGGCCGACATTTATCAGGATTTGAAGGACTTTATCGGTGTGTTCCAATCGGGCCTGAACGAAACCATGAACGATTCTCTCTTTGTCTGCAAGGAGCATTTTGCCGAATTCTGGGGACAACGCCTGGTGAATACCATGCGTGCGCTTCATGATGTGAAGTACAATGCATCGGAAGAAGAAGAGCAGGCCGATTTTACGAATAATGAATTTGATTTGGCATGATTAGAATCAAGAATACCATCAATAAGACCGAAATAGCGGGACTACCCAAGGAGCAGTTTGAGGGACGCATCTACGTGATCTATACGGAAGCGGATGCGGACAAGGCTGTCGATTTCCTCAACCGCTATCCGGTGGTTGGAGTGGATACGGAAACGCGCCCTTCGTTCAAGAAAGGACAGGTACACAAGGTGGCCCTGCTTCAAATTTCTACCGAAGACACCTGCTTCCTGTTCCGTCTCAACCGCATCGGTATGCCAACGTCCTTGCAGGAGTTCCTCACGAACGATGTCCTGAAAATCGGACTCTCATTGAGGGACGATTTCAAGATGCTCCACAAGCGCAAGAACATGCATGCGGAAGAAGGGAACTGGATTGAATTGCAGGATTATGTAGACCGTTTCGGGATAGACGACCGCAGTTTGCAGAAAATTTATGCCAACCTCTTCGGCAAGAAAATCTCCAAGAGCCAGCGCCTCACCAATTGGGAAGCCGAAACGTTGACCGAAGGTCAGATGCAATACGCCGCCACCGACGCCTGGGCTTGTGTGAAAATTTATAACCGTTTGGCCGAAATGGAAGAAACGGGCGATTATGAGGTGGAAATCGTCAATAAGGAACAAAAAGAAACAGAAGTGAAATCATAAATCAAAGAAATATGTCCAATAAGAAAGTATATCTAAAACCAGGTAAGGAAGAGTCTTTGAAGCGATTCCATCCATGGGTGTTCTCCGGTGCCATTGCCAAGATTGAAGGAGAACCGGAAGAAGGCGAAATCGTAGATGTATATACTTCGAAAAAGGAATTTATCGCTTGCGGTCATTATCAGATTGGCAGTATTGCGGTACGTGTCCTCACATTTGTACAGGAACCTATAAATCACGAGTTTTGGAAACGCCGTCTGGCGGTAGCACTCGACTTGCGCCGTAGCCTCGGACTGGTGGACAATCCTGAAAACAATACTTACCGCTTGGTGCATGGGGAAGGCGACAACCTTCCGGGCCTTATCATCGACGTGTACGACCGTACAGCTGTGATGCAGGCACACTCTGCCGGTATGCATGTGTACCGTCATGAAATAGCCGATGCCTTGTCGGAAGTGATGGATGGCATTGTAGAGAACATCTACTACAAGTCGGAAACCACCTTGCCGTTCAAGGCGGACTTGGAGCCGGAAAATGGATTCATCAAGGGCGGAAGTCCGGAAAACATCGCCCTCGAAAACGGCTTGAAGTTCCATGTGGACTGGTTGAAGGGACAGAAGACCGGTTTCTTTGTGGACCAGCGTGAGAACCGACACCTGTTGGAACGCTACTCCAAGGGCCGCAATGTGCTGAACATGTTCTGCTACACAGGTGGCTTCTCGTTCTACGCCATGCGTGGGGGTGCCAACCTCGTTCACTCGGTGGACAGTTCGGCCAAGGCCATCGACCTGACCAATAAGAATGTGGAACTGAATTTCCCGGGCGACCCTCGCCACGAAGCCTTTGCCGAAGATGCCTTCAAGTACCTCGACCGCATGGGCGACCAGTACGATCTGATTATCCTGGACCCTCCTGCCTTTGCCAAGCACCGCGACGCCTTGCGCAATGCCCTCCGCGGATACAGCAAGCTCAACGCCAAGGCATTCGAGAAGATCAAGCCGGGAGGCATCCTCTTCACTTTCTCCTGCTCGCAGGTGGTGGACAAGAAGGATTTCCGCAATGCGGTGTTTACAGCAGCTGCCCAAAGCGGCCGTAGCGTGCGCATCCTTCACCAGCTCACCCAACCGGGCGACCATCCGGTAAACATCTATCATCCGGAAGGCGAGTACCTGAAAGGGTTGGTTTTGTATGTCGAATAATTAAATAATGTTAATAATACGCATTTTTTAGTCTAATATCATGCTGTATAACACAAAAACACTACCTTTGCACTGTGTTTTTCATGGTATTAGATTTAAGGTTAATGAAGATTGGGTGTCTGTGATAGATACCCTTCTTTTTTTTATGAAAGTTGCGGGTTGCGGGTTGCGTTTTTCATGCTGCCACGCCCCAAGAAATAAGGGATATGCAGTTGCTGCATATCCCTCTTTTTTTGTGCTCCTGTCTATTTCAGTCCGTATAAGAATTTTATTTACAATTAATTGGTTTGATTCTAGTGTTTTCAATATTTATATGTATTTTTGCATCGATTTGATGGTAAGAAATAAATATAAATCCATAAAAATTTGATGACAATGAATGAAACTAAAATGTCAATGGAAGCCTACGAAGCTCCAGCCGTAGAAGTGATTGAAGTGGAAGTGGAAAAAGGTTTTGCTGTAAGCGATCCGTACGGCGAAGGTGAAGACTTCAACAGAGGTTAAGAAAATAAGTGTGAAACTGCAAAAAATAGAATCAACAATATGAAGAATTTATTCCATACACTCCTCGTAGCAGGGGTGGCATTCGGTATGCTCACGCTGAATGCCTGTACAAACGATATGCTGGAAGAACCTGCTGAAATCAAGCAGGAAGGAAATCCGAAAGAAGTGATGTTCATTGCCAACAACTTTGTGGCGGATGGCAGCTCGGAATCGCGTACGCTCATTGAGGACGGCAAGTTTGCCTGGGCGGAGGGCGATACCATCGGTATCCTGCCCGATGAAGGCTCGCAGGTATATTTCAAGATAAACAACATCGAAGAGGGAGAAGCCAACAAGGCCAAGTTTACAGGTGGCGCTTGGGGGCTGAAGGCCGGCAACGACTATGCGGCCTACTATCCGTTCATTCAAGACATCATGCTTGAACGCACTGCTATTCCGGTGGACTATTCCAAGCAGACCTACAGCGCAAGGGAAGACGGCAAGGTATCGCCTTCGCACGACTATATGGCTGCCATGCCTGTAGAGCGTGAAGACGGTGGGCTGAACTTCCAGTTCAAGCACCTGGGCGCATTGGTGGAGGTGCAGTTCACGCTTCCTGAAGGCAAATCGGGTGCTGTAAAGCAGCTTACCTTGATGGCCGACGAGCCTGTTTTCCCATTGTGCGGAACATTCGACCTCACTGCCGATGCCGTGGCCATTGCTCCTGCTGAGGGTAAGGAATCATCATGCTTAAGAGTGAATGTAGAAAACCTGACAGCCGAAGCGGGCAAGCCGGTTTCTGTATTCTTCATGCTGCCTCCTATGGCCGAAGCAAACACCCTTTCATGGAAGGCTGCTGTAATGTATGGTGAAAACAATGCCCTTTTGCCGTTGGTTGTCAGCACAGAAAAGACTGAATTGAAGGCTGGATATTATTATACATTGGAAACGGATGAAATGACAGATTTACCGGCTGCTATTGAAATTCCAGATGGTTGGACTTTCAACCAACAAATCAATAATCTTTTGGGAACTTTGGGTGGTACCAAGTTGCGCTTTGTTACCTGCAGCCCGATGGTTTCGGAAACGGAAGCCTTTGCAGATGACAATGATGTAAAGGCTTATGCTGTCCGCAATGGCGATTGGCTGGAGGTGCATACATTGGCAAAGTCTTTCAAATTGCCTGAATACTCAGCTGAATTGTTCTCTGGCTGTTCGTCTTTGACCTCTCTTGACTTGAGTGGCTTTGACACTTCTTCTGTAACGAATATGGGCTACATGTTCTCTGGCTGTTCGTCTTTGACCTCTCTTGACTTGAGTGGCTTTGTCACTTCTTCTGTTACGGATATGAACGGTATGTTCAAAAGCTGTTTGTCTTTGAAATCTCTTGATTTGAGTAGCTTTGACACTTCTTCTGTTACGTATATGAACCAAATGTTCGAAGGCTGTTCGTCTTTGAATTCCATAACATTCGGAGAAGATTTTGACACTTCTTCTGTAACGACTATGGGTTTCATGTTCTTATTCTGTGAGTCTTTGAATTCTCTTGACTTGAGTGGTTTTGACACTTCTTCTGTTACGGATATGAATTGCATGTTCACAGGTTGTTCGTCTTTGACCTCTCTTGACTTGAGTGGCTTTGAGACTTCTTCTGTAATGCATATGAACGGTTTGTTCTCAGATTGTTCGTCTTTGAAATCTCTTGATTTGAGTAGCTTTGACACTTCTTCTGTTACGCATATGAACCAAATGTTCTCTGGCTGTTCGTCTTTGACCTCTCTTGATTTGAGTAGCTTTGATACTTCTTCTGTTACGGATATGACCCAAATGTTCGCATATTGTTCGTCTTTGACCTCTCTTGACTTGAGTGGCTTTGACACTTCTTCTGTTACGGATATGAATAGCATGTTCTCAGAATGTTCGTCTTTGACCTCTCTTGATTTGAGTAGCTTTGATACCTCTTCTGTAACGAATATGACCCAAATGTTCTCAGATTGTTCGTCTTTGACCTCTCTTGACTTGAGTGTCTTTGACACTTCTTCTGTAACGAATATGAGCTGCATGTTTTTTAATTGTAATGCTTTAGAAACTCTTGACTTGAGTGTCTTTGACACTTCTTCTGTAACGGATATGAGCTACATGTTTTTAAATTGTGAGGATTTGGAATCGCTTGACATAAGCAGCTTTACATTCAAGGCAGGAGGCGAATGCGACTATTATTCTATGTTTGGTAGTTTAGGTTATAATTTTGGAAATTCTGTTGTTTATGTTAAGTCTCAGGACGAGATTGATTTGTTGAATTCCCACGATCATTCTTTGACTTATGGCACATTGCAGGTAAAGCCGTAACTATTGGCGGATTAAGGAAACGCTCCCCGTTAGCGTATTCATAAAAGTATCACTCCCCGGCAGACTCATCGGTTTGTCGGGGAGTGTTGTGTTCGGGGGTAGTGGTTCCAAGCCTTTAATTGCCCATGCACGAGGTCACCCCAAAGGTGGTGGCGATGGCCGTAAGGATGGTGATGGCGATGTGGAGGATCTTGCTCCAGATTTCTTTGTTCATAGTTTCTGAATGTAATTGAAAGTTGCGGGTTGCGGGTTGCGTTTTTTGTTGGGAGATTTACTCATTCGAGTAACATTTATAATAAACATTCATAAAATTTAATTTCATTGATTTAATATTTATAATTCTTATGTAGGTTTTAAACTATTATTAATATAAAACTTATTTGTCAATGGAATTATTTATATTTGCGAATCTAAACATACTATATTATGTAAGTATTTGTAGCCTTAAATATTTAAAACTATTAAAGATGAAAGCTGTATCACCTAAAAATCGTACTCAGAATACATTCGATGAATATAATTTGAATTTCCCTCAATTAATAGATGCAATTGTAAAAGGGGAAGTGATACTTATTGTAGGAAACAATTTTGAGTTTAATACTGAAGGTAATAAAGAACTGTTATCTTCTATGGGTGATGATATCAATTATACGGATTACATTTTTGAGGTTATAAACGAATCGTATAATACGAATGCTACCGATTTTTCGGAATTGGAACTTCATCCGTTATTTTCGTATAAAGATTCAAATACCGGACATCATAAAAAGGCTAATTTGTATTATGAGATAAATCGCATTGTCAATGAGTCCGAACTTTCAATTAAGGATGTGTCAGAATCCTTAAGGAAACTTCTCAGTACAGGTTATTTTCGTTTCGTGATGACCACTTCCTTTTCACCTCTGGTCGAAATAGCAATGAAAAATCAATGGGGTGAAAATAATGTAAATGTGTTGAATATCTATGATTCTGATTTTACAAAACGGGATATCAGTCCAAATAACTCTATTCAGAATTCTCCTACATTATACTATCTGTTAGGTAAAGTTGGTACAACTCAAAAATTCGCTGTTACGGATACGGATTACCTACAAGTAGTAAAGACGATGATTGTTGATATGGCGAATTCAAACTTGTTGGGCCTTACATCTTCTAAATATTTATTGGCATTGGGTTGCGATCAGGATGATTGGTTGTTCAGATTCATCTGGTATACCCTTAAAACAAATAAAGCTTTCATTAAGAATGGATATATAGGACGAAAAAAGAAGGATATAAAGTTGGATAAATTCCTTGCCATTAATAATATATCATTGAATTATGACAGCAATAAATTTGCAGATGATATATCTGATGCCTTAATTAAATTAAAAGAGAATCATGCTTTTGCAGACCCTAGGGGCGAAAAATGGGATGTTTTTATTTCTTATTCTAGGAAAGATGGCCATATTGCTCAAAGAGTATACGATGCGTTAACTAATGTTGGTTTGAAAGTGTGGTATGATAAAAATAATCTTGGCGGTCGTGGTGGTCTGTTTATGGATTATATTTATGAGGCTATTGAATCTAGTACCATTTTCATGCCTATCTTGTCTACAACGATTACGATGCAACGAGAAGAAAGTCATCCATATCGCCTGGAGTGGAATCATGCTATTGAAGAAGGAGGAGTTCTTCAGAAAGGTACAATATCATGTGTTCCAATCATAGAGGATTGTTATGATTTAAGAAAGCATAAACTTTCAGATAAGATTCCAGAAATATTTACTAAACTTGACGGAAAGGTCTTTAATAGAGCATTACCTGAGTTCGAAACTTGGGCTGAGAGTGTAAAAAATGTTATTTTGAACAAACAATAAAATAAATTAGGAATAATGAGTAAGAGATGGAATGAGTTAGACTATTATAAGGAAGGTCAAACCCTACATGGTCGAGATGAGGAAATATGTTCAGTATCCACCGGTATTGAAAGAAATATTCAAACCGTCATTTATGGTCAATCTGGTGTAGGAAAATCTTCTTTGTTGTTTGCTGGTGTATTTCCTGAATTACGGAAAAAAGGATTCTTTCCTATTTTTATTCGACTTGGAGCAATTCCTCCTCAAGATTACATAAAATACATTAAGGATATTGTTTTGAAAGTGGCCCAAACCGAAAATCGTGATTTGGGTAAATACGCTTTGAATTGTTCTATAAAGGATATCGATATACACAATAATGATGATTTATGGAGCTTCTTTCATTCTACAGAATTTTCGGACAACAATGGCGATATCTATATTCCAGTTCTTGTGTTTGATCAGTTTGAAGAAATTCTGAACGATAAAAATACATATGAATATGCCCAGCAATTGTTACTTGAACTATATACATTGATGGATAATACCAGAATCATTCCTGACAATTGTATCCAATATTCCAATTATAGAGTGGTATTTTCTTTGAGGGAGGACTATTTGTATTGTTTGGAAGAATTGATAGACAAGTTTAATTTATCAGAATTAAGATATAATCGTTATCGAATCAAATGGCTAAGCAAGCAGAATGCTAGAAAGGTTATTCTAAATACATTCGGTGAATCTTTGTCTCCGGAAAATTCTGATGAGATTTGTAATTCCATCATTGACAAAACGATTAATGAATCAGGAGACATTAGTACTATTTACTTGTCATTGATATGCTCCATTCTAGATATAAAATATGATGGCAGTATAATTGACGCCAGTTGTCTGAATTTTATGGATGATTATATCTATAAATACTATAATCAAAAAATGGAGGTTGTTTCATATAAAGCAAAAAAATATTTGGAAGAACACTTGACAACGCCAGACGGTCGTCGTAATTCTTTAGATTTTAACATGGCATTAAGAAGTGGCCAAGTAACATTTGATGAGTTGGATTTACTTATACATAATAGGTTGTTGAGAAAGGTATCGTTGACTGGAAACAGCCGTATTGAATTTATCCATGATATCATAGCCAAGATGGTGGTTAAAAAAACTTACAATGTTTGGTATTATGTAAAGAAAACTTTTAAAGAACGCCATAATATTGCAGGAACAGCTTCTAAAAATGAATTTGCTTTTTCATCTATTTTTCTTTCTGTCTCATTTGTAATAGCAATATTTATCAGTATCTTTATTTCAGAAATGTACCAAGGAAATAAATGTCTACTTATATTAGCTAGAGCTTTTTTATTTTATTATTATATTAAATTGAATTTGTCGTTATTTATTAGACGCGCACATGATGTTGGTCTAAGTGGGTGGAATATTTTAAGTTATAAATTGTATGATGAGTCAGCTATATTTCCTTATACCCCTATGATTTCTTATCATTATTGTCAGTCATTGTCAATATTCGATAATTTTTTTTGTAGAATTAATAAAAAATCACAAGTTAGAAAATTAGGAATAAATAAATATGAATATTGGGCATCTATTATAAGAAGTTTAAAACCATTGTATTGGATATTTGTTTTTACTTATATTGGTCTCAAGACTGATGTTCCTATTTCTATTATCTATTTTTTAAATATAATTTGTTTTTCTTTCTTGTTTGCTATTGTCAGTATATCATTTGCAAAGCGTTTAAACTATTTAAATATAAATCCTTGGTATATTCTCATTCCATTATACAATTTATATTTGTTCTTTATATGTTTCAAGAATGATACTTCATCAGAGAAACTTTATACAAATAAATCTTTACATACAATTTTACCATCTTTCATAGGAATTTATTTGTATCTTGCAATAGTTGTAATTCTATATATTGGTCTACTTTAAAAATGAAAAGTTAAATAAAATTTCTTTTAATACAAGAAAACGACAACCTCCGAATTTAGGGATTGCCGTTTTTTTGTGTTTTTATCGTTAATGTCCGATGCAGGATGTTACGCCAAAGGTGGTGGCGATGGCAGTCAGCACGGTAATGACGATGTTCAGGATCTTGCTCCAAATTTCTTTGTTCATGAGGTTTGATTTATGATTGCGAAGCTGATGAGAGCTTTGCTCGAATAATTATGATTTTTTTTACCACAAAGTACACGGAGTTTCACAGAGTACTTGATTTTCTAATGTGTGTTGCAACCGAAAGTTGCGGGTTGCGGGTTGCGTTTTTTGTTTCACCACAGATAACACAGATTATTTAATTTATATTTATTATAAAAACTATCCGGATGGTATTTGTTTATCTGTGATAATCTGTGTAATCCGTGGTGCAAATAATTAACCTTCACCACCTGTATCTTCTTCTTCGTCATTGGTTTTGGTGTACTTCACCGCTACACGCTGGAAGGAGAGTCCGCTGACGGCATTCATGAGGGCGCTACCCGGACGGAAGTTGATGCGGGCTTTCTGAATGAGTGATTCATCCCAATCCTCTTCTTTGAGGGCACCTTTCGAGCTGATGCCAATCTGGAACGTGCCGAGGTCGCCCAAGCGGACAATTTCACCGCCTTTTAGGGCATCGGTAATCACATCTTCGAGTGCTACAAGCACTGCAAACACATCACTTTTATGGACCGTACAGGTCTGCTGGATACGTTCGGCCATCTCACGGAGGTTGATGTCGCCACGGGCCTGCACATGACCGTAGAATTTCGGTTCGGTTTCACGGTCGCGAGGGTTGATACGAGGGGATACGGAATAGGTTACGCTTCTTGCCATAGTCTTTTGATTTATGATTTTTTTTTTGCACCACAGATTGCACAGATGAACACAGATATTTAATTATGTTTTTAAAATTAACCACCCGGATGGAATAATGAAATAATCTGTGACAATCTGTGTAATCCGTGGTGAGTACTGCAAAGATACACCCTCGCAGAATGTCAATGTCTCCAAATGTCTCCAAGTGTCGCTAAATGTCCTCAAATGTCTTTGAAGGAGTGAAAAAGAACTTTTATTTCTTGTAGGAGTGGTGGAAAATTCGTATCTTTATAATGTAATCCTTCCCCCCAATTCAGGGGAAAATCATAACTCAAAAATCAAAAATCATAACTCAATATGTTACAAATGCGTTCATACGGCAAGGCCGAACTGGCTTTGCTCTACCATCCTTGCAGCACTCCCAAAACCGCCATGAAGACGCTCTATCGCTGGATTAAGGGCTGTCCGATGCTGATGCACGAACTGGAGTCCATGAACTACAATCCCAACCGCCGCATCTTCCTCCGCTCCGAGGTGGAAGCCATTGTGAAGCATCTGGGAGAGCCGTAACGGGCGTTTTCGGGGGTTTCTTCGCGTTTTATGGCAAGTGGGAAGTGCTTTGCCTGTAAACGCGCTGACGGTTGGATTTTGCACCACGGATTACACAGATTAACACGGATTATTATTATTCCATCCGGAAGGAATATTAAAAAACTCTGTGGAACTCCGTTTACTCTGTGGTGAATATCATGTAATCCGTGGTGAGTAAAAAGTTGCGCCCGGTTACGCCTTTGCCCGAGTGCAGAAATGCGCAACCTGCAACCCGTAACTTTTGCCGTAACTCCATGGGCGTGCGCCCGTGCGTGTATGCGTACCTTATATA
>JAEIGA010010236.1_pt1 | contig 14212 bp, 8 predicted proteins | sample 9270691 | NCBI WGS metagenome assembly JAEIGA01 (sample SAMN17057246, study PRJNA624740) | gut metagenome | biome: biome; isolation source: fecal sample | host: Bos grunniens | place: China: Xizang | collected 2019 | reverse complement strand
TCTGTAGCAGGTGCAAGCACTTGGTTAAGCATTTGTTCTCAATGGGGCATAGAGAATATCTGCTTCATAGCCATCCTAACTCTATACCCTCAAGTATGCTCTATTTTACCTATTTTTACCAGCAGATTTGAAACAGGCCCATGCATTTGCACTTTAACATAATAGAAAGAATATGGTCCACGCCACACATGAACGTTACAGAAAAAGGCAAATTATGCATGGCAGTTCCATTATTTGCATCGCAAGAATACAATCTTCTCAGATATTTGTTTGAAAATAAATGTAAAAGACTATGGATACCTTTCGCTTGTTCCGCTTGCGAGAAATACGCTGAACACAAGAAAAAACGAGACTTAGAGGACGATGCTCTTTTGAAATCTTTAGTGCATGAATTTATTTCTAACGTTCAAATATTTATATTACAAGTAATAAATAGAATTATGAAAGACATCATGACAGATGCAAACAAAAACTTTGATGAAAATTTCGCTTTTTCATCCAACAAAGAAGCGAAGGACGCTTATGAAATATTCTCGTATCTCAACAATAAAATTCTCTCAAAAGAGGGAAATGAATTATGTCAGCAGTCAGCAAGAGAATATCTTACAGCATTGACAACTAACAAATCCTAACATATTCCCATGAAACAATACAATCGCATCATGCTTGGAGAGCACGGCAAATACATCGCAGATTGCCTTGCTGGTGGCTTTATAGGAGCCGCATTCTTAAAAGATATAGATTTCTCAATTCGTTCTCACGCTGACGAGAAACAATGGAGGCTAAAGGTAACAGAAGACTACTTGCATGTAAATCCGGACAAATCTGTCCAAGCGGCGAGAACTGCAGCAGGTTTCCTGTGGACGATATGTTATGGACTCAAAAATGGTGACATTGTACTCGCGCCTAATGGTAATGGAGGATATCAAGTAGGTTCTATAGAAGGGAATTACTACTTCCAACAAGGTGCCGTTCTTCCTCACCGCCGACATGTGCAATGGATGTCTATAGTCATCCCTCGCAATACGATGAGCCAAAAACTCCAAAATTCTGCTGGTTCTATTGGAACATGCTGCAATCTCACAAAGTACGCGCAAGAAATAGAATCGCTTATAAACGGAACAGTTCCAACTATCGTTAGTGAACCACCCCTTCACAAACAACAGTACACAGAACAAAGCTTACACAAATTACTTGCAGATTACCTACTCAATAGTAGCAAGATAATACACACAAAAACAATAGTCCATACATCATCAAGAAAAACAGATTCCGCACAAAAATGGGTTCATCCGGACATGATTGGGGTTGCTTTTCAGCATTTCTGCAGCGAAACAACAAAAGGCTTGCTTAAGGCTACCGAAGCCAAAAATTACATGTCCCTCTTTTCATACGAGCTTAAACGTACCATCAAATCAGACTACGAGCTAAAAGAATGCTTCTTCCAAGCGCTCTCTAACAGTAGTTGGGCAAATTACGGGTTCCTCGTAGCTTTTGAAATTAGCGATGACCTGTTGGAAGAAATGGAACGCTTAAATAGAGCGTTTGGCATAGGAATTATCAAGCTAGGCGCCTATACAGACGACACTGAAGTTTTGTATCCGGCTCGAAAAAACGAACTGGATTACCATACTATAGACAAGCTCTGTTCCATTAACGATGGATTCAAGGACTTCATCAACAGAACAATCCACGTAATAAACGCAAAAAACGACACAGTCGAATTTATTAAGCAGGGATTAACGGATATATGCGACAAAGGTTTCACGTCTGATGAGGCAAGACTTCAGTACTGTAAGGAACACCATATACCATGCTAAGCATCATTTTAAGCTTTTAGCTCAATCCTTGTATGCCAGCACCCCAATCCTTTTGAGTCCTTGCGAAGTGCAAAAGGCCATTTTTGGGCGCGTACAAACTTTTTATGAGTGGTATTATTTGTATATCAAGGACTTGCAATATTCCAATTGTTTTAATTTTAGTTTATTGTATTTATTTTCGTTTTAGGTGCGATACGCGTCTAGGTACTGCATATAAACAGTTTCAGGGGAACCTTTTTTATGGCCTTATCTGCCTGATTTCTTCTTCCAGTTGCTTTTGTAGCTCCTGTTCGGCCAGTTGTTCTGCAGCCTCGCGTCGGCGTTCACAGAAAAGACGGTATTGCTCTTGTGCGTGTTCGCGGGCATTAGTCATGGAACGAGAACCTTTTCCTTGCAAAACTTCGCGTCCGGTGAGTTTCAAAAGGCTGTCAATCGCTTCTTCCCATTCATTCATGAAGACCTGCTTCCGCTGTTTAGCCCTATCCTCTACAAAGTCCAAACACATGGAGGTGAGTCGATTAAAAGCCTCAATCTCTTCTTCGTGCAGGTAATTCTTTGCGGTTATCACATCCGTGGCGAGTACCCTATCTCGTTGCCAAGATGTAAGCCCCATGTTGGGTTGAGAGGAATCGGCTCGCAGCATAATTAATTCCGCTGCGGTGTAGCCATGGATAGCGTAGTGCAGCTTGTTTTGAATGGTGCTGAAGAATACATTCGTCTGTTTATTGTTGGGCTCGTAGTCTGCGGCAAGCGCAAAAATTTCTCGAATGCGCAGATACATGCGACGTTCGCTGGCTCGAATATCGCGTATCTGTTCCAACAAGTCATCGAAATGATCCGGCAACGCTGTTGCTCCCTTGATGGGAGGATTCTTCAATCTCTCCTTATCCAGCACAAACCCCTTGCGCATCAGTTCACTGAGCTGCTGCGTGGCCCAGATGCGGAATTGGGTGCCGCGTATGCTATTGACTCGATAGCCTACAGAGATAATGGCATCCAGATTATAATAAGCCACAGAATAATTCTTGCCATCAGCCGCAGTTGTCAACCATTGGTTGACAACTGATTCTTCTTGCAGCTCTCCTTGTTCAAAAATGCGCTTCAAATGTTTTGCTACATTCTGTTTAGAAGTTTGGAAAAGTTCAGCCATCATCTGCTGCGACATCCAGATGGTTTCGCACTCTACACGAATCTCCATTTTCACCTTACCATCTTTGGAAGTGTAGAAAAGGAGCTCTCCTTGCGGAAAATTTGCGGTTGTCAGTTCATCAGCCATATAAGAAAAACGCGGATTAATTGTAGCAAATGTCATATTGAGCCACAGGCAAAAACCTCCGGCACTTGCGTATCGGAGGTTTTTTAATAGCCTTTTTGTGACTGTGATTTTTTGCGACTCCGACACGTTGTGTGTAAAGGGCTTATGAAAATTGATGCCGTTTTCTGAAAATTACTCCGAAATACGGCTCGACTCATAACGGGTTGCAGATAATTTCGGAAAGTGCTTGTTATCAAAGTTTTATAAAATACGTTAACATTAGTAATAAAAGGCATGTGCTATATAACTATCGGAATCAGGTTTCCACAAGACTGTTCCATATCACAATCTTTGTATGCTATCATCCTGCATAAATTGCGTACCTGTATTAGTTTCACATAGATAAAACCTACCTCTTTTATTCGGTAATAAACACATCCATCTATTCCCTTCCCAAGACAAGTAAGTTATTCTACTGTTCTGTTGCGACTCAAATGAAACTATGGCATCCCATGGAATTTCAAGTCTATTCGAATAATCTTCTATAAAACCTATCTGTATATCAGCTGGCCATATTTCACGGTGTATTTTATCGCCATATACAAGACCTGAAGAAGCCACTTGTAGTATAAGCGTTCTTCCATTAGTATCGCAAAACACCATTTCCCAGCAACAGGCATTCTTATTACGTTGCGGTGATAAAGCCTCTAATCTTAACAGTTTAATGTCTAATTCCTCTTCTAATCGTGTTACAACATCTTTTATTTTTATTGCAGGGATAGAACTTTCATCAGCAGCATCTCTTCGTACACAACCTGCATGAGTCAACATTATCATATCCAAATCTAGAGGACAGGACATGCTATTCCAACCACAACAAGCAAATAAGCACATGAATAACTCCACTTTCATAGGATGATGATACCATAATATTACAATACCGTCAAGTTGAAATATCGTCATAACACTATCGCATTGACACGCGGTGATCCTTGGGTTCGACTTTATTTTGAGGCAATATGGGTAAAGAACGCGCGCGAGGCGATGTCAGCTTGCTACACACAGGGGGATTTACTTATAAAACAAGATATAAAATTGACACATCACTTTTTGACTTCTAGGTAAACATTGTAGATTACAAGTATGCTATTTGTCTCTAACTGTAAGCGAACGCTATGATTCACTCAATATGGGGGAGGATGTAATATCCTCCCCCAAGTTGTGATTTTACTTATCCAGTTTATTCGAAATCATCAGGTATATTTGACTCATCTATTGTATGCTTATCTGTTAAATCCCAAGATGCAATAGTTCTTTGGATCATGGATGCAAATGATACCGCAATCGCGCTCATCATTTTTATAGTGTTTAATTGTTCACATTCTGCAATGCTGGCGTACGTTGTAGTAGTGTCATTTGCAACATTCATAAGAACTGTTCTTACTTCGTTGCGAACCCACCATTTATAATCTGCTATATGGTCTTGTTCTTTTACGTTAACATATCTGTATAATCGCATGCTACTATATAGATTTTTATGACGGAAATATACAATGGGAGTAAATGTAAAATTAACTTTGTCTACTTTGGGTTTTGTATTACATGAACAGGTAACCTTTATAACCCATGTTCCTGTGGCTATAGCTAAAGTGCTTTTCTCAAACTTCCATGTCGGGCCTCCTGGGTATCCGTAAATACTGTCTTCAATATTTACATACTCTCTTTTGGTGGGATTAATTGTATGCGTTACATTCACGTCCCCCATGAAATCGAAGCTTAATGTAGGTTGATTATTTGCATAACTATACAAATTTTGGGCTGATTTTAGTTCCCAATAATCTCTTCCAATCCACTTTCCATTTAACATATTATAATATCTCCAATTATAATAAACCAATTCGATTTCCCTATCGCGCACCTCACTGCTCCACTGAATAGGCTGCGTGATACTTCCAGAAGATGTAACTGCCCCAAATGGCGAATAGGTGTAAGAAGTGGTAATATATCCAGTGGTTCCATATAGCTCGCAAATATTTTTTGTTAAATCCCAACCGTAGGTATGCCAAGTTCCGTTGATTTGAATAACCAGCGGGCGGGTAGCTACGGGCTGGGTGGGATCCCACGTTATGAACCAGAGTGCCGGGTGGTGACTGCGGGTGAGGTCTATGCAGGCAATCTGCAAATATCTGCGGTAGATATAGCGTTGATGTCGCGTGACTAAGCCATCAACAGTCACCTGCTTGTATGCGCGACGCCCCATAAAATCGTAAACACATTCAACGATTGTATTGTTCTCACTATTAGTGAAAGTGACGGGACGGTTTTCTGCGTTGTAGATGACAGACCAGATACCAGTCTCCGTCATGATGGTTGTTTGGTTGCCGTCGGCATCAAATTGCGGTTCGAAAGCTGTGACTCCATGCTTGGAGATGGAGGTGTACTGGTTGAGCTCATTAGTATCGTACATCGTAACATTGTTATCTTCCAGAGAAGTCTGGCGATTGCCAATATTGTCAAAAGTATACTCATAGCCTTTTCCGTTAACCTGCGCATTAACCAGCTCGGAACGGGGGGTATAGGTGAACGTATCATTCACTACCGAGCCCTGTCGGACTGTGTTGCGAGCAGCGGGGCGACCGAGGGTGTCATAAGTGTACGTTCGTTGACTCACGAGGGTAGAACCGCGATGGTATGCCATGCCGGTGAGCAGATTACGAGCAGAATCGTAGGTCTGAGTGAGAGTCATGCCGTTAGGCTTAGTGAGTATCTGCAGTAGATTGCTGCCAGCAAGGTAGGTGTATCCAAAGTTCTTGGCCTCACCACCATGCAGGAACCCAGCGGAAGAGATGCGCCCGTCGTCCCCATAGCCAGTGCTGACAGTTTGTTGATTGCTGCCATTCTTGCTGTAAATGTAGCCAGTTGTTCGACCGAAGCTGTCACGCTGCTCAGTGATAAGATGAGTATCACCATCCACAACAAGACTATCCGTTTCACGCTCGCCATAGGAGTTATAGCTGAATGTCCTTGTTCCACTGTCATCTACGACCTGAAGCATTTGCCCCAAGTGGTTGTAGGTGAAGCAACGTTCGGAGGTAGCAGCGGTGCCGGCAACTACTATGTAGCTTGTACCTAGGTGCAGACCTCGAGCATGCTCGTAGGCATGTGTCTTCACATTACCTCGAGCATCCGTCTCGGTAGCGAGGCGGTTGTAGGCATCGTATGTCTTCAGCACCGAGGTATTGTCCGCGTAGGTCTTGGACATTTCAAAACCTGTTGTGGCATGGAAAGCCCAAGAGGTTTCATCATAGTCGCTGCGCTCGCTCGGGTCTGTGGTGATTACCTCTCCGTCAGCTCGGAATGTGCGCAGGGATGTCATGTTGTTCATGTCATCGTAGCCAAAACATGCAGGCTGAATCGCCGTACCCCATTCGGCAATCTTGCGACCTCGATGGTCGTATTTGTAGAAAGAAGTATTACCCTCAGCATCGGTTACCACGGAGGGCTGGTCATGAACAATGTCATAAGCAGTAGCCGTAATAGCACCTGCTGCATCCGTCACACTGATGGTGCGCCTGGCAATATCAGTACTGGTTGTAGTCACATTGCCCCGGCCATCTCGCTGTTTTACTTCCAGACCAGACGCGGTGTATCGACGGTACATGTACAAGGTGATTGTTTTATTTTCCACTTCTACTGTAATGCTCTGAACCGCCAATCCTGTGGTAATCCCTGCATGGTCTTTTTGCGAAAGAGTCAGGCCATCCACCGTTACAACTTCAGCGACGATGCTGGAAGTGGGGATGGAGCTGAAGCTCGTCACTTTGGAGGGAGCCGTATACTCCGACCAGTTCATGCGGCTGTTGCCTCGCTCATCGATACTGATACTCTTGCTTGCCAAAGTGGCAGAGAGCTGCGACATAAGCTGTTTCTGCGTGGTATTCAACGCCGCTCCCTCGGCATTATAGCGAGTCTGAGTAATGACGGAGTAAATACCATCATCAGCAGATTCTACACTATGAGCTATCTCTACCACAGGCGAGTTATCCTTAGTCGGCGTAGCGTTTAGTGCGAGCGTCTGCTTCACCTGATTTCCGAAAGCGTCGTACTCAAAGAGAGTAGCTGCTGTTTTTTCAGTGTTCCAGCCGGTATCCTGATAGCTCTTAACTACCTGTCCTTTTGTGTTAAACTCGGAACGAGTGTAGATAAAACCATTCAGGGTATTGGGGCGAGCCTCTACTACAGTCTGCCCGAAACCATTGGTAATACTCTGACCAAGGATGGCACCATCAGGGAGCTTGGTTGTCATGCGTTCGCTGTTTCCGCTAAGGTCATACACAAACACCTGTTCGCGCTGACCTGTACCGGAGACACGTGCCGTGCTGCCGTCCGTATTCTGAACGGTAACGAACGTTGCACCGGCGGGATTCGTTACGGTAGTAGTCAGACCATCCTCGCTATATTCAGTAATTGTTTCACGTCCTAGTACATCAACCTGCTTGGCAACACGTCCCAAAGCATCGTATTCGGAGGGCTCGGTGGTTACCATGGCGCCAATACGGCGGGTAGTGCTGAGTACGCGACCGGCTGCATCACGAGTATATTCCGTGATAGTTTCCGGCGTTACGCAGACATCGCCATCATAAACTTCGGAACGGCTGGTTTCCGTCAATTCATGTGCGGAGTTGTAGGCGTTTGAAGTAACAATGCCGTCCTCATCTACCTGACGCAGTACACCACAGCACATCCATTCGGTTGTCGTGAATCGTCCATTACCACGAGTTGTTTTGGTAACACGATGCTGGGCATCGTATTCATAAGCCGTCGTATTGAGAAGAAGCCACTGAGAACCATCCCAGATAGATTCCTGCTCAAACACGGTCGTGTCATTTGCTGCGATGAATGATTCTGTCTTGCGGCTCTGTGCGGCCACCAGTTCGCCCTCCGCTTTTGTCGTTACCGTATGCTTATGGATAGCCCCATGTTCGGTGGTTGCTTCATAATCGTGCCACGTCTGGACACCATTGACAGCCTGACTGAACTTGGCTTTACCGGCAGCGTACGCATAAGATGCAGATTCCCCATAATTGGAACTAATGCTGACCTGCTGCTGCGAGCTACCACCAGCTGTCACCGTAGTCGTCACCTTTTCTTCTGCGTCAGAGTCCTCGTAGGTGTAGGTAGTGGTACGGAACAGGACTTCCGAACCAGCACTATTCACACGATACTCAGTAACGGTTGCCGGACGATTATCATAGAATCGCGAATCGGCGTAGGTCGTGCGGGTAATTTTCTCATAACCACCAGCCCAGGGTTCAGCTGCCAGCACCTCACGTCCTTCACTATCATATTCGTAGCGAATATAGCCACCGTTATGATAATTGATGCGAGATACGCGGAAATGGCTGTCATATTCATACTTAGTGGTCTGCGCTACGTCTGAGCCATAACCCTCAGTCTGCTCCAGAATCACCCAGCCGCCATCTGTACGAAGCTCAAGCTTGCGAGTGCAACTGGCAGGAGTTGTATCGCTGGTGCGGCTTACACTTTCAATCGTCTCCATCACGTTGTTGCCAAGATAATTCCTGGCGATAGTGCGAATGATGGCTTCATCACCTGTCCCCTTGGTAATGGTCGTGGTATTACCATTTTCTACACGGGTGATGGTATGGGCGGGCAAGCCTGTCTGCTGGCGGGTAATAATGGTTGTCTTAACTCCATTCGTTACGGTCGTCAGATAGTTTTCCGTCTTGTACGGGTCACCGGAAGTCTGGTATTCGTCACCTACTACAGTAACCTGTTCAGGGGCGTACCATGCGTACTGGGTGGAGCCATTATCTAGGGTAGAGGTCAGCATCAGGCCATCCGTTGCAGAATAGGCGGACTGGATGAACTTATTGCCATCAGTCTTGATGCTGACATTGTTACCGAACTGCTCAGCCGATACAAGGCGACCATGGGATGTGCGAATCGTCAGGACATCGCCAGAGCTAGCATTGAAACGTACCTGAGTACCATCTGCTGCCACCAGTTTAAGGACATCCGGCATACCGGAAGTTACGAGATTGCCATACTCATCCAACAACTGCATACTATACTGGTATTTGCGGGAATTACCAGTGAGGATTGCCGTGGCGCTCCCCTCAACAATGGCAAAGTTCAAAGCAGGGCCATTGGGAGGCGTGACGGAAATAGAGGAACTTTCTGCATCATAAGCAGCTTTCCAGTTCCATGCACTCGTATACTTGAGACCGCCGGAAACGGTGACGGTGCTTGCATCATCGTCCACCTCGCTCACAGCAGCCGTCTGCTGCTGCATTTCCTCGAACTGGGATTTGAGGAAACACTGATCCATGAAAGACTCGCCGGGGAGGTCGATGGTAGCAATAACCTTACCGTTGCCATCCTTTTCCTCACAACCGCCACATGCGCAGCAAATCATGGTTTCTTCTTCCGGTTCATCCGGAGGAATCGGATCAATGACATCATTACCTGCGATAAGGTAAATCTCATAGCGCATCATGATGCGGTTCTGAGAATGAGCCGTGCCAGTATTAGTAACGGTACCTGTTACGGTATAGTGACCTTTGGGTACTTCGCATTCTTCATCCGTCTGCCAGTAGTCAGCATTATCGAGAAGCGGCCATTCACCCACCGGGAGAGAAGCACCAAAGGAGAATTCCTGCTGGGATTCCTGATGGCGAAGAGTTAATGTAGCCCTATCATCGGCTGTCACTTTCACCTGAATCTTAGCGTTAGCCTTGGTGATTTCAAAACCGTTGCCGCCAATCTTGCGAGTTATGGGACCTACGCCCATAGCATCACAGGGGTGACCGCCGGAAAGAAATACAGGCTCAAAGGACTCGCCCTCAGAAACAGGGGCAACAGCATTGTTGGTATTGGTGTCGATATTCATGGTCGTATCAAAGTTTGTGGCACAATCGGTGCCGGAGTTAAGGTTGGCAGAAGCGAGTGCTGCTGCGTTTTCGGAGGTGATGTTGGAAACATCGGCGGCATTCACGTCAGAGACGGAACCATTGGCGGGGGTGTCGTTATTTGTAGACATATTTGTAATTGTGTTGGGGTTGTTGTTATCGGCTTCGGCAGAAGCGGGAGCTTCGGCTGCGGCGTCAGGGTTAATGGAATTGGTGGAAACAGCGGACGGAGGCTCAGCCTGGGGGCTGGCAATCTGTTCGGTTTCACCGTGAGAAGCAGCGCATGCGTCGAGTTCAACGGAGTGCTGCACGGTCTGCACGCAGGAGTTACCCTGGGCATCTTCCTCGGCCTGGCCAGAGGAAACTGGGTTGGTCTGGTTAGCGTTCATCGCTTTAGTTTGGGTTGAGTTTGTGGCAGCAGAGCTACCGGATTCAGCTTCAGCAGAGGGCTCCCCCTCAGCTGCGGCAGGAAGGTTAACACCTTCGGACTTGTTCTCAGACGTATTGCTGAGAGTTGACACGGGGCTGCCGGAAGCAACCTCGGGAGTACAGCCATTGGAAGATTGGGGCTGTACGCTAGGTGCGGAAGCGGGCTTCTGCACCTCCTCCTCACTCGGGGTGAGGGCGGGATTTGAATCAGTTGTCATGTTCTGAACAAAGTTAGATTCGGTAGAAATAAGAGTCCTACCAGCTCTTGCTTCGAGTGAAGCGGTGATACCTTGCCCGGTGGGCGCATCCACGAGTTCGCAGTCGTGAGAACCTGCTTGCTCGTTGGGATGCTGCCCAGCCGGAGCTTCGGCACCAATCTCGCCATTGGCGAGCATGTCAGTGGCATCGGTAGACATAGTGGACTGCCTACTTTCTGCCGGGGTGGGCTCAATGCTAAGCCCGGATTCTTCTCGCTGTGCTGCGTGAGATTCAGCACAGCTTGAGGAAAATTGTCGTGCAGCCTGGGGCTGCTCTGGAGAAAACTCGTTCATGACCGTAGAGCGTGTGTCAAAATCAGAGAACAATCCAAGGGGAATCCTCAAACACAGGCGGCTGTTCAGCCTTGTGCATGAACCAGCATCTGGGGGCGATGACCTTGCGGGGCTTACCCAGCCATGCAGCCCACCAAGAAAGCGCCGAATTGGAGATGACCAGCTCCTGCATGGAGGTCATGTGGTGCAGCTGCTCACAGCCCTTGTGGCTATCTGCGAGGAACGAGTATTTGCTGAACTCCGGCATTTCGACCAGCATGGCCATGGCTTCGCAAGGCTTATCGCTGAACACCACCACTTCGCGGATGTCTTTCGACAAACGAGCAGCTGCCTTCTGCAGGAACAGAGCCGTGCTGAGTCGGTACTTGCTGTACTTGTACGGATCGTTGCCGATGGTGATGTGGATGCCGACCGTGCCGGGAGTTTTATCGACAGCGGTAAGCGGGGCAAAGAGGTGGCGAATAATCGGCTCAATCTCGGCAAAGTAGTTGCCGCTCTGGAAATAGCCGCACAGACCGCCGCTGGTCACCGATTCAGGGATAGGAGTGTACAGGTAAGACTCCTCCTCATAAGCCAGAGCCTCGTTAGCACCACAAAGCGTATTCGGCAGAGCGTTCATACCAAGAGTAGCATGAAGTTCCCGAGTCTCCTCGCTGTACGCCCAGGGGATGCGGCAATCCACCTTAACACGGCGGGATTGAGCCACCACCGCCGCGATAGTGAACAGAATGTCGCCAAGCTGCATGCCCGGGATAAAATACGGGGAGATGTGAAGTATGTTGTGCATATTCGTGCTTTTGGCTGAGTTCTTGTAGTTCTGGGAGAGATTTTCCATTTTGCTCTCCAAAGTACTTTCTTGCTGTGCCCCGTCAGAATCCGTCACCTTTTTTGAGCGAGAGGTGAAAAAGTTGACGATAGGCAGGTTTCTCAGCCCGGTAAGAATGCCGCTGCGCTTACGTTCCGGCTTAAAGCCGCTGTCTGTGATGGTCGCTGTCTTCATAGCTTTATCTTTCTTGGTTGTTGTGGGCATGTGATACCCCCTGTCTATATCAGCAGGTCGATTTTGCGAATCTTGGAAACTTTTTGCATTTTTCTCGATTTTTTGTGCGGGGAGCGCATCCTCTTCACATTCTTTCTCGAAAAAGGCTGGCCGAATTGGCTGCTCTTTCTGAAAAATTTTGTGAAAAGCATTCCCTGTACACACAATTACTCGTGAAGTTCCTGAAAAATCCGCGTGGATTTTTTCGCTTTTCTGATTTCTCGAAGTCTTGTGCATGGCGTGTACGTCCTTACTACTCGTCACGGCTGCCTAAAACGTGTTGTCGTTCTCGGAAGAATTTTCCCATTCTTCGCCGTGCTTCTGTTCACCTACATCCCCGGAGCGGTCTTTTGTCCGGGAAAAAGTGCCGATTTTCTGATTTTTCTGCTTCATAGCTTGTCTCCTGTTGTTCTCCTAATCACCTGAGGGGTGCAACTGTCCTGAAAAACTTTTCTTTTTCTCACTGTGGATTCTTGGCAGTATACAGGATTACCAATGAAGACCTCGGTAAGCACTATTGTTAATCAGTAAGTAACAGCAATTTTGCTTAGGTTATGGGGAATCAATCCTGCTTACTATCGTTCTCTATAAAAGGCTCTATCCGAATTAATATCAGCATGTTTGCCATTTTTGTTTTGACATCAGCATTAGAAAGGAAGGACACATATACCAATGCTACACCGTCTCGAAAAGAATTGCCTCGATTTCAGACGGAGGGAGGTTGAGCATATTGAGCAACTGCGTCACATGTGGCTGGCTCACTCCGATAAGTCTGGCCATGTTCGTTGCGCTCCCATACTTTCCTGTCACCAGCAGCCGCTCCAGCATGATGGCGTTTGCCATACGAATTGCCCGCTTAGTGGGGAACTTGTCGCATTGGCACACCGCATCCACGAGGTCATCCTCTGCCGTGCGCAGTCGCAGGACAGGAACCACCGAACTGTGGTCGATGATGTAGGGAATCGAGAAGTCGCAGCCCTGGGGAACATCCACCGCAGCAGGGCGGTCATGCAACGGCAGCTCGCCGGGCGGCGGGATGTTCTCAATCGAGCTTTTCTTCTTCGCCCCGCGCTTGGTCGGTTCGAGGTGGAACGGAATGGAAAAAGAAAGTGTCTTTTCGGCTGTACTCATGGCATCAGAGGTCGTTGAGGGTTACATTCAACTGGGAGGTTTCCGAGTCGATGGAGATGGATTTAAATGCCGCATGGAACACGCGATCCAATTCCTGTGGAGTAGCGTCTTGCAGAATCAGGTCGAGACTATACAGGCAATCGGCTACCCGGTGGGCATCAAACTCCGGCAACTGTCCAATGATAGCTGCGGAAAGATTGGGGTTATCCCGCAGCGTGCCGAGCTGCTTCGCCACGAACCGCTCCATCTGGTCGGCATTGAATCGGGGGCTTTCGCATTTCTCCTTGGAACGATATGCTTTAGTCTTGCAGACGTAGTATCGGCGCAGGATTCCCGTTCTCACATTGCATACCCCGATGTATTCATTGCCGCAAAGGCTGCAACGGAGCAGCCCTTTGAGCGGGAACAAGACATCGTGCTTCTTTTGCGGCTTGTGGCGCACCGATTCCTCCAGCCGCTTGACGGCGGCGAAGTATTGTTTCTCGGCGATAAAGGGAACATGGATACCCTTGATGAGTTCGTCACCATCCCGCAGGAATCCGGCATAGACCGGGTGCATCAGAATACGCTTTACCATCTGGCCGTGCCACTCCGATGCCGGCTTTTTACCGATGCTGCGGAACTGGTGCTTGGTTTCGTTGAGGCGTACCGCGATATCGCCCACATTCATACCTTGCTCATGCAGGTCAAAGATGAGTCGCACCACATCAGCCTCGCCGGGGACAATCTGGAGCCCCTGCTTGGTGAGCTGATAGCCAAAGGGCGGTCGTCCACCTACCCAGCGACCTCGCGCACGCGTGGCGCGTATTTTATCTCGGAGTCGGGCTCGGATGATAGCGGCTTCGTAGTCGGCCACTACAGCCATCATGTTCATGGAAAGCTTACCCTCGGGCGTGTCACTCTGGAGGCATTGGGTGGCGCTCTCGAATATCACGCCATTCTCGGCAAATTCTTTCATGAGGATGGAGAAGTCCGCCAAGTCACGGCTGAGACGGTCCAGCTTGTAGACCACGATGCAGTCCACGGCTCCGGCTTTCACCAGTCGGCGCAGCGCG
>JAEIGA010010235.1_pt1 | contig 14212 bp, 13 predicted proteins | sample 9270691 | NCBI WGS metagenome assembly JAEIGA01 (sample SAMN17057246, study PRJNA624740) | gut metagenome | biome: biome; isolation source: fecal sample | host: Bos grunniens | place: China: Xizang | collected 2019 | reverse complement strand
CGACACCCACCACATTGAGGACGTCATCGACCTTGTCCTCGAGGTAAACCCACAGGCAACAATGGTCATCAAGAGCACCATCCCAGTAGGCTACTGCCGTAGTTTGTATGTAAAATATGCAGCAAAATTCAAGGAGATGGGCTGGGACACCACACACAAGTTCCGCCTGCTCTTCTCGCCCGAGTTCCTGCGCGAGAGCAAGGCCCTCTACGACAACCTCTACCCCAGCCGCATCATCGTAGGCTACCCAAAGATGATTGACCGTTTCGACGAGGAAAACCAGGCCATCAAGGCCATCGCCGGCAACCACCTCGACGAGGCAGCCCACACCTTCGCCGCACTCCTGCAGCAGGGCGCCATCAAGGAGAACATCCCCACCCTGTTCATGGGCCTGAAGGAAGCCGAGGCTGTAAAACTCTTTGCAAACACATACCTTGCACTGCGCGTAAGCTATTTCAACGAACTCGACACATATGCCGAAATCAAGGGACTCGACTCGGCAGCCATCATCCAGGGCGTAGGCCTCGACCCACGCATTGGCGACCACTACAATAACCCATCGTTCGGTTACGGCGGCTACTGCCTGCCAAAGGACACCAAGCAGCTCCTTGCCAACTACCAGGAGGTGCCACAGAACATGATGAGCGCCATTGTAGAGAGCAACCGCACCCGCAAGGACTTCATCGCCGACCGCGTTCTGGAGATTGCCGGAGGCTATGAGGCAAACAGCGCCTACGATGCCTCAAAGGAAAAACCTGTAACAGTTGGTGTCTACCGCCTCACCATGAAGGCCGGCAGCGACAACTTCCGCCAGTCATCAATCCAGGGCGTGATGAAGCGCATCAAGGCAAAGGGCGCCGAGGTCATCATCTACGAGCCCACCATTGAGGACGGCACAACATTCTTCGGCAGCCGCGTCATCAACGACCTTGCAGATTTCAAGGCACAGTCACAGGCCATCATCGCCAACCGCTACGACAGCGTACTTGACGACGTGAAGGACAAAGTCTACACACGCGACATTTTCCAGAGAGACTAACGATAAACAGCAACGATTATGCTACAATACAATATAAACCTTAAAGGTAAAACCATTTTGGTAACCGGTGCAGCCGGTTTCATTGGCAGCAACCTGTGCAAGCGATTGCTTGCTGAAGTCGAAGGCGCACACATCATTGGCATCGACAACATGAACGACTACTACGATGTCAACATCAAGAAAGAGCGTCTTGCCGCACTTTGCGAGTTTGAGCAATTCACCTTCGTAGAGGGCAACATTGCCGATAAGGCACTGATGGACGAGCTTTTTGCAACCCACAAGCCACACGTTGTTGTCAACCTCGCCGCCCAGGCCGGCGTGCGCTACAGCATCACCAACCCCGGTGCATACATCGAGAGCAACCTCATAGGTTTCTACAACATACTGGAGGCATGCCGTCACAACAACGTAGAGCACCTTGTCTATGCCTCATCATCGAGCGTATACGGCAGCAACAAGAAAGTACCCTACTCAACCGACGACAAGGTCGACAACCCCGTGAGCCTCTATGCCGCCACCAAAAAGAGCAACGAACTCATGGCACACTCATACAGCAAACTCTACAACATACCAAGCACCGGTTTGCGTTTCTTCACCGTCTATGGCCCCGCCGGCCGCCCCGATATGGCATACTTTGGTTTCACCAACAAACTCGTCAAGGGCGACAAGATACAAATCTTCAACTATGGCAACTGCAAACGCGACTTCACATACGTCGATGACATCGTCGAGGGCATCATCCGCGTTATGCAGCACGCGCCCGAGAAAGCCAACGGCGAGGACGGCCTGCCCATTCCACCTTATAAAGTATATAATATAGGTAACAACCAGCCCGAGAACCTCCTGGACTTTGTAACCATACTGCAGGAAGAGCTCCTTCGCGCCGGCGTGCTGCCACAGGACTACGACTTTGAGGCACACAAGGAACTTGTGCCAATGCAACCCGGTGACGTACCCGTGACATACGCCGACACCACCCCACTTGAGCAGGATTTCGGTTTCAAGCCCGCAACCTCACTGCGCGACGGACTCAGAGCCTTTGCCGAGTGGTATGCGGAGTATTACAAGTAATTTTAAACCAGAATAACAAACCTACGTTAACAAAAGGAGACACATTATGTTTTGATTTTTAAATTGTTTTTTAATAATTATATAATTAAGTTTGCATCGTTAATTAGTGTAAACAGTAAGGAACAACAAATCTTTAACGACCCATTAAGCATCAATGAAGAAAATAGAATACGGATTCAGGATAACCCATATTGATAACATACCTTATATTGACAGCACGGGTTTTGTACTTGCAAGTTCCCCACTTGCAAGTACAGACTATAAACCTATAGGCGATAACAAAGTCATTGAAAAAAGGAAAACCGGTATCAACGGCATAGACCTGACACAATACATTCCGTTCTATTTTGGTCCACGTTCTGTAATGTTATATGTAATACAACACGGTTATAACGGTGTAGAGAGGCACAATGCAGAAGATATAGTTTATTGTGTAATAAGAATAAAAGACCTTATTGAAAACAAAACAAATTGCATTTTCTCCGATGGTCACGCATTAAGTGCAATAACAAAACTTTATACACAGGAAAAACTACCACAATTAAACGAAATAATATCCTACAACGATGTATACGCACGCTATTGGATTAGTGAAGAAGACATAGACTTAAAACGCCGGAAGGAAGCAGAACTTTTAATAGAGAAAGCACTTCCAAAAGAATACATCCGTGGATACATCGTTTACAATCAGAGAGCAAAGGAAAAACTAACCGGTTACGGTATCAATGAAAACAAAATAGCCATAAACTCCAACTATTATTTCTAATCACACTATGATTACATTTGTAAAAGGAGATTTGTTATCCGACAGTGCACAAGCACTAGTAAACACCGTAAACACAATTGGAGTTATGGGTAAAGGTATTGCCTTGCAATTCAAGGAGCAATACCCCGACAATTACAACATCTACCGTAAAATTTGTAAAGAAGGTAAATTATCTGTCGGTCAATTGCTAATCACAGAGTGCAAACAGTTAGATAACATAAAAATCATCATCAACTTCCCGACAAAAACCACTTGGCGCAAACCTTCCGAATATTCCTACATACAATCAGGACTGTTAGAATTAAGAAACAAGATACAGCAACTTGGAATACACTCAATAGCAATTCCCCCACTAGGTTCACACAATGGAGGGCTTGATTGGTCACGTGTAAGAACTATGATTATAGAAACGCTCAACGACCTTGACTGCGACATAAGAATATACGAACCATCGGATGCCATCATCGAAAGGATGAAAGAAGAACGCGTCAACCTTACCCCGGCTCGTGCTATGCTTTTGGATGTACTATGTGATATGGTATCATACGGAGAGTTCATATCCGTTTTCGCAGCCGAGAAAGCCGTCTATTTTCTACAGCGAATGGGCGCTAAAGACATCTTTAAGATAAATTTTATGCGCGGATACTACGGTCCATATTCAGGTGGTAAAATAGCCCACGCTATGTACTACCTCAATGGGAGTTACATCAAAGGTATGACCGGAATGCAAAACAAGCCTTTCGATGAAATATGGCTAGTTGATGGCACCCCAACCCACATAAAAGCATATCTCAACCAAACCGAGAATCTCAAATACAAAGAGATCTCCGAAAAAACAAAAGGTTTCTTACGCGGATATTACTCAAACTACTCATTGGAGCTACTATCCACAATAGATTATATACTACATTTCGAACAGCAACAAACAGCAATGGAGGGGATGAATGAAACCAAGCAAATCGAGTGTTTGAACCACAATATATCGAATTGGAACTACCGTAAACAAAGAATGTTCAATGGTAGCAACTTCATACCTATAATACTAAAACACCTGCAACAATATAAGATATATTAATTACAACCATTTAATAACAAAAGAAAAAAAACGAAATAAAGCCTGCCACCTCACTGCGCGACGGCCTCAGAGCCTTTGCCGAGTGGTATGCCCAGTATTATAAGTAAAAGACTGGATATTATCTAATCCTGTAAATACAAGAAAAGAAAGAGCGTATATGTCTGACAACACACAAAACAACAAACGAATAGCAAAAAACACAGCATTCTTGTACATAAGAATGATAATTGTACTGCTTGTATCTATATATACGACACGAGTAGTTCTCAATACATTAGGTGTAACCGATTTCGGAGTCTACAATGTTGTATGCGGTTTTGTCTCTATGTTCAGTTTCATAAGTTCATCCTTGACAAACGGAATTCAACGTTTCTTCAATTATTCTGTTGGATGTGCAGAAAGAGATGGTGTTGCAAAAGTATACAGGACTGCAATGCGTATCCAGATTATACTTGCGTTAATAATGATAGTCTTGATTGAAACTGTTGGAATCTGGTATATCAATAACGTAATGGAACTACCGCCAGACAGGTTAACTGCTGCAAACTGGGTATTCCAGTTCTCGGCATTATCTTTTATTATATTAATCATCAGCATTCCATACAACGCGGCAATAATCGCATTTGAGAAAATGGATTATTATGCATTCGTGAGTATCTTAGACACACTGCTGAAACTTGCTATAATAATTGAGCTTCCATACTTGCCTGGAGACAAGCTTATTATATACGGTTTATTGGGATTAATGATAAGCATAATCAATTTCTTACTGAACTACATATACTGCAAGAGGAAACTACCACAATTATTTGCACATAAAGGAATTGAAAAGAAGTTGCTAAAATCAATCTCTTCGTTTGCCGGCTGGAATACAGTAGAGATGTTCGCATGGATAACACAGGGACAAGGAGTCAATATGATTATAAATGTATTCTTTGGTGCAGTTATCAATGCTGCAAGAGGTGTATCTGCACAAATACAGAGTGCAATACAGCAGTTCTGTACCAACCTGGTAGTCGCAATCAGGCCCCAGTTGGTTGAGTCCTATGCACAAAAGAATTATTCCAGAACCAAGAGTCTAATGTATACAACATCAAAATTGTCGTTCATTCTATTCTATATATTAGCAATTCCTGTAATTCTGGAAATCAACTACGTTCTAAGACTATGGTTGGGGAACAATATACCTGATTATACAGCATCATTCACGATATTAACGCTCATATCCATGATTCCTAGAAATTTTGTGATGGCGCTCTCACAAGTTATCCATGCGACAGGCAAAATGGCAAAGTATCAGATTGCCAGTGCTGTAGTCATCATATTTATACTACCAGTTTCTTATATATTTCTCCACTATGGCTACAGTCCCATATACGTATATATAATAAACTTGATTTTCTGCTGTATCCTGTTCATTGTTTGCCTGCTTGTATTCAAGACAATTTTTGAAATCAGCATTTGGGAATACCATAAATGCATAATAATCCCGTGTTCTGTAATTGCCATAATAGTTCCAGTCATTCCGTATGTAATACAACACTTCATGCAGGAATCCTTTATGCGTTTTATTATAATTGCGATAACAACAACAATCACATCGGTAATTGCATCCTACCTTTTCCTATTGAACAAGAGTGAAAAAGAGTTTGTCAAAAGACTCATTATCAGGAAACGATAATACCGCAACAAGTTTTAAGAAGAGTTCTATAGAATAAATACGAAATCCTGGTGATTTAAAGCTATATTTAGATAATTAACACATTATGATATTTGCAGTTCTTCTATTTATTATATTATTTGCGTATATAGATGGCTCGTATTCATCGTTGATAATTAGTGGCAGTTTTTACTGTATAGGTGCAATAACCTTGTTTGCACTTCAAAGAAACAATAAAACCGCCTTTAAATTATATAATGTAGTATTTATAGTGTATTCACTATTAGCGTTAGTTGTAAGTTATTCATTTACTATACAAGATTTCTTTCATATTTCTGACCCATCTCGATATCTCGATTTCTTCATTAACAGTACAAATGTATTTTGGGATAAAGAACGTATCGTAGCATGTTATCTTGAATTTACAGATAGCAATGCACTTCATAATGCATATCTTAATAATATTGCAGTTTATGCAAACAATTCTTTAGGAGGAATAACAGTATATGGTTTAACACTATGTCATACAATATGGGGGGCATTATCTTCTGTAGTTCTTTATAGGATTCTTGCCAGACGTCTTGATAAGAAAAAAGCATACAGCCTCACTTTAGTGTTTGCTTTTTGCTCATTGTTTATGTTCTACTCTACTGTTATTATTCGAGACATAATTATATGTTTTTTCTTCTTAGTTGCATTCGATATCGTTGATCAGAAATTTTCATTAAGTGGAGTAATAAAACTCCTGCTTATTGTCTTTATCGTGTGGGGAGTAAGGTTGTATTCGGGACTGTTCTCAATAGTTTTCTTGTGTTATTATTTTTACAAGAGAATGTATAACAGCACTTTTAGGCCAATTGCAACTTTTGTTTTTGCAATTATACTTATTATTGCATCTGGTTCTATTCTTGCATCTGACATAGCGACCCAAACGATGACAGAAATGCAGGAATACGCAGAGCTTACAGCAGAACGAAGCGCAGGAGGAATGGTGTCAAAATTTCAGTCATTACCGCCAGGAATCAGCCATTTAGCCATTGTCTTCTTTATGATGATAAGGCCATTACCCCCCTTCAGTGTTTATTTAGGTGTAGAAACATTCTCACATTTTTTGATGTCAACAATGTTGCTTGTTGCAGGTTTTTTCTGGTTTTTACTGTTTTATAGTCTATGTTATCAGTTGTTTGTAAAAAAACATATATTCAAAATACCATTTGATAAAATCGTTTTGTTGGTGGTTGGTTTGGTATTTATGTTGGCAAATGCTTCCCACCCAGATATTCGCCGCATGTTACCGGTATTCCCTATACTTTATGTGCAATATGCGGAAATATGCAAAGCAGAAAATAAATCTATATTTGGTTTTGAAATATCTAAGAATCTAATGATATTTTATATTATAATTGCAATAGGAACATTGCTTATTATTTAAAAACAAGAGGAATATGAATTTTATTAAAAAACTAAAGTTGAAATTGATTCGCTCAAAGTATTCTATAGGCAAGAATCGCATAGGTTTTATTGGGAATGATGTTTCCCTGCCAGGAAAAATGATAATTGGTGGAGGAAAAAATATCAATATAGGACATAATACGCATATAGGAACTGGAGCCGTATTGTATGCCAACAATTCTAAAATTTCTATTGGACACCATGTTGTTGCTTCGCATAATCTAAAAATCATTACAGGAGACCACGAAAGACGTGTTGGTACATTTTGTAGTTCAATCGTTGAGGCGACCAAGAATCATAATATAGGTCTAGACAAGGATGTTGTGATTGAACCTGATGTGTGGATTGGAATGAATGTAGTTATACTTAAGGGTGTAAGAGTTGGGCGTGGAGCTACCATATCTGCAGGTGCTGTAGTTGTGAAAGATATCCCTCCATATAGTATCGCTGGTGGAATTCCTGCTAAAATTATTAAGTTATATTGGACAATTGACCAAATATTAGAACACGAGGCGAAATTATATCCAGAAAATGAACGATATACTAGAGAACAGTTAGAATCATTTTTTAATCAATACGCTAATTGAATGAAAAAAGTTCTTTTCATACTCCCATATTATAAAACAGGAAGGACACAGACTTCATTTTCAAATCTCATACCATAAATATATAAGCAAGTATAAAGTTGGTGTATTTGTTGTGTTCAAGACACATTATTTTTCTCTGTGTTTATTCCAATTTTCTTTCTGGATACATTGGACAATCGATTGTTATGGAACGCATTGATTTTTTTGATATAATATCTCGTCACGACGTAAAACGAGTCATAGCCATATAAAATAGTATGAAAATTTTATTACATGTTATTTCTCCCGACAAAATTGGAGGCACAAGAACTGTATGGAGGGACATTAAGGATTCATATCTGAATCAGAAGTATGAATTAATAGACTTTGTTCAAGATGAATTATGTGGAATGAACCCTATAAAGTCAATCAGGTTCATCAACAAATACCGCAAGCTCATAAATGAACAGCATGCTGACCTGATACATATAACCGGTTTGGGATATTCTGCATTTCTCATGACTATAGCAGCAAAATTGTCAAATGTAAGAAATATCCTAATGAGTATCCATGCATATACGACAGAAAGCACTAGCCTGTCTTCTATGAAAAGGTTCTTATTTGGACATATCATTGAGCCATTGTGCCTGAACCTGTCATCGGGTTACTTTACAGTATGCAAAAGTGCGTTAAGCAATGATACTATAAAGCGGTGCAAACGCGAAAAGATGTTGGGAGTGGTATATAACAAGTATCCAAATATTGACTGCAGTAAACTCACAAAAGGTTCTTTCCGTAATGAATTAGGTATAACAGATAATAACACCCTAATTGTCTCTATTGTTGGTCGTGTAGTTAAAGACAAAGGACATAGGTATATAATTGACGCAATAAAGAAATACAACAGTAGCAATACAAATATGGTCTTTGTTGTTGTGGGTAGCGGCAATTATCTAGATGTATATAAGGAAGAACTGAATAGAGAAATCTCCAAGAAGGAAGTCATTCTATTAGGGAACCGAAGCGATGTCCCTCAAATCTTATACGATACTGACATCTTTCTGTTCGCCTCTCTACACGAGAACCATTCGAAGGTTCTGCTGGAAGCGGCCAACATGGAGTGTGCGATAGTTGCGACTTCTGTTGGTGGTAATGTTGAAATTATTGACGACGGACGCAATGGAATCCTCATTCCGCCTAGAGACAGCGATGCCATTGTTTCTGCATTAGACCAGCTACAGAGCGAGAGCCTTAGAGAGACACTGAAGATGAATGCGGTTAAGGATTTGTCTTCAAAGTTCTCTGAAGAGAATACAATTGGTGAGCTTGACAAGATATATACGATGTTTAATAAAAAATAAATATTATTATGCATTATTTTAAATGCAAGGTACTGTACATGGTGTACACTTTACCAACTATAGCAAAACTTAAATTAAAGGGGATATTGCTCAATGGTATCAGTTATTTTGCCGGAGCTCCATATATGACCCGCAAGAAAGGTTCTACAATATCTATAGGCAAAGGATGTAGATTCATGTCAAAATCATGGGGTAATCTTATTGGACTATATCATCAATGTATCCTTGCCACAACAGAAAAGGACGCCAAGATTGTCATTGGTGACGGTTGTTCATTCTCAGGAGTTTCAATAAGATGCTATAATGAAATTGTTCTTGGTAAGAATGTGCGTTGTGGTGCAAATGTCCTGATAATGGATGGAGATGGACATCTGGATGACCCCAGGTCAGGTAAAAGCAAGCCTGTACATATCGGAGACAATGTATGGCTTGGAACAGATGTAAAAGTCATGAAAGGGGTAACTATCGGATCCAATTCCCTTATTGGCGCAGGAAGTATTGTTACAAAAGATATACCTGCCAACGTTATAGCAGTAGGATCTCCTTGCAGGGTAATAAGAAATCTTGATGAAGAAACAATAAAGAAACTCGAACAGAAATGAACGTCATATTTGTAGGACTCCCTGGCGTGCCTAAACGTTCGCGCGCTTGTGATATTCGTTTGACATTCTTTGCCAATCTACTGGTAAAGAAAAATGATGTCACTATACTTAACCGATACGCATCATCGCGTTCACTGAAGATAAAGGATACGCAATTGGTTGAGGAAGTTAATGTGGAAGAAATTATTGAACCGAGGAACACGGGACGCCTTGCAACCGCAATCTTATATATCTTATCAATACTGTATGAACCCATAAAGATAATCTTGTTGAATAAGAAGCATAAGATTGATATAGTGCATGTGTATTCGGGGCATTACATAGACTTTTTGTTATATCGCATCATTAGTCGCGTAATAGGCGCAAAGGTGATATATCAGTACGTTGAATACCGCACAGCCTTCAAGCCAAGAGGCCTGTATCATAAGATAAACAGCAGGTTGTGCGACAGGTACGGAATGCGTCTTTTTGATGGTGTGCTGCCCATAAGCAACTATTTGGAGGAAAAGACAAAGGAAGTAGCTCCACATGTGCCAACTTTAAAGATACCCCCTATCTGCGATTTTGACTTGTTTAAAAACAATAACAAGACAATAACCCATGAACGGCCATATCTGCTCTTTTGTGCATCGGCCGATTATTTAGAGGTTATTGAATTTGTCGTTGACTCATATCGAAAATCTGCCATTTCATCCAATAAGGACTTGGTTCTTGTACTGAGCGGAAATAGAGAGAGAATAGAACAACTAAGAAGGGAATGGAAAGATTGCAAGATTCTTACACAGTTGCCGTATGATGAACTGATTGCCTATTTCAAGCATGCCTATGCATTGTTCATTCCTTTACGTCCAATAATATCAGATATTGCCCGTTTCCCTAACAAAGTTTGTGAGTATCTTGCATCAGAAGGAGTGATTATTACTACGGATGTGGGTGAGATGTCATATTATTTCAAAGATGGAGAGAATGCAGTTGTTGCAAAGGATTATTCAATAGACAGCATGTTGGAGTGCCTTGACAAATTGCACAATGGAGAATATGATTATGAAAATATCCGTCTGCAAGGTTATACTACAGGCAAGCAGCTATTTGATATGGAATCATACGCAATCAAACTGCAATCATTTATTGAAGCAATATGAACACAAATAGATTAAAACGCAAGATCAGAGATTATGTGATTGGAGATAATGTTTCTTTAGGAGCTAATGTAACTGTAATTGGCAATGTACATATAGGAAACAATGTTATAGTTGGCGCTGGAAGTGTAGTCATTAAGGATGTGCCTGATAATTGTGTTGTAGCTGGCAATCCTGCGAAAATTATAAGATATCAGAATAACTAATTTTAATATATTCAACTATGGCTCGCATATTTATAGTTGTAAACGAAGATCGTTTCTTTCTTTCGCACCGCAAGGATATTGCAGTGGCAGCCATTGCTGCCGGACATGATGTGACAATTGTTGCGAAAGATACAGGTAGAAAAAATGAAATCATGGCTCTCGGAGCCAAGTATATAGATTTGCCCGTGAACCCAACAGGAATGAACATTGGGCAAGAGTTGAAAACCTTCCGTTTCCTTTGGAGTCTGTTCCGCAAGGAAAGACCAGACATTGTACACAACGTAGGTCTGAAACAGATGCTTTGGGGTGGTTTGGCTGCAAAACTGGCACGCGTGCCATTACTTGTTAGCGCAGTGAGCGGACTGGGTGTGATGTTCTCGGGCGAGAGTTTGTCGCTCTATACAAGGGTCATTATGCGAGTGCTACGATTCTCACATAACCGTAAGGGAGTAGCTGCTATTTTTCAGAATGGCGATGACAGGCAATTGTTCCTGGACCATAAGATTGTAAAGCCCGAACAACTGTATTTCACAAAAGGCTCGGGGGTGAATCTTGACGATTTTGCCTACACACCAGACCCTGAGAGCGAGAAAGTCAACGTGATATTCACAGCCCGAATGGTCAAGGAGAAAGGCATGGTGACACTCATTGAGGCTGCGGAACTTTTACGCAAGGAATATGAGAACAAAGCAGAGTTCTGGCTGTGCGGCGGATTGTCCAACAACCCACAGGCAATAAAAGAGAATGAACTGCGCGCATTATGCGATGACAAATACATCAAATGGCTGGGACACAGGACAGACGTGCGTGAACTGTTGATGAAAGCGCATATCGTAGCTTTCCCCTCATACTATCGCGAAGGAGTTCCCAAATCATTGATTGAGGCATCAGCAATTGGACGCCCCATTGTGACCACCAACTCTGTAGGATGCAAGGACGTGGTTGAGGATGGCATAAACGGTTACCTTATCCCCATAAAAGATTCTGAAGTATTGGCTGATAGGCTGAAAAAACTTATTGACAATAAGGAACTGAGGGTTAGCATGGGACACAAATCAAGAGAATTTGCCGAGCGTGATTTCTCTATAAAAAATGTGGTAGATACACATTTGAAGATATACAGTAAGGAAGATGTGCTAAAGTAAAGATGAAAGAACGTTTCTTTGAACTTATAAAAATTTCATTAGGGAAACAACAGCAATTTCTGTCACCTCTCTCATGCAAGGAGTGGGATGCGCTATTCCAATATGCTAAAAAACAAACTCTTGCTGGGGTTTTATTTGAAGGAGTGCAACGTTTGCCGGCTGAACAACGTCCTCCAACAGATTTACTGCTTAAATGGTATGTAATTTCCGAACGTATTAAAAAGCAGAACACGTTGCTTAATAAACGTGCAGTGAATGTCTCTGCCTATTTTTCGGAAAATGGTTTTAATAATTGTATACTCAAGGGGCAGGGATTAGCAGCATTGTATCCTAATCCATTGCTTCGCATGCCAGGTGACATTGATATATGGATTGAAGGCGGACGAGAGCGTGTATTTGCTTTTGTTGCACAAAAGGGAGAATTGCAAAATGTAAACTACCACCATGTATCATATCCTTTCTGCGAGGACACAGATGTCGAAGTACATGTAATGCCGAACCGTTTGAATAACCCGTTTAAAAATCAGCAATTACAGAAATTCTTTCGGGAAATAGCACCAGAGCAATTTGCTCATCGCATACAACTGCCAGACGATACAGGAAAAATTCCTGTGCCAACGACCTTGTTCAATGCCTTTTATGTCCTATTACATATATACCATCATCTGTTTGGTGAAGGCATTGGTTTGCGTCAGATGATGGACTATTATTATGTTCTGTTGCAACCGATGACAGATGAAGAACGTGTGGAACTATTGAAACTATTCAACCGCTTTGGCATGATGCGATTTGCCAGAGCCACGATGTATGTCATGTCTGAAGTTTTTGGCCTAGAGAAAGATTATTGGATTACAGAACCCTGCAGGGCTGATGGTGAATTTCTGCTAAGTGAAATAATGGCAGCAGGTAACTTTGGCCAATATGATGAACGCATGAGTGGACGAAGTCATTCTGCAATCAAACGTTTTGCAAACTCACTCAAGCGCAATGTGCGTTTTCTTCATTATTATCCATCGGAAGTGATTTGGGATGTACCGTTTCGCATTTGGCTGTATTTATGGCGTAAATTTAAAGGATATATATAATAATCCAGCAACAATAATCTTGACCAATGGTACAATGCAGTAATGCAAAGGGAGTATTAAAACAAAACTTTTAATCACACTATTGGACATAAACGATTTAAACAGAAAAAGTGTGCCGCGTTATCGCAACGGGGCACACTCGTTCCCTTAAAGGGATTCTGCTTGAAAACAATGTATAACTGTGCAAAGATATAATTACATTTTCACACCCGCAAACGTTTTAGCCGTTTTTTGCTATTCGCAACAAACTCTTATAAGGGAGTTTTTTACTTCGTTTTCATAAGAGGAGACAAGTTTATCAATGCGCGCATCCAAAGCCTGAATTTTTTCGTGTATGTTGGTGAATGCATTGCACAAATCGGCTATCATTCCACCGTTTGACAACAATTCAACAGTGACATTTTTCCAAGCAGGCTTGCCTTTCTTCAACGGCATTGTTGCAAAAAGTGTTTTGCTTTTTTTGCTCAATGGAATGTTGTTTGTTGCCACACCCGGCTCATTGAGTTTGACTATAGTCTCCAAATCACCATCCTTGTCCAAGAGCATTCCAAAGACTACATCCTCGCCATCGGTAATGGCACGGAAACGTATTCTGTCGAACTCGCCGTTGAACGGTGACAAATCGACACGGTAGCAGGCATAATTCTTTGAGTGCATTACTGTGCCATCGGCCATTACTGCACCATTGTAGACCTCGGTAGCCGGCACAATGCATGGTATACCTATGTAACGCGCTAGGGCGTTATATCTTTTGTTAAGGCCTTCGAGTGTAATTTTCTTTACAAGATTTGATTCCAGCACATCATTGTTTACAGGGTTTGATTTTTTATTCTTTTTCATTGTTGATTTATTAAATATTGATATTTATACTATTGTACGCGACTTTGTTTTTTTAGACATAAGAACATAAGTACATAAGAATTAGACGCATGAGAAAACGACAATATATTCTAATTGTAATATTTCTGTAACCTTGCTGCTATGAGAAATGCTATTGGAAAACTTTCCAATTTTAGAGTTTGAATCTGCATCAATGCGAGAACTT
>JAEIGA010010234.1_pt1 | contig 14213 bp, 17 predicted proteins | sample 9270691 | NCBI WGS metagenome assembly JAEIGA01 (sample SAMN17057246, study PRJNA624740) | gut metagenome | biome: biome; isolation source: fecal sample | host: Bos grunniens | place: China: Xizang | collected 2019 | reverse complement strand
TAGCGATTATTATGATTATTACGATGGGGATTCAATTTTTGAATAAAAAAAAAGAACATAAAAACTTTGAAGAAGCGATTCTAAAAGAACAAGAAAAAAATGTTCAAAATATTTTAATGTTGAATCAAGATACACATAAATTGAAACATGATTTAAAACATTTCTTTAAACAATTATTAGTTTATGTGGAAAAAGATGATAAAGAAAAAGTAAAAGAATTATTAGAAGAATATCAAGATGAAATTATTTCTTTAGAAATACCTGCTTTTACTCAAAATAATACTGTAGATATGATTATTAATCACTTTATTTCTAAAGCTAAGAATATGAATGTTGATTTTACTTATTCTGGAACTTTAGTATCTAATTTGAATATTAAAGATCGAAAATTATATATTTTATTATCTAATGCTTTAGAAAATGCTTTTATACATTGTGCACTCCCTAAAACAGTGAAATTAGATATGGGTTGTGTAGGTGAATATTGTCGTTTTGTAATTACAAACACTTATAAAGAAAAACAAGAAGAGCGTAAAGGTTATGGAATTATAAGTATGAAGAAGATTATTGAAGAAGTTAAAGGTGAAATTAACTTTGAAATACAAAATGATATATATATTTGTTCAATATTAATACCAATTCAAGAGAAGATTCTTTAGTGAATCTTCTTTTATTTTGTGGTAAACTAAAAACATGAAAACAAAAATAGTAGATAGAAAAGATATTGATTTAGTAGTAGAAACTTTAAATAATGGTGGTGTCGTTTGTTTCCCAACGGATACGGTTTATGGGATTGGAGTAGTATATGATAATTTAGATGCATTAAATCGTTTGAAGTTGAGTAAAGGAAGACCTGATAGTAAACCTATTCCAATGATGATTGGTAGTGTTTCTCAAATTGATGATGTAGCATATACAAATGAGAAAATTGTTCGTCTAACAAGTTCATTTATGCCAGGTGGATTTACAATTGTATTGAATAAAAAAGAGCATGTTAGTGATGAAATTACAAATGGTTTTAAAACAATTGCTTTAAGAATGCCTGATGATGAATTCATTTGTGAAGTGATTAAAAGATTGAAACGTCCTATGTTAGTTACAAGTGCTAATTTATCTGGTATGCCAACAGGTGTATATTTTGAAGATGTAAAGAATGATTTTGATGGTCGTATTGATATGATTGTAAAGGGAGAATGTAAGGGAAGTGTTTCTAGTACGATTGTAGATGCGACTGGTGAAGAATTAAAAGTATTACGTGAAGGTGTATTAAGTGTAGAAGACATTTTAAGAGTATGGGAGGGTTAATATGAGAGATTTAGAAGTATTAAACGCTATCTTAAAAGAAGAAGAAAGACAATTAAATAATATTGAATGTATTGCTAGTGAAAACTATGTATCGAAAGATGTTTTAGAAGCAGTTGGAAGTGTACTTACAAATAAGTATGCGGAAGGATATCCAAATAAACGTTATTATGGTGGATGTGAACATGTAGATACAGTAGAAGATCTTGCACGTGAGCGTCTTTGTAGATTATATGGAGCTGAACATGCCAATGTGCAACCTCACTCTGGTTCTCAAGCAAATATGGCTGTATATTTCACAATTTTAAAACCAGGTGATACTGTATTAGGTATGGATTTATCAAGTGGAGGACATTTAACTCATGGTCATCCATTAAACTTCTCAGGAACTTTATATAACTTTGTAGGTTATGGAGTGAATAAAGAAACTGAAATGATTGATTATGAAGAAGTACGTGAATTAGCTTTAAAAGTAAAACCTAAGTTAATTGTAACTGGAGCTAGTGCTTATTCTAGAATTATTGATTTTAAGAAATTTAGAGAAATTGCAGATGAAGTAGGAGCTTATTTAATGTGTGATATGGCGCACATTGCAGGGCTTATTGCGGCAGGTTTACACCCATCACCAGTTGAGTATTGCGATTTTGTGACAAGTACAACACACAAGACTTTACGAGGTCCTAGAGGTGGTATTGTATTATGTAAAGAACAATATGCGAAAGAATTAGATAAACACTTATTCCCAGGTATTCAAGGTGGTCCATTAATGCATGTGATTGCAGGTAAAGCCGTATGTTTTGGTGAAGCATTACAGCCTGAATTCAAAGAATATGCGTTACAAGTCATAAAAAATTGTAAAGTGTTAGCTGAAACTCTACAAGAAGAAGGATTTAGAATTGTAAGTGGTGGTACTGACAATCATGTTATGTTAGTTGATGTGATGTCTAAAGGAATTACAGGTAAAGAAGCAGAAAAATTATTAGATGAAGTATGTATTACTTGTAATAAGAATTCAATTCCATTTGATACTCAAAAACCATTTGTCACAAGTGGTATTCGTTTAGGAAGTGCTGCAATGACAACAAGAGGATTCAAAGAAGCACAGTTTAAACAATTAGGACAATGGATTGCAAGAACAATCAATAATAGAGATAATAAAGAAGAATTAGAAAAAATTAGAGAAGAAGTACTAGAATGTACTAAAAAATATCCAATTAGCTAAAAAGTGAGCAATTATTTGCTCACTTTCTTCTTTATCTGACATGTTTTATCTTTACAATTAGCACATTGTAATCTCTTATTACTTCCACTATAGAATCTTTCAGGATATTTCGCATATACAAATTCCCATCGAATTAAAACTAAAGCAGCCATGAAAAATAAACTCCATGTAAAGAAACTTTTAATCATGATCATTGGAGTAAACATCATAAAATGACCCCAATCATAGATTCTACAATTTACACAACATTTATTTTTCATAATATGCGTTTGAAAAGGACAATAAAATAGAATACATATATAATCACTTAAAAAATAAAATACTGTAAGCATGAATAAATCAGCTTTATCAATAATATCAAAGGCATATAATAATCCTACTAATGCATTTCCAATTAACCATACAAGCATAACAATCCATGCTTTTTTATTTTGATCTTGTACAAACTCTAATAATTCTAAACGAGAATAATTTTCTACAGGATCAAATTTATTTTCTTGTTTTTTTAATAAAGCCATTGATAGAGTTTCTTTAGGAAATAAATGATAAAACATCATTAGCATAAATACTAACCATAATATATGAAAAGCATTAACACCCATATAAATAGGTTGTAGAACTAATTCAATAAGCAATTGTTTATCATATAAATAGAAACCAAATATACTTAAAAAGACAGTAATTCTAATTACTAACTTTATCAAATAAGATTTCATCATCTTTGTCATAACTAATTTCATATATATAATTTTAATTTAAAAGATGAGTGTTGTCAAAAAAAGCTGCAAATGCAGCTTAATTACTTAATGTTTCTAATATAATAGGTAATACTTGTTTCTTTCTTGAAATATATTTAGGTGCAAAATCATCTTCTAAGACAAACTTAAATCCTTCATCAATAATCCAACTCTTTTCACCTGTATATAAGAAATATGATCCTTTACCTGTAGGTAATGTAAATAACATTAACAATAAATCATATCTTAATATTTTATTTTGTTCTTCTAAATATTTTAAGAAATCATCTTTGATTTGTTTGAATTCATCACCACTGCGACAAACAATTTGACAAATACCAATTTTCGCATCATCAGCACGAATTTCTTTAAAATCTTCATACATTAACTCTAAATAAGTTTTATTCAATAATGAATCTGTTGTTTGAACTAATTCATTTGCAAGTTCTTTTTGATTGATTCCTGTGTATTGAACTAATTCATTAATTGAATCAACATCTGTTTTAGTTGTAGTAGGAGATTTACAATTCATTGTATCTGAAATAATTCCAGCTAATAAGATACCAGCCATTTCTAAACTTAATTCAACATGATATTGCTTATATAAATTATAAACAATCGTACATGTAGAACCAACGATTTGATTTACAAATGAAATAGGTGTTTGTGTAGAAATTCCACCTAAACGATGGTGATCGACAATTTCTAAGATTTCTCCAAATTCAATATCATTTACACTTTGAGTTGCTTCGTTATGATCAACTAAAATGAATTGTTTCTTTTTATAATTGAATAAGTGATATCTTGAAATAGCACCTACTACTTCATCATGTTCATTTAATACAGGATAAGTTCTAAAACGAGTTTTCGCAATACGATTACTAGCTCCATCAACTGTCTCATTATTTTTAAAACAAACAACATCTCTTGTCATCACTTCTTCAATAGAAGGAGATTGATAGATTGCTTTCGCAATTGTAATTGCACTCATTGTTGTATGAATAACAGGAATATTATGTTCAATTGCCATTTTTTCAGTAATTGAATCAATCCATTTTTCTCCACAAATGATAATCAATGAAGCTTTTTGTTCAATCATCGAACGTTGCACATCAGGATGATTTCCAACAATTACGATTGAACTTTCTTCGATATTCATATTTTGACCTAAATTAGGTAATAAAATAACTTTACCATTTGTTTTAAAAGGTGCATGAATCAATTCAGTTGCATCTATTGTTTTAATAATATTTTCTAAAGTAGCTCTACTCATTAAATCTTCTAATGTTTTTTCACTAGCTGTCCATAAGTGAGTTAAATTTGATAATGAGATAATTCCTAAAAGTTTTTTATCTTCATTTACTACGAAAGCACCTTTATTTTTTCTAGTGATGATTGCATCTAAAGCATCTTTCATTGTAGCTGTTTCATTAATTAAAATAGCTTCATCTTTATCAATTTCATCTAGTGTACATTTCGCAGAATATAGGTATTGTGGAATATTAAAACCAAATTTATTTAAAATATATTTTGATTCATTATTTAAATCACCTAATCTAACAGGAATAGTATTCATTCCTAATTGATTTTTTAAATGAGAGTAGGCAATAGCACTACAAATAGAATCTGAATCTGGATTTTTATGACCAGTGACATAAATAGGCTTTTTCATAATTCCACCTCCGTATATAAATATAATAAAGAAAAACTTGTTAAAAAGCAATGAAATTGAACAAACAAAAAAGTTGTAGTTTCCTACAACTTTTCGTTAGATAACCATTACGTTTTTTGCTTGTGCACCTTGTGCACCATTGACGATGTCAAAACTTACTTTTGCACCTTCAACTAGTGTTTTAAATCCATTCGTTTGAATTGAAGAATAGTGTACAAAAATATCTTTTGCACCTTCAACTGTAATGAACCCAAAGCCTTTATCAGCATTAAACCATTTTACTGTACCAGTACTCATATTGCCTCCGTTTCTATAAAAGTTTAAATATCATACTATTTGAAACAGAGTGAATATTTATTGACGATTACACTTGTAGGATAACATTAGAAATAGTTTAAGTCAAAGAGATTGCTTCATCAAAAATCGACAAATTATGTTCATGAGCTTCTTTTTGTCTAATAAAAAAAACTGTAACTTTCAAAAAGAGAGTGATATAATAATCTAGAATAGTATAAGGAGAGAAAATTATGTTAAAAGTATTTAATCATCCATTAATCACTCATAAATTAGCAAATATGAGAAAAGCTGAAACATCAACAAAGGATTTCAGACAAAACTTAGATGAAATCGCAGGATTGATGGCTTATGAAATTACACGTGATTTGCCTACTAAAGATGTTGAAATTCAAACACCAGTAGCTACATGTGTAACTAAACAAATTTCTAAAGATGTGGTATTAGTTCCAATTTTAAGAGCAGGATTAGGAATGGTATCTGGAATTTTAGATTTAGTTCCTACAGCAAAAGTTGCTCACGTTGGATTATATCGTGATGAAGAAACATTAGAACCACACGAATATTTCGCTAAATACCCAAAAAATATGTCAGATGCTGTTGTATTGATCGTTGACCCAATGTTAGCAACTGGTGGTAGTGCTAATGCGGCAATTACAATGGTTAAAAAACAAGGAGCTACAAATATTCGTTTAGTATGTTTAGTAGGAGCACCTGAAGGTGTTAAAGCTGTAAGTGAAGCTCACCCAGATGTAGATATTTATTTAGCTGCATTAGATGAAAAACTTAATGAAAAAGGATACATCGTTCCTGGTTTAGGAGATGCAGGGGATAGAATTTTCGGTACAAAATAGTGGGATATAAAGAAGCAAGTAAATTTATCTCAAGAATTGTACTAGGAAGTATTATCGCAATTTGGTTAGGACCAAAGTTAGATAACTTAACAAATCTTGGTCCATTATTTACAATAGGTTTACTATTGTATGTCATTATAGGTAGTTTGATTTTATTGGTGAAGGAGATCGATGATGGAAAAAAGGCTTGATATGTTGAAACGTGTAGGTATTTATTCGATTACTATTACAGCTGTTGCCATGATTATTTCGCTTATTTTCAAAGATAAAACGATTACTTTAGGAGTTGGTCTAGGCTGTATGATTGGATTAATTGGATTTAATATGATCTTACAGTGGGGATATAGTGTTGAAACGAATAGTAAAGCAAGCGCATTTAAAAACTATTTATCTCGTTATGTATTTTATGCATGTATGTTTGGTCTAAGTTATTACTTTGGTGCCAATATTCTAGCATTATTAGCGGGATTTATGTGTCATAAAATTGCTATCTATATCTATTCTTTCACAGGAAAATGAGGTGATATTTTTGTACGACAATTTTGATGGAATTGTCATTACACTTGGAAGTTTTGAATTAGCTGTCCACACAAGTATCCTTGTTTGGTTATGTGTATGTTTGGTCATGGGTACATTACTTGTGATTGCAGGAAATAAATTTAAAAAAGCAGATATTCATGAAGCGCCAAGTGGCATGGTCCTTGTATTTGAACAAGTTCTACGATTAGTCATCTTTATTGTAGAAAACTCGTTAGGGAAAAATACAAGAAAATATCTATGGTTCTATGGAACCTTAATTATGTTGATGTTTATTAGTAACATCTCAGGGTTATTAGGAGTACAAGCACCTACAAGTAACTTAAGTGTTAATATTGCACTTGCAGTTACAATGTGGTTAATTATTCAATTTAACTCATGGAAAAACAATGGATTTATTGGTAAGTTAAAAGGATGGTGTGAACCACTATTCGTATTATTCCCATTAAATGTATTAGGGGATTGTACATTACCGGTATCATTATCATTACGTTTGTTTGGGAACTTATTAGCGGGAACAATTATTATGTCATTAATTTACTCGTTATTTGGTTTAATGAATTCTATATTTACAGGATTTGGAGCATTGTTATTTGTGGCTACGCCATTATTACATGCTTACTTCGATATCTTTTCAGGATTCATTCAAACGTATATATTCTTTACATTATCAACTTTCTTCTTAAGTCAAGAACTTACAGAAGAATAATTCACATCTAACAGGAGGTAAATAAGATGGAATTTAATGAATTTTTCGTAGCCGCTATGGCATGTTTAGGAGCAGGTATTGCCGTATTTACAGGGGTAGGTCCTGGTATTGGGGAAGGTTTCGCAGCTGGTAAAGCAGTAGAAGCTGTTGGACGTAATCCAGATGCTGAAGGAAAAATCCGTACAATGATGGTATTAGGGATTGCCTTATCAGAAACAACTGGTATCTATGGTTTAGTAATCGCTTTAATGTTAATCTTCATGAAAGCGTAAGTAAGAGGCTGTTATGAATATAAATATTGACAATTATCTTCGTATTAATTTTACTGACATGATACTTGTCCTTATTTCAACATTAATTATTTGTATACTAGCAAAAAAATTCTTTTGGGATTTTGCTTTAGAATATTTAGATGGTCGTAAGAAATTAATTCAAGATCAATTAGATAATGCGAAAAAAGCAGAAGCAAAGGGCGAAGAGTATAAGAAACAATATGCAGAACAATTAAAAAATGTTCGTCATGAAGCAAACGAAATTCTTGATAAAGCAAGAAATGATGCGAAAGCTGAAGGAATTCAAATTGTTGAAAAAGCACAAAATGATGCTCGTTTAACATTAGAAAAAGCTCAACGTGATATCGAAATGGAAAAATTAAATGCTCAAAAACAAATTCGTAAAGAAATTAGTGAAGTGGCATTCGTTGCGGCAAAACATATTCTTGAAAAAGAAATTGATGAAGCAACTCACAAAAATTACGTTGAACAATTTATCAATGAGGATTAATTATGGCTGATTCAATCGCAAAAGCTTATGGAGATGCTTTATTTGAAATTGCATTAGATACAAATAAGTGTGAGGAATATCGTGAAATCGTACAAACTTTAAAAGGTACGGTCAGTGATGAATTAATTCGTCTTTTATCTCATCCAAAGATTAGTAAAATCGAGAAAAAAGAAATTATTGAAACCATTTATGGGAATGTTGTAGATGAAATCTTCTTAAACTTTTTCAAAGTGTTAATAGATAAGAATCGTTTTTCTAGTATATGTGCAATTTTTGATGAATTTAATGTTAATTTTATTCAACATTTCAATATCATCCAAGCTAGTGTTTGGAGTGCACGTGAATTAACAAGTGATGAGAAAACAAGATTAGAAGAAAAACTAAGTAAAAAATATGATCAAAAAGTTGAATGTACATATGAAGTTGATGAAAGTTTAATTGCTGGAATTAAAGTGAAAGTAAAAGACCAAGTCATGGATAATACTGCAATCAACCGCTTGAATAAAATTAAAGATAGTATTATGGGTTAAAGTGAGGTGAGGCACATGAACTTAAGACCAGAGGAAATTAGTAAGATTATTAAACAACAAATCTTACAATACAATGAAAAAATGGAAGAAAGCGAAACTGGAACAGTTATTACAATCGGGGACGGTATTGCTTTAATTCATGGATTAACAAATGCTATGGCAGGTGAATTATTACTTTTCCCTCATGATGTTTACGGAATGGTGTTAAACCTTGAAGAAGAACATGTTGGGGCTGTATTAATGGGTAGTGATTCAGGAATCCGTGAAGGAGATACAGTAAAACGTACTGGAAAAATCGTTGAAGTGCCTGTTGGAGATGCATTATTAGGACGTGTTGTAAATGCTTTAGGACAACCAATTGATGGAAAAGGACCTATCGCAACAACTGCTACTCGTCCAATTGAACGTGTAGCTCCAGGGGTTATGACAAGAAAATCAGTACACCAACCTTTACAAACAGGATTAAAAATCATTGACTCAATGATTCCAATTGGTAAAGGACAACGTGAGTTAATTATCGGGGATCGTCAAACAGGTAAAACTGCTATTGCGATTGATACGATCATTAACCAAAAAGGAAAAAATGTAAACTGTATTTATGTTGCGATTGGGCAAAAAGCAAGTACAGTTGCGCAAATCGTAGAAAAATTAAGACAACATGAAGCATTAGAATATACAACTATTGTTAGTGCAACTGCTTCTGAATTAGCTCCATTACAATACATTGCGCCATATAGTGGATGTGCAATGGGTGAAGAATGGATGGAAGAAGGAAAAGATGTTTTAATTATTTATGATGATTTAAGTAAACATGCGGTTGCATACCGTACATTATCATTATTATTAAAACGTCCACCAGGACGTGAAGCATATCCTGGAGATGTATTCTATTTACACTCTAGATTATTAGAAAGAGCTGCGAAACTAAGTGACCAATATGGTGCAGGTTCATTAACAGCATTACCAATTATTGAAACACAAGCAGGAGATATCTCAGCATATATTCCTACAAACGTAATTTCAATTACAGATGGACAAATCTTCTTACAAACAGAATTATTTAACGAAGGTGTAAGACCTGCGGTAGATAGTGGTTTATCTGTATCACGTGTTGGTGGTAGTGCACAAATTAAAGCGATGAAACAAGTTTCTGGTTCTTTAAAATTAGAATTAGCTCAATATCACGAAATGCAAGCATTTGCGAAATTTGGTAGTGATTTAGATGATTCTACAAAACAAATTCTTGAACACGGGGCTAAATTAACTGAGTTATTAAAACAACCTCAATATGCTCCTATGAGTGTTGAAGAACAAATCGTTACTTTATTTGCCGCTAAAAACGGTTTCTTAAAGAAAGTACAAGTTAAAGAAATTCAAAAATATCAAAGTGAATTATTAAAAGAAATGAAAAATCACAAAGAAATCTTAGATGCAATTACAACTAAGAAAGTATTAGATGATGAATTAACACAATCTCTAAAAGATGTTTTAAAAACATTTACTGAAGACTTTATTTTAAAAGTTGAGGCTTAATTATGAGTGGATCTCAATTAGCCATTAAGAATCGTATTCGTTCTATTGATTCTACAAAGAAAATTACGAAAGCGATGCAACTTGTTGCTGCTAGTAAATATCAAAGACAAAAAGAAAGAATGCGTAAAAATAAGGAATATGCTACTGAATTAAAAGAAGTTTTAGATAATATTTTATCTACAATTAATAATAGTGATCATCCTTATTTAACAGAAAAAGAAGATACGAATCCTTGTACAATTATTTATACAAGTGATATGGGATTGTGTGGAGGTTTCAATGCTAACATTTTTAAATTGATTGAAAGTGAATGCACTAAAGAAGAATCAATTATTATGTTAGGTGGACGTGGAGCTACATGGATTAAAAATAAAGGTTATAATGTTATTGATACTTATATTCAAGTAGAAGATGATGATTATTCTTTAATTGCTGTTTTAGTTGATGAATTATTAGAAAAATATGCATCAGGTGAAATTACTTCTATTCATGTAGTTTATACTGAATTTAAAAATCCATTAACATTTATTCCTAAGAAAGTTAAATTACTTCCTGTGGAAAGTGTTAGTGAAGGAAACAATATTGATACAATTTTTGAACCAAGTGGTGAAGAAATTTTAAATGATTTGGTTCCTATGTCAATCAAATCACTTCTATATAGCTATTTCCTTGAAACTAAAACAAGTGAACAAGCAAGTAGAAGAACATCAATGGAAAATGCGACAGATAATGCGGAAGAATTAAAAGAAACATTATCATTGCAATACAATCAAGCACGTCAAGCAGCAATTACTCAAGAAATCACTGAGATTGTTGCGGGAAGTAGTGCACATTAGAGAGGACAATTATGGAAAAAAATATTGGAAAAATTGTTCAAGTCATTGGACCTGTTGTTGATATTCACTTTGAAAATAAGTTACCAAGTTTATTAACAGCGGTTGAAATTGACAATGTAAACGCAAAAGAAAAATTAGTTGTTGAAGTAGCACAACACATCGGTGATGACCGTGTTCGTTGTATTGCTATGGGAAGCACTGATGGATTAGTTCGCGGGATGGAAGCTTTAGATACAGAAGCTCCTATTCAAGTACCTGTAGGTGAAGAAGTATTAGGACGTATGTTTAATGTATTAGGTAATGAAATTGATGGTTTAGGTCCTTTACCTGAATCAGTTAAGAGAATGCCTATTCACCGTGAAGCACCATCATTTGATGAACAACAAACAACAGCTGAAATCTTTGAAACAGGAATTAAAGTCGTTGACTTATTATGTCCTTATCCAAAGGGTGGAAAAATTGGTCTATTCGGAGGAGCTGGAGTAGGTAAAACAGTATTAATTCAAGAGTTAATTCACAATATCGCAACTGCTCACGGTGGTTTATCAGTAGTAGCAGGTGTAGGAGAAAGAACTCGTGAAGGTAATGATTTATATCATGAAATGAAAGATACTGGAGTATTAGATAAAACAGTTTTAGTATATGGACAAATGAATGAATCTCCTGGAGCGAGAATGCGTGTTGCGTTATCTGGACTTACAATGGCAGAACACTATCGTGATGTAAATCACCAAGACGTATTATTATTTATTGATAACATCTTCCGTTTTACTCAAGCAGGATCAGAAGTATCAGCGTTATTAGGACGTATGCCTAGTGCCGTAGGTTACCAACCAACTCTTGCTACTGAAATGGGACAATTACAAGAAAGAATCACATCTACTAAAAATGGATCAATTACATCTGTACAAGCAATTTATGTGCCTGCGGATGATTTAACTGACCCAGCACCTGCAACTGCATTTAACCACTTAGATGCGAAAACAGTATTATCTCGTGATATCTCTGCTTTAGGTATTTATCCTGCAGTAGATCCACTAGATTCATCAAGTAGAATGTTAGATCCACTTGTTGTTGGAGAAGATCACTATGAAGTAGCTCGTGGAGTACAAGCATTACTTCAAAAATATAAAGAACTTCAAGATATTATCGCTATCTTAGGTATGGATGAATTAAGTGAACAAGATAAGATTATTGTTAACCGTGCACGTCGTGTACGTAACTTCTTATCTCAACCATTCTTTGCTGGTGAACAATTTACAGGTATGCCAGGAAGATATGTATCTAAAGAAGATACAGTACGTTCATTTAAAGCATTATTAAATGGAGATTATGATCAATATCCAGAAGCTGCATTCATGTTTGTAGGATCAATTGAAGAAGTAGTTGAAAAAGCAAAAGCATTAGGTGAATAAAATGTTGAAGGTTAAAATCGTAACACCAAGCGGTTTATATGGAACATTTGATGCTAGTAAAGTTCATGTGACAACAAGTGTTGGAGAATGTACATTGCTTGCAAATCACATGCCACTTGTGGCTACACTAAAGATTTCAAAAATGATTCTTACAATTGATGAAATAGAACATGATTTCGCAATTTCATCAGGTATTCTTCATTTACACAATAATCAAGTAAGTATATTAGTTGATGCATGTGAAGGAGAACATGAAATTGACCTTGAAAGAGCTCAAAGAAGTGCTGAACGTGCACGTAAAAGATTAGAGAAAAAAGATGCAAATACTTCAATAAGAAGAGCTGAAGTTTCTTTACAAAGAGCTATAAATAGAATTAATATTAAGAACGGTTATTAAACCGTTCTTTTATTATATGATTTATGATAAAATATTTTTGGTGGTTTTATGAAAGAAGTAATTATAAATAATTGGGAAGAGTTACAAGAAGTCATTTTCAAAGGTGTTTGGGATGATAAATTAATGCGTTATCGTTCTAATTTCGTTTATCGTGGTATTAGTGATGCATGCTGTGGATTAGAACCTAAATTAAACCGAGTTTGTTCACACAATTTAGAATTAGAACGTTCATTAATTCGTAACTTTAAAAAATATGCTTATGCAGAAGGTGGTAGTTCTAAGAGTTTCTGGAAAACTATCTCTTTAGCGCAACATCACGGTCTACCAACACGTTTATTGGACTGGTCGTATTCTCCTTTGGTTGCAGCACATTTCGCAACAGAAGACATTTCTGAGTACGATAAAGATGGTGTTATTTGGTGTATAAATTTTACAAAAATGAATGAGAAATTACCGTTGATTTTGAAGGAAGCATTGAAAGAAGAAAATTCAAATAGTTTTACTATTTCGATGTTAGATGAATTCGCGAAAAACTTTGATGTATTAAAATCATTAAGTGATGAACCATTCATGTTATTCTTTGAACCAGCTAGTATTGTAGATCGTATTGCTAATCAATATGCATTATTCTCTGTAGTATCTGATACAAGTGTTAATATGTTAGATTTAATACCAAAAGATGAAGAAGTATGTTTTAGAATTATCATTCCAAAAGAAGTAAAATTAGAAATTAGAGATAAATTAGATTATATCAATATTAGTGAAAGATTAATTTATCCAGGATTAGATGGAATCTGTAAATGGATTACAAGAAGATATTCAAATTTAGGACCTATTTATAATAAGAATCATAAAAAAGAAGACTAGACGATTTGTCTAGTCTTGTTTTAATACTACAGGAACACTTGCTTTCTTTTCTAAGAATTTCGCAACTGATTCAGAAATAACAATTGTTTCATTAGTAAATGTTTTAAGTTTGTATTTAGAGAATGGAATTGCATATTTTCTTCTTAAAGATTTCATATTTTTATAACGTACAAATTTATTATTTAAAATACAACCTTGATCATTATAATATAATTTTAAAATAAATACTGCGTTAATTGTTTCAGAAATGAATAAGAAAATTAATAAAATACCTAAAGCCATAGTAGTTTCATTATTTTCAAGATGACCTTGATATGCACAATAAATACTAGGTAAAACTAATAATGCAAGAACGATTGTAATCCATTGATCATATTTTAATAAATCAAATTCTCTATTTGATTTAGCTTTTTCAATTCTTTCTGTATGTTTACGCATTTCGATAAAGCGACAAACTAAAATAAATACTCCAACTCCAATTCCGATAACTAACATTGGTAAATTCATATATAAATCCCTACTTTC
>JAEIGA010010233.1_pt1 | contig 14213 bp, 9 predicted proteins | sample 9270691 | NCBI WGS metagenome assembly JAEIGA01 (sample SAMN17057246, study PRJNA624740) | gut metagenome | biome: biome; isolation source: fecal sample | host: Bos grunniens | place: China: Xizang | collected 2019 | reverse complement strand
CCCTCGGTAGAGATACCGTACGGGTTCAAGTCCCGTCGCCAGTACCATTTTTTTTATCATCTAAATTACATAAGCCGTTATTTTTATGGCTTTTTATATGGCGGAGTGGAGCAGTGGTAGCTCGTCGGGCCCATAACCCGAAGGTCGTTGGTTCAAATCCAACCTCTCGCAACCATCTTTGGTTTACCAAAGAACATTTTCGGAGTACGCCAACTTCGGTTGGAACGGCTACGACGGCAGGTTTCATGTCGTTAAATAAACCTGGTGACAGGGATAAAGCATTGGTTGTTTACAATCGGCCGTGCGACTTGCGAACTTCGGTTTGCGAGCTTGATGGAAAACCAATATAGCTAACGCCTGACCTAAAACGCGAGAGCGACTGCGGAGTGTCATTGGTTCGGTGGGGGTCTTGAAACAGGCTCTGAAATAACACAGAAATGTGGGGATGGCTAGTTGATGTTTGGTGCAAATGCCGCAAGCGTTAGTGCTAAACAGATTTCGTTAAGTTGTCTTAAATCGAAAGATAGGTGACGAGACGAGAAGTAAGCCGATAGCAAGGCGAGCAGGGTTGCGACGACTGGGTCGTACTCAAAAGGTACGAATGGTCAAACGTGTACCTCGTAATCCAATTTAATATTGTACACTTAAATATTGAAATTAAGAATCTAATACAGGATTAGAAAATCTAATAACAATAAAGCCAAAGTGTACGCGGCGACAAAGCCAAAACCGACTTATTGTTCTGAAATATGAACACACGTGGAGCTCGCAAGGCGAAATGTGAGAAAGTACGAGTAAGTGCAACTCTAAGAGACCGCAATCTCTGAATCCCGCAAGGAAGAATGTGCCGAAAGAAAATCTATTCAGCTTGTCGCAAGAGTTTGCCCGTAGCCACTGAAACGGGTGTCGGTACTGACTACGACTTAATCGGTCGTGTGAAGCACGTCAGCCAATGGACGGTAAAGTCAGTAAAATTAGGTCAAATTCTCAGCCTACTTATTTAAAGAAATATTAGCTTAAGGAAAGCGCTTGTCGGCGGACAGGAGATGGGTGGTTCGAATCATCCCATGTTTCAACAGTGCTTTATAGCACCTTTCATTTTTTCTCCTATATTCTCCCAAAGGGCCCCGTCCTGGGGCCCACCTAAAAATGCTGGCGTAGCTCAACAGGCAGAGCAGCTGATTTGTAATCAGCAGGTTGATGGTTCGATTCCGTTCGCCAGCTCCATGGTTATCAACACCATAATGGTTGATATTAATGTTCATTTTGTTTTTCCTTTTATTTTTCTCCTATGGGCCAGCGGTTTTCCGCTGGCTTTTGCTTTTATGCACCTAAAACTTCAATATTATTGTTGCATTATGCAGAAGGGAGAACAAATGATGAGATATATCATGAGAAAGTGCATTTGGGGACTAAATATTGTCGCAATGGGCTATTTGGTTTTTCTTTTTGTCACTGGCGCCTTTGAACAGAATCATATGATGCTTCTCGTTGCCTGTGCAGCGACTGCTGTTATTATGACTATTGGCAAAGGCTATCGCAAAGTCAAATATTTACCCAGACGTATTTTTAGAAAGGTGCTGAGATTTTGGCTATGAAGATTTACACTTCCTATTTCGCAAAGCTAAAAAAGATGGAACAAAGCTTCCCGTATGGTCTGTGCGTTGTCTCTATCGCGTCTAAAGACCCTCATCCGTCTTTTTCTAACAATAAGCTGTCCAAATTAGCCCCGCCTTGGTATGTTCTCAAAGCATACAAAGAAAACGGAGATAAGGAGCAGTATATCAAGGACTACAAACGTCTTGTATTAGACAACCTGAATCCCAAGGAAATATACGAGACTTTGAAAAACAGAGCTGGATATGGCGATGTTGTCCTTGTCTGTTATGAAAAGAGCGGTGATTTTTGCCATCGTCATTTGGTGGCAGAATGGCTCAAAGATGCGGGCTATGAAGTGGAAGAATGGGTGGAGGATAAGACATGAGACCAGGTGAAACAAAGCAATCATATGCTGCGAGACGGACATGGATGCTTGTGAAATCCGACATTCCCGACAAGTATTACGGCCTTGTAGACCATTATATCATGAACCTCTTTGAAGAGGAGCTTGATATGTATATTCGTATCGCTGAAAAGCTTTATGATATGCGGACTCTTGGACAAACCAGCAACAAGGTTACTTTGAACGCGATTAAGTTGTGTTTGAAGTTAAATGACTTGGGTTGCAAAACATTCCCGATGATTAATAAAATCGCCACAAAAGGGTGGGGAACTAGTGGAGGCACATATGCTTTCTCTATGTACGCACTTGAAGGCGATGATTTTGCAAAGGAATATTTCAGCTTTGGACCTATTGAGCCAATGATTAAAAAGGACGCAAATTTGGTCGTATTCTTCAATGAACATACTCGCTGCACGGAAATTGACTACAAATAAAATGTGCCCACTTCTCGTTTTTGAGAGGTGGGCATATTTATTATTACATAATAGTTTTAGTAGTCGCGTGACCCTCTACATTTGTCTAATATTAGATATAATATGATTAGAGACTTAGAAAGGATGAGACTATTGGTTCAGCGTATAAAAGGAGCTCTTATGATGCTCCCATTGGTCATTGCATTCTTTTGTGGAGACGTTGTTTTTACAATGATGGCTCTTGCGATGGGATGCCTAGCATTTTTAGAATTAAAAGGTGCTTTTGCGAAAAAAGGAATTAACATATCAGTATTTGCAGCTGGAATGTTGATTGCTGCTCTTATACTAAAAGCATTTGGGTTCTTTGCATTTCTCAATTTTGCTGTTCTGGCTGTGATTGTTTCTTTTGTTTTAGCCACGCTATTGGTTTTACAAAAGCAAAGTCCTATTGATGTTGCAGCAAGCATTTTATCCTTATTGTATGCATTTGTTCCGTTTTGGATTCTGGCAGACTTGTATAGCAAAAATGTGTATTTGTCAATATTAATTTTTGTCATTTCGTTTTCAACAGATATCTTTGCTTATCTGTCTGGAAAGTTTCTTGGAAAGCATAAGTTGATTCCAAAGGTTAGCCCAAATAAAACGATTGAGGGTAGTGTTGGTGGAACGTTATGCTGTGTTGGTATTTGTGCATTATATTTATGGATTGTAAAGCTGCCTATTTTGCCGATGCTGCCGATTTGTTTGTTTGGTAGTTTAGTATCTCAGCTTGGTGATTTGTTTGCATCTTCCATTAAGAGACATTGTGGTATTAAGGATTTTGGAAAATTGATTCCTGGGCACGGTGGAATTCTTGATAGATTTGATAGTGTCATTTTCGTCTCATTGTTTGTAAGTGTATTTGTTTAATGATTGGGTAGGTGTATATTGCATCTACCCGTTTTTATTGGTATAATTCAAGGGTTAGATTCTCTTTTTCTGTCTTCTTCTTTTATTTTAATTATATCGACAGGAGATTAGCTACCTCCTTGGAAATCTTTATGCATAAGGAAGGAAAATGAACGAATGAAAATGTATGAATTGGGTCGCTCCAACGCATGCAAGAAGAGCCGAAGCTTTGCTTACAAGCCTTCTGCTGGTGTTGAAGACCACGTAAGAAAGGCACATCTGACTGTAAGAGCTTGCAAGGACCTCGTGTTCGGCAGGTCTGAGGAAGATGTGAAGGAAGAATTTCATGAAGAGTTTGCATCACTGTATTATCCTACTGAGATTACCAGAGCTCACGAAGAGTTCCAGGCTTGGAAGGAAGTTATGCGTTATGTGAGTGCAGAGCTGTCCATGACACACAAGAGAGTTAACCTCAAGGCAATGCCCGTTGATATCGGAGTTGGCGAAGACGTTTACGTTGAGCCTGACTTCGTATGCATTGGCGGTGCATATCATGACCACATCCAGAATATTGACTATGATGGCACCATCACTGTCATTAAGCTGCATGCGTCTAAGCCCCACGGTGCTCGTGATGCGAAGAAGGACCTGGCTAAGTATGCGATGCTGAAATATGCTCGTCAGCTTGTTGGTCCTGGCAAGACTGCATCTCTGATTGTCTCTGATGTTTATCTGAAGAGAGCAGACGATGCTGGCGAAAACGCCGCTGCTCCTAAGTTCGAACTGAACTTCTGGGCTCCTGGTGGCAACAATGTAATCAGCCTGTGTGAAACCTACACTGGCGGTACAACTACTCCTACTGAGTTGGACAACATCTTCAAGCCCGTGGCTGAGGCTTTCGTTGAAGGCCACGAAGCTGAGGAGTGTTCTGAGTCTGACTGCAAGGCTTGCAAGCTGTATGACATTTGTCATTATGCTGAGCCTCCTATCAGAATCAACAAGACTCATGTGCAGAAGACCATTAGAGACTTGATGCTGACTGCTGAGCAGGATAACGCAATCGAGTATGAAAGTGGTATTGTCCGTATCAATGCTGGTGCTGGCGTCGGTAAGACTGTCGTCGTTGCACTCCGCACTGTAACGCTGCTCAATAAGGGTGTAAAGCCTGGTGAAATTTGTCTGATGACTTTCACCAACGCAGGTGCAGAAGAGATGCGTTCTCGTATTCAGCTGTACAATGATGATATCGGTACTGGTGAAGATATTTCTGATATGAAAATCTGCACCTTCAACTCTTTCGGTGATGACATCCTGAAGGTTGAGTACCCTCGTTTCGGCTTCTCCGAGCCTCCCAAGGTTATCGATGAAGTTGAGCGTGCTGGTATCATCTCCAACCTGCTCAAGGCCAACATCATTAAGGGTCTGAACTACAAGAACTTCATCATTAATTCCCAGTACGTAAAGGGCGCTGTTTGGATTGCTGCGAAGGTCTTTGATATTGTTAAGAAGGGTCCCTACACGGTACTCGACATTGACGATGTCTGGAGCGAGCTCGGTCAGGACCGCCGCTTTGCTACCAAGGATGCTGTCGAAGAGTTGATTCGACTCTACGATGACTACGATGCTGAACTCAGAGATAACAATCTCATTGAGTTCGCTGACCAGGAAATGATGCTGTTCGAGCTCCTGCAGAAGGACCCCTACTATTTGGAGCAGTTCGGTTTCAAGCACATCATTGTTGATGAGTTCCAGGACACCAACCTGAAGCAGATGGAGCTGTTGAAGATTCTCATTGCTGCACCTAGCTGTGAGTCTTTGATGGTTGTTGGTGATGACTCTCAGGCTATTTTCTCTTTCAGAAATACCAGCCCTGAGTATATCATTAACTTCCGCAACTACATTGGTGAAGAGACCGACGATATTTTCCTGTTGGAGAACCATCGTTGTACTCCTGAGATTATTGATTTTGCAAACAAAATCAATGACCTGAACCACTTCAAGGTTGCCAAGGACCTGATTGCTACCAGACCTAGCGGTGTTCCCGTAACCGTCAAGGGATTCCATACTATCGAAGATGAGGAAGAATACATCATCGAGGGTGTGAAGAGCAAGCTTGCTGAGGGCCATAAGCCTGAGGAAATTGCTATCATCTGCTCCACTAAGGCAGAGCTGAGACGTTTCGCTAACCGCCTCACCAAGGAAGGTATCGAATCCGTTTCTCTGAATCCCGAACCCTTGCTGGAAAACTCTCGCGTCAAGGCTGCTATTTGCTTCGTCAAGGCACTCCACGACGACACTGACACTCAGAGCATGATGACTTACGCCAATGCTAAGATTGGTGGCGGACTGTTCGAAAAGACGGCCGCTGAAATCGAAGAGTTGGTAGACCAGGCTCGTATGGAGGCTGCTATGGTTGACACCAAGCTCCCCACTGAGCAGAAGGATGCTTTGATGGAAATCCTCGTTGCCATCGACCACAACGATGACGAGATTTATCAGCAGTTCCTCGAAACTCTCAATCGCAAGACTTTTGAGAAGATTGTGGAATACTGCAACGACTTCCTCGTTTTCGGCACTAAGAATGAAGCAAGACGTGAACACGACTATCCTGGCGTTGTTCTGACTACTTGCCACTCTTCTAAGGGTCTGGAATGGCCTATCGTTTTCGCATCTCTCTCCAAGTTTGATGCAGAATCCAAGGGCTATCACGCTGGCAGCGGTAGTGCTATCCGTCAGTCTGAGGAGCAGCGCAGACTTCTGTTTGTTACTGCAACTCGTGCTCGTGATGAACTCTACGTGACTGGTAAGTATGTAGCCTTCGGTAAGAAGGGCAACTACACTTACAATTCTTTCCTGAAAGACTCTTACGAAAGTAATGGTCAGGTTTTCTCCATCTTTGATATCCAGAAAGAGGCTGAGGCTATCGAACTGGAAAAGAAGAAGCAGAGAGCCGAGGAACGCCGTAAGATTGCTGAGCAGCTGAAGAAAGCAAAAGAAGCCGCAGAGCTTATCTAAATAAAATGGACCGAATCGAAAGATTCGGTCCTTTTGTTTTATCTACTTGTGTATCTGTTGCAATCAGCAAGAATTATCTTCTTTCCATCAACATATGTTTTACCTGTTGAATCTAAGAATTGAACATAATAAGCTTGTCCGATATAGGGGATTCCATTATTGTGCTTATCCCATCTATTTGTGCATTTAGTTGCGGCATCGACTTTACATCCTGTTACTTTGACAGTGCTGGAAGAGCGAATATCGCCAATAAATGTACTTACATGACGGCCTGGAACAAGATAGTATCCAGCTGCTTTAATTGCCAATTGGCCAAGTGTGCTGCCAGATACAGTTGCCATCTTATCATTCTGGCCGTATGCGTGGATTGTGCTCTTGGTCACAGAACAATTAGATATTGTTGAAGTACCTTGCACAAAACCAATTGCACCGCCGACTTCTCCGTGGGGATAGAAAGATGCTTTGACTCTTACTGTTCGACCGTCAAAAGTCTTGTTTCCAGAATCAAATGTTTCTGAAATAGTACATTTGTAGTTCTCTACGAAGCAGTTAGTTACTGTACATTTTGAAACCGTGCTTTTCTTTGCTGTAACACAACCAGCCAATGTGCCTACTTTCTGCAATGCACAAACTTTTGAGTTTGTTACATTAACACCCGACATTGTATAAGATGTGCCGCCAGCGCTGGCAATAAGAATACCACCGTACGCCTTTGCATCTGTTGAAACTTTTTTGTGAGTGACAACAGTACAACAAGAATCGAAGTTTATGTTCTTATGAGATGTCGTTCCTGATGCTGAAAGTATGAAGGCACCAGATGTTTTCTCTAACTGCTCAATTTTGAGGTTATATATTGTTTTGCTATTTCCGACAAGTGTCGCGACTGTGGAGAATGGGGTGAAGTTGTTATCATCTTTTGAAGAGCATTTTGATTTAGCAAAAACAGTTGGAATATTAAACTTTCCATCCGCTCCTTGCCCATTCATATCGATATGGTTCTTAATATAAAGAGCGGCAGGGGAGGCGGTTTTGTTTCTTGCACCAGCTAAGTCGAATGATGTATAAATTGCGAACTTGTTTGTTCCTGCAACAGATGAACTACTATCATAAGTTGGATTTGCGAGAAGGGGAGTGACCTTTGTTTTACCATCCCACTTTGGAATAAACTCTACGGCATCGTATTTTACTACGCCACGATAATAAGTTTGAGCGCCAATAAAGTTGTTTGTCTCGGAAGGAACATCTGCTAAGAAAACAGATTGATTATCAGCTAAATACAAAGATTTGTAATCGGCTATTGTTGCGTTGGATGAACAGGCTTTAATAGTTAAGGTTTCACCTCTGTCATAACCACTAAACAATCCAACAAATTTACCTTCTGCTGCTGATGCTGTAATTTTTGTATCATTGACAGAGCAGCTTTGAATTGTAACTCCAAATTTTATAGAGCGGTCAGTTTCAGAGGCACGAACAATTTTACCAATCATTCCGCCAGCGTTGCCTTTTGTTGTTTTAACTGAACTGTTTACGATTGTACATCCTTTGATGGTTGTTTTTCCATTGGCAACATTAACTAAAATGCCAGCGTCTGTTTTTGCATTAACGTTTATATCGTTTAGATTGAGGTTATAGACATATACATTAGTTTTAGCTGTCATCAAGCCACCAGACAAATTCATATTATAAATTGTCTTTTTGTTTCCGTTAAATTCAATGATTGATGAAGGGAGTGACTTTAATGTATAGTTTCCCATATCAATACTGTATTTCAATTTGATTTTTGTTGCGCCAAGTGCATCTTGTTTTTGAGTAACCCAGGCTAAGTCGCTAGCAGAATCTATGATGATATAACCACTTGAAATTGTTGGTTTCGTTAAGGTCTTACCATCCCAAGTAGATATACTTGCCGCAGATGCGTGGGGTAAAAATAATGCTAAAATTGATACTAAGAATATGCATAATAAAAGTTTTGAAATTTGTTTTTTGTTCATGTTTTGCCCCCGTTATTTAATTGTTTTAGTGCCTTTAGTATTGACGACAAAACAAAAATCCCAAAAGCTGTTGCGGCTGTAGAGCTTTTCGATTTTGGATGACATTAACAGTCCAAAATGGCGGACAATTAATGTAAACAAAATTATGCTCAAAAATGAATAAAAATGATTTATATTTTCTACGGCATGTCGCCCCACCTATATGTCTCAGTTTCTCTATATTAAAGTTAAGTACAATAAGCCGCAGGCGGGGAGTTTATATGAGACGAGATAAGATTTTTTGTCCCGTTTGTAATAGAGAGCGGCCTCATACGTATGCTTATAAGGTCCGCAATGAATATATGACTAAAAAACAAAAGTTTTTGAAGTTTATTACAATGGGAAACTACAAAGCAAACATGTATACGTTTTGCTGGAAATGTGAAGTTTGTGGTAATCGAGTAATTCGAGACCATTAACATATATAAAAATATTATTATATTGGGAGAATGTAAAATGAGTTACAAAGTGTCGCTTGACAAGGTCAATTGTTTGTCGATGGACCCTGTCGAACTGGCTGAACTTTTGGGTAGGGAAATGTCCTTTGATATTCCCGACAATGTTGAGACCAGAGAAAATCAAAAGATGGCTTCGGATACTATTACCAAGGCCACCGCATATGCAACGTACTTCACTGAAATGGAGACTAAGGCCAGATTGATGAAGAGAACGGCAAAGGCGAACAAGAATAAGGACGAATTCGATAGACTTATCGGTGTTGAAGAAGTCTTTAAGTCTTGTAAAGAAATCGCAAAGATGCAAATTGAAAATGTTGCAAAGATTATGACTCTGAGACGTCTTGATTTGGACGAGCAGAAGAATAATGGTAAGATTACCTAATGGAAATTAAGGAGAAAGAATGTCGTGACTAGATTTATTGCGCTTGCACTCTCCGTTGTGATGTCTTTGAGTATGACATCCGCTAGTGCAAAGCCTGAACCCAAGAATGCTGAGATTTCTACTGTTGCTGCAGTTGGAAATTATACAACTAGATTTGCTCGAATTGGAGCACCTATTTTGCCTTATGGTCCTCTGATTGTTAATTACCTTGATGACATCATTGGCAAGTATGTTGAGAGGGTTAATATTGACTCTGCTGGGGATGAGGCAGAAGATACAACCGAAGAGAATGTTGTAACCACTGTAAGACCGTTTTATATGACTCGTGGTCACTGGGTATTTACTAAAGATGGCCCTCGTTATGTTCCATTTTTGATTCACCCTCCTATGTATAGACCCTGGCTCGAAAGATTTAATGAAAATCTAATCGGTGGAGAGTCAAACGGAAATACTCCTACGATTCCTTCTACTGGGGAAGATGTAGACGAAGATAATTCTGATAATATTGTTGAATCAGATAAGGAAACTGAAACGGAGAAGGTTCCTGAGGAAACCAAGCCCTCTGAAACCAAGCCCTCTGAAACTAAACCGACTGAGGACACTAAGCCTAAGGAAGAGACAACTCCCACAACACCACAGAAGGAAGAGCAGTCGAAGCCTACTGAGCCTAAGCCCACAGAGCCTCCCGCTACTGAACCTCCTGTAACTGAGCCCCCAGCAACTGAACCTTCTACTGAACCAGAAGCGCCTGAGACTCAGCTTCCTACAATTGAGCTCCCTCAGACTGGTCCTGTTAAAGAATGCACGACTCATGATATGGTTTTTGACAACTCGATTGTGAACGCAGAATATGCTTTTACGAAGAGTGTCACTGATTATTATGTTTGTTCAGTCTGCGGATATGAGTGTAATGAAACTCGTGATGTAAAAAGAGATGTCAGCGATGCAGAGCTTGCATCTTATGCGAATGAAATTGTTCGTTATGTGAATGCTGCGAGAGCCGAAGCTGGACTGTCTGAACTTTGGACTAGCTCAGAGTTTACTTCTTATGCAAAGACTCGTGCTAATGAGCAGATTGAGAGATATGGCCATATTCGTCCTAACGGAGCATCCTATGCTTTTGCTAGTGGCAATTATTACACTTTGGGCGAAAATACGTCTGCAGGATATTCATCTGCAAGAGGTTTCTATAATGCATTTATGAACTCTGCTTCTCATAGAGGTTACATTATGTATGAAGAGGCAGTTGGCATTGCCGTAGCCATCTCTGTTGGTGATGACGGTACCCCTTATTGTGTTATGCATATTATTTGCTCTTATTAATCAAATATACAGTTGAAAGCGACCGCTTCTGCGGTCGTTTTCTTTTTGTTTTGTTCTTTTTAAATCGGAACATAGAGCTCTTTGGAATGCTGGGCTCTTCTATATTAAAGAATGACACAAACCGTGTTAAAAAACAAGATGTGAAAGGAGACACACTATGTTTAAACGCAACGGCAAATTCGAAACATTTGTCAAAAGGCAGATAGCAATGCTTTTGGCTATCGTAATGGCATTTAGCTGCTTTGTGTCTACTGGCATGACTTTTGAGACAGCACACGCGGCTGTCGCCGACAACGAAGGCGACGGCGGTGAAGCTTTTGTAGCAGACCTTGTTGAGATTGCTCGACTCGGCACTCCATATGTTTGGGGTGGATGGGGTCCAGTTGGTCCCAACGGTGGTGTTGACTGTCGTGGTTATGTTCGTAGAGCTCTGACCAGAGTCTACGGTCTTGATATTTTTGAGACTGTTGGCTACTTGGTTGACGACAATGGCAACCCTGTTGACGGAAAGGGCAACCCAACCAACAACAAGGTATTTGTTGACGTCGCCGCATATGGTGCAAGAGAAACATGGCACAAGTACGAAGGCATGAGAGTTTGCGTTGAGGGCAACGGACATAAGACATTCTATCGTGTTTTGTGTGCAGACAAGTTGTATAACTTGGATGATGTCCTTGACGTTTCCTATAACGGTTCTTTGTACAGCTCCATTATCGCATGGGCCTGCCAGTTCCCAGGTACTATTATTTCCCATAATGGTCACTATGGTGTTGGTATTGGCGCATTTGATAGCAAAGAAGAGTTGTTGGAAAAGTATCCTGGATTGGCAGGTGCTGCATCTGGCACAGGTGGCGGTATGAAGATTCGCTGGTTGGATGGCGCTTACAACTTGGGTAATACTTATCCTCAGACCGATACAAGATATTGGTTTGGTAAAACTGTCTTCCTCAGTGCTTGTAGCACAAAGTCTGGTATTAGAGCAGACAACTTCACAACAACAGGTAAAGACGCCGCTCCTTCTACAAGCAGCGACTTAACAATCCTATTGTGTGAGCAGCCCACAAAAGAAGTGAACGTTACTTTCAAGAAGGTTGACGCTGAGAGCCAGAACATGATGGTTGCTGGTGCTAAGTATGGTATCTACAAGGATGCAGCTTGTACAATCCTTGCTTATGAATTCGTAACCGAGTCAACTCCTAAGGAAATGACAATTGCTAAGGGTAAGTACTATGTTAAGGAAATTTCCGCACCTAAGAATGGTTCTAATAAGAATACCTATCAGTTATCTGACCAGATTTATTTCTTAGATGCAACTTCCGACGCAACATTAACTTTGAAAGACAATCCTGTTAACTCAACGGTTATTGTTCAGAAGGTTGATGCAAACAACACTGGTATAACACTGAATAGAACTAAGTTCAAGATTCAAGAGTATAACTCCAAGACTAGCTCCTGGAATGACTTGCTTGAACTAAAGTGGGACGCGGTCCAGCTTGGTTTTACTATCCAGACAAGTTATACCAACAATGAAGGAAACACCTATCATGATGGTTCCTTGCATTATTCACAGACCAACCAAGGCCAGTTTAAGTTGGTTGAAGTTGCTGCCCAAAGCGGCTATAAGAACGAAGGCTATACTAAGGTATTTAATATCGCAGATGGTCCTCTGATTCTCACTGGCAAAAACGCAATCAAGAATACAGCTCTGTTGGCTGTTAAGATTGTAAAGGTATCTCCAAATGGTACAAGATTGGCTAATGCTCAGTTTATGTTTGATTACAATGGTCAAACTTATAAGGGCACAACAGATGCTAACGGCGAATGCTTGTTTACAAACATCGAAGAAGTAGCTGGAAAGAACACCATTAAGGTTTTTGAAACTCGTGCTCCTGCGGGCTACATCATGACCGACGAGTGGTTGTTTGGTAAAGACGTTGCTCTGGAAAAGAACCAAGTTGTTGATGGTTGCTACCTGACTACAATTAAGGTTGTTAACTGGACAGCTGAGGAACCTCCTGTTACTTATACTCAGGGCGACATCCTGATGAAAAAGGTCGACCTGTCTAATGCAGCACAACTGATGGCTGCTGGTGTTCCTAATACTTACTACACTCTGTATAAGGATGCTGCTTTGACAACTCCTGCACAGTCTATTGACGGTACAAGAACATATGAGAGAGTTAAGACTGACGCAAACGGCGAGTATCTGTTCGAAGACCTACCTCTTGGCGTTTATTACCTGAGAGAGGTTGAGCCTCCTGCTGGCTATGCTATCCAGCCTGTTACATTTGCAATTAGCTTGTTGTCTGATAGCGCAGATGCAAACGGTAACATCGTTGTTAGGTCTCCTGACAATGTTGGTGACGTTAGACAGTACGTAGTCTTGAACTTGAACAAGACAGATAAAGGCAATAATAAGCCAGTTCCTGGCGCAGTTTATGCCTTGTATGCTTCTTCTGAGCTGAACACAGCTGTTGCTCCTCAGAAAATTGCAGCTGGCACTTTACTCGGTTATTATGTAACTGATGAAGATGGTAGTATTTCTGTCACAAAGATGGGTACAGAGGCATTTACCATCAAGCAGAACGGTAAGGCTGATAAGACCTTCGAAGCTGTTAACCCTGTTGGTTCCAATGGTTCCGCTAAGGGTGAGCCACTCGTTAATGGTACTTATTACTTCCAGGAAGTTTATGCCCCTGATGGATATGCTTTGAACGCAACAAAGTACAATGTCGACGCAACATACGTCATGAATAATACTGACGAAGATGTTGCTACTCCTACTGGCGGCATTGTTACTGCTCATGGTAAAACATTAATCCCTGCATTGACAAGAACAACTGACGCAAGACAGAATGGCGTTATCACATTCACAAAGACTGATAGTGCTACTTCTCATCCTTCCAACCATTATGACTACCTGAGTGCAAATGATGGCAGTTATGATGCAGCAGTTCTGAATAAGATGGCCGCTTCTCTGAGAGGCGCTCAGTATCAGCTGATTAACACTTCTGATATTAGAGACTACGAGACTGGCGAATTGATTTTGGCTGGTAACGTTTTGGGCATTTACACAACAGATGCTGCTGGTAAGTTTACAGCTGGTACATTTAACGTTGGTAAGTATGCAGGCCATAAGATTCCTAATGGCACATACCGTTTAGTCGAGGTTGTTGCTCCTCAGGGTTATGCAATCAATGAGACTCCTATCAACATTGACTTTAGTCATGTTGAGAACACAGACGATTTGACAATCGAAAAGTCTGTAAGACACAATGATTCAATTCTCAAGCAGGCTATTACTATTGAGAAGATTTCTTCCAATAACGATACTCCTCTTGCTGGTGTTGAATTTACAGTTTATAGTGTTGCTGAAATCCTGAATGTTTGCGGCATCACAAGAGAGCAGATTCCTTTCGTTGATGGTCCTAAGGTCAATGACTTCCAGGCTATCGACAGAGACTCTTTCCTCAACTTGGTGAAAAACAAGGTTGAGCCCGTTGACGGCGTTGTTTACACAACTGACGCAGACGGTAAGGTCACAACAGAGGAATATGTATATGGTGATTACATCCTTGTCGAGGCAAATGTTCCTGCTGAGCACGAGGCTAGCCACGCATTCTACATTCAGATTCCTACTGTAACAGATGTCGTTGTCGATGATGACACTGATACAGAGCACATTGTTTATGTTCACGAAAT
>JAEIGA010010232.1_pt1 | contig 14213 bp, 12 predicted proteins | sample 9270691 | NCBI WGS metagenome assembly JAEIGA01 (sample SAMN17057246, study PRJNA624740) | gut metagenome | biome: biome; isolation source: fecal sample | host: Bos grunniens | place: China: Xizang | collected 2019 | reverse complement strand
GTTTCGCGAGCCACGTTAGACCGCGCATTTGCAGCGGACATCGGTATCTCTCCTGGAAAAATTCTTTCGCGCCTCAAGCTTGACGAATCGAAGCGCCTTTTAAGAAGATCGAACCTGACAGTCGCAGAAATAGCTTATTCGCTTGGATACTGCAACAGTGCGTATTTTGTAAATTCATTCAAAAAAGAAACTGGTTTTTCGCCGAAAAAGTGGCGAAACATCAACTGCCACACACCCAAAACTGCAACAGAGGTCGAAGCGTCAGACTGAAAAACTTAAGGCGAAACTGGAGCTGGGATCGCCCTCTTGCGGAATGAACGGAAATAGACGCCTTTCGGGTCGTGATCTTTCGCAAGCGTCTGAAGATGGATATAGGAAGGCCCAAACGGAGATTTTCCATCCGTGCGAAGAGAAGCTTTACGCACTATCTCGCCACACTTAAAATATACCTCTCCCGACTGCCAATCCCAAGTAAGAGACAATTTCACCCATTTTTTTACGCCGCCAAGCAATTCACCCGTCACATCAATCGCATACGCCGATTCCTCACCTACAAAATCGTCACACGGATTAAACCACCTGTCGCATAGCGCAAGCTGAAAGCCCTCCCCCTCGATACGGCACTCGATATCAACGCGCCCTGTAAAACCTGCAGGAAAATTCCACACGACACCTTGTTTGTCGGAATGAAGCCTCTCGTCGCGAATCCTGCAAAGATGAAGAGCCTCACGGACCGTGGACGGGCCAGTATCAGGCTCGCGCTTCAAGACTGCGCCTGGAATGCGGTTAAATGCACAATGGCCATTCCATCCTCTTATGTTTCCATTAAGAGACTTGACATACAAGTGGTTTGAGATTCGCTCAAGGCCGTTGCGAAAATCTTCAAAAACATCTGTTTCATAAAGCCATTTCACATCAAAAATACAGATACGCGCAGATGCGCCCTGCCCATAAGGCAGAAGAATCTTTCCGCCTGGCATTTCGATAGGCTGCGTCTGATGAACACTTTTGTCGTGTTCGCGCTTTGGCACATTGCGGAACTCGCGAAAATCCTCTCTGTTGCGGATTTCATTAAGCGCCACTTCCCTGAAACCGATCCACGTCTCACCGCCGTCTTCTGAAATTGCTGCATGAAGCGCATCGCGATTCGTGAAAACAGTTTCGCATTTGCCCTGCTTCTCCTTTTCAAGCAATTCAGGATATTCGCTTGAATCACGCTTCGGCAACGGTTCAGTATTGTTCCAAAAGAAAAGAATTCGCCCGTCCTTGAGTTTCAAAAACGTAGGCATCGTGTTTGACGCATAAAACATGGGTGCCGCCTTCGGACCTGTCCATGTATAACCGCCGTCTTTAGATCTGTAAAGATAGTGATGCCTGAAACTTGCTCTCACCGCCATAAGAAGCTCGCCGTTATCAAGCTCAACAATCGTCGGCTCGCAGCAGCCGTTATTCCATCTGAGAGCCTTGTCGTGATATACGAGCCTGTCCGCGGAAACGGCGTTCGTCACAACGACTTCGCGCCACGATTCGCCATCATCTGATGAAATGGAAAGAGCAGGCCTTTCCACGCCGTCTATTGTGCGAGCACCTGCAATTATCCACTTTTTCGATTTTTCAAGAGGCTGGACAGGGCGGAAAAAATTAAGCGAGCGCGATGTCGTATCTGTCCATCTGACATTTTTCTTGCCGACAGGTCCGTCCTCAGAGCGCACACAACGGAGAAAGTCTCCATCCTTTTCTGGGTAAACGACTGAAAGGTAATAATTGGCCCATGGGCATTTTGCCATTTCTCCAAGGTCTCCCTCGGGAACTAACTTCATTTTCCAGGATAGCCCCCTATCCTTCGAGGAGAGATAAAGAAGAGTTTTTTTGCCGTTGATAAAATCACTGCCATAATAGCGGATTTCACCGTCAGGCATTACAACCATTTCTTTGTGAGTGTGGTTTGGCTGCATAGCAACTACGCGGGGAGCATAAATTGATTCATAGAAAAACGTATCTGAAGCGTCGAGTTCCGGCCACGTCTCGGCGTTGGACCAATAAGCCGAAATAGCCGCAGCACAAAAAGAGGCAAGCATGTTTAATTTTATTTTTTTCATAAGATACTCCTATGGATAATTAAAAGTGAATACCTTGAACTTCACATTCAAGAGAAACGCCGAATTTTACCAACACCTTCAAATACATAAGACGCGCAAGCGCTAGAACATCAGACGCGCAAGCTCCTTCTCCGCGCACGATGACGTTTGCATGCTCCTGCCAGACATAAGCGCCGCCAATGCGCATCCCCTTTGCCCCGGCTTCCTCAAGAAGACGACCAGCGAAATCACCAGGCGGATTTTTAAAGAAGCTTCCATACGTTCCCGGCGGGAAATTTCTGCGCCGCGCAAGATATTCATCTATAGACGCATGCTCTTGTGAAGAAACTTTTTCGTCATCCTTCCAGCGAACATCTTCGATAACGCCTTCAATCGCGCTTGTCCTATAACCAAAGGCACAATCCTTAGCGTCAATCCACCTTCCGTCAACCTTCACTGCGTCTATGACTTCAGAAATGGAATGACCAAACGCTCCCGCGTTCATCTTAACCCATCCGCCGATTGTGCCGGGAATACCTGCCATCCAGGGCATAAGATTAGGCCGCTGAGAAAGAACGCTCGCACCCAAACGCCCAGCAGGAAAATCGACCTTCTCGTAGACGACATCTGTTTTAAGATCGGAAATCCAGGTGTTTGAGCCTGAGCCGAGAATGACTCTGCGCGGAATCGACGACTTCTCAAATCCGCGCTCGGCTTCTTCCCGTACTTTTTCCACAATCTTAATAATGTCTCCGGCACCAAGAAGAAGCGTTACATCTCCCGAAGAAAAAGAATTACGGGCATGTTCCCACGCTTCCATGCAAGTAGAGGCTATTAGAGGCTTTGTTGAAGAACTCTTGCGCATGAGCGCGTAGATGTCGGCCACATCGCCGCCCTCGACGGGCTTTTCAAACGCAGCATAAGTCGGGCAAAGAACAACCTCGTCCGCCTTTTCGAGAACTGCGGCAAATTCTTTTAAAAACGCTTTCGTCCGCGAATAACGGTGCGGCTGGAAAAGAACGCGCAACTTGCCGCTACATTCCTTACGCGCCATGGAAATAGCGCATAACATTTCAGTTGGATGGTGGGCGTAATCTGTCCAAACTCCACAAGCGACTTTCTCAAACCTCCTGTCAGGGAGCTCAAAAACTATTTCTTTTAGCGCCTCAGCTATATCTTCCGCCGCATGGCCCCTCCTGAGCGCAACCTCTGCCGCAACTGCCGCATTCTTCGCATTGTGTTCTGCAAGAGAAGAAAGAATCTCCGATATGGATGGATGAGGCAAAACTCTCTCTGATTCAATCACGCATGCCGCATTGCTCTTGGCCTTCTCGTAGCATGCGAAATATTCTTCGCGCGTTGCAAAATGGTCTGGATGGTCGTATTCGCAATTCGTCACGACAAGAGTCTTAGCTCTATAAAGAGCAAGCGTTCCATCCGACTCATCGGCCTCAACAACAAGAACGGGAGAACTGCCTTTCGCGGCATTTCCTTCCACGCACCCTGCAACTGGAAACGAACGTGTCTCGCCGCCAATCGCCCACTCGACACTTTCTCCTAGCGCAATAAGAAGTTTCGCTATCCAAGTGGAAGTAGTCGTCTTGCCGTGCGTGCCGCAAACGGCTATTGAGTCTTGAGCCTCGCTTACGACTTCCGCCAAAACTTCGCCGCGCATACGGATGCGCCCGGAAAACGCCTTTACCTCTTCTTCATCCTTCGAGACGGCGGGCGTTGCGACAGCGTAGTCCGCCACGGCATGCTCTACATCGTGCCCGACTGAAACTTCTATTCCGCACGAGGAGAGCCACTTAAGCCTTGCGCTTTGAGAACAATCACAACCGCTCACGCGCATACCGCGCCTTTTGAGCAGAAATGCGAGGGCCGCCATGCCAACCCCGCCAACCCCTATAAAATGAACGCTGTCACACTTCATTTCGTTTCGTCAACGCGTTTAAGATCCTGAAAAAGAAACTTGACTCTCGCGAGCAAAAGAACTGCTGCGCCCAAAAGATAAAAGAGTGCGAGCGAAGCCATACTGAAAGACATATTCCCGCCAAATGCTTTAGAGATTAAAGGCAGAAGAGTCGATGAAAGCGAACCGAAAAGAAAAGCGATACACATCATAAGGCCTACACCCGAGGCGTGATAGCGAGGATTTACGACATCAAAGAAGCTCGTCATAAAATTAGAATCATAAACACCGCGGAAGACGCCGAAACCGAACATAGCCGCACAACAAGTGGCGAACGAGCCGGCAGACGACATCCAAATTATAAACGGAATAGAAAGAAAAAGGCCGGCAATACCAAACTCAATACGCACTTGAGGCCTGCGTGCGGCAAGAGCGTCACCGATGCGGCTACCGAACATTATGCCGACAACCGCGCCTAAATAATGCCAGAAAACTGAATGAAAACCTGCCCAGCAGGAAAGTGAGGCAACCTCATCGCCGAACGAATTCTGAAGATGCGTGGGCATCCAATTTTTAAAACCTATGTCGACATAAATCATCATCGCAAGACCGAGAATAACTGCGATTGCGGTGGGCTTTGAAAGAACGGCCTTAACAGCCTCTGCAGTTGAAGGCTTTACTGAATCGCTTACGCTTACGCTTTTCGTGTTCTTAAGAAGGAATGCAAGAACAAGGGCCCAGACAACGCCTGCCCCGCCAAACACCAAAAATGGCGTTCGCCAATTTTCGCCGCCCTTCCCTGAAACGAAACCTGCCAGCGTTCCACAACCTACGATGCCTATATACAGGCCGAGCTGAAGAATGGAAATTGCCGTTGCACGTGATTCTTTATGCAACTGCGAAATGAGGGACGTAGCCGAAGGATAATAGAATGTCTGGCCGAAGCCGTTAAGAATTCCGTAAGAGACAATTAAAAGCGCTATTGAAACGGCAAAGCCTGAAAAGAATATGCCTAGACAAAAAATAGCAACTCCAGAGACAACCATCCATTTCCTGTTAAACAAATCGGCAGCGATCCCCGCGAACGGAACGCAAAGCCCGTAAGTCATCGCGAAGACCGTGCCAACGACTCCAAGCGAAACCTTATCCACGCCGAGCGAATCGCAGATGGCAGGAACAGATGGCCCAAAAAGCTGACGCGTTCCCTGTTGCAGAAAAAATGCAACCCACAAAAGCGCAAGAGCCTTCCACTTGTAATCAATCTTCATAATTTGAATTCACCTTGCCACGCGCACCTTACCTGATGATGTTCTCTCAAACGGAACGCGTCTTATTTTAACGGAATCGATTCTCTTATAAACAGGTTGGGAGAAATTAAACCCGTCAATCGCCTTACGCACTTTATCCTCTGAAGTTAAAGTGTATATTTCCGCAGTGATTTCGCGTGTCTGCGCATCTCCTGCAACAAAGGCCTCAAGAACGTCAGGAAGAGACATTAAAGATTCTTCGATTTCCTCTGGAGAAATTTTCTTTCCAGTTGAAAGAATTATAGTGCGGGAAATGCGCCCTACAACATAAACATTACCCTCTTCGTCTATTCTGCCATAATCTCCCGTATGAAGCCACCCGTTTTTGTCTATCGACTTTGCCGTTTTTTCAGGAGCATTCAAATACCCTTTCATTACCGACGGCCCGCGAATCAAAAATTCACCTTCTTCAGAAACTGCCGTCTCACAGGAAGGGAGCATCGTTCTTAAACCGGAACTGCCTACCGCAGGCTTTCTATCGCACGGATCGATTGAAAAAAGCGCGGTCGATTCCGTCAGCCCGTAGGCGCTAAGAACCTCAACGCCTAAAGCTTTCATACGCTCGTAAGTGCGGCGAGGAAGCGGAGCTCCACCAGAGAGTATCCATTTTAGCGGACGCCCAAGCGCCTCTTCGGCATTTTTACCTCTACGCTCTATTTTTACGGCCAAAATATCTACAAGCGCCGGCACAAGAAAAAGATAATCTACGTTAAAGCGCTCAACAGCATCGTACAAACGGCGAAAATCGGGACAGACTCCCGGGTACGCTCCATTTGCAAGAAGAGAATATGCGACACATATTCCGTAAATATGATAAAGCGGCAATACCATCAAAGATGTATCACCTTCTTTTATCTTAAGTGCAAGTGTTGCCGATTCAACAAAAGCTTCAATACCTGCTACGGTAAGCTCAGCCCCCTGCGGAGTGGACGTCGTACCACTTGTAAATACGATCATCGAAGTCTGACCAGGTTTTATCTTACACGGCTGATGCCAAATCGTTTTAAAACCGGCCTTTATTGCAACACGCCCCGCATTGAGGTAAATCTCCGTCTTTCTCGAGCCGAAACTCCCGCTCTTAAGCCTCGGCAAGAGCGATGAAACTTTTTCGGCTTTTTCATGAAAGAGTGAAAAATAAACGAGAAAGTCTGCGTCGACTTTCCTTAAACGCTCGGCAATTTCTTCTGCTGAAACGTTTACATCTATCGGTACTACAACTATTCCAGAAAAAAGACAGGCTGCATGGGAAACCATCCAATCATAGGAGTTCTCTCCAAGCAGCGCGACCGTCTTTACAGAATTGACTTTTATGAGCCACGAGATGACGGCTATATCATCTGTGAACTGACGCCAAGAGATAGGGAGCGACCGATCGCCTGCCGGAATGAGAAAAGCAGGTTCGTTCGGCCGCTCATTACGATGACGACGAAAAGCCTCGAATAAATTAATCAATGGAGGTTATAGGTTGACTCAACTTCTTCCCAAGTGCGCTTAGAAAAGAATGAAGCGATTGCCGTATCATACTCTGCAGTGTGAGCAAAAGCCTTCTTCATAAGACGCAAACGGGTGTCTAAACCAAGAGTGCCTTCACGCGAAGAAAGTTCCTCTGCAAGAGCACTGTAATCGAGGGGGTCTGTAACTGAAGCTACGCGCAGGTAGTTCTTTGCAGAAGCTCTAACCATGCAAGGGCCGCCGATATCAATGTTCGTGCGCGCCATTTCAGGTGTCACGCCTTCCTTTGCGACAGTCTCTCTAAACGGATAAAGATTGACGACAACCATGTCAATCGGCTGTGCATCAAGACGCTTAAGATCGTCCTGATGGGCATCGTTGTATGTCTCGGAAAGAAGGCCAAGGTAAATCTTAAAATCGAGAGTCTTTACGAGACCGCCCTGCATTTCCGGCTGACCGGTGTAATCAGAAACGGCAACAAGATTCTTATCGGCATTATCGCCGAGAATCTCCTTAATCTTCGTATACGTTCCGCCGGTGGAGTATATCTTCACATCGGGGCAAGCGAAAATGAGCGCCGGCACGAATGTGTCGAGACCCGTCTTGTCGGATACCGACATAAGAACGTTGCGGACTTTTATGCGTCCGTCGATTTCATTTACAATATTAAGAGCCATTTTCTTTTCCTTATTTTTTTTAATTGTTGAAAAATTTATGCCTTACCGAAGCCCCTTCGTCATTGTGCTTTTCAAGTCTCCCATTCCCGATGTGGGAGTTGTGATGTCAGCTTCAAGAACTTCAACTTGTTCGGCCCCGATCCAAAAACGAATCTTCGTCCCTTTAACGACTTGATGCTTGCCCTCGCCCTTAGCCTCGTCGACAATCATCGCCGGCGAATCGGCAGAACCTGTCAAAACGACTGTTCCGGTGGGTCTATTGTATGTGACTTTCTCTCCGTAAGCCCGGCGCGTCTCATTTGTCATCGCAACAGAGCCGATTGCGACAATTCTGCGAAGCTCGTTCGTCGGAACGATTGAAACAAACGCCTTGTCGGCGTGAATCTGATAACGTTCGTCATCAACGTGCACACGGCCTGTGAAGGTGGCAATGCCCTCCTTGCGGTCGTAAAACGACTTCTCTGCCGTGATTTTGGCAGGCCTTTGTGATGCTTTTTTTTCGTCAAGCGCGGAAGAATCACCCTTTTCTTCTGCTGCCCAAAGGCAGGCAAGAGCGAGAAGAGAGAATGTAAGTATCGTACTTTTCATTGCAATTGAGTATTATATCAAAAAACCGTTGATGCGTTTTTCTTCGCCCATATCGCCTGACGCGCCACACCGAGCAGCAGCGCGGCATCATCGCGCGAAAAAACTCCGCGGGAAAACACCCTGTGAAAGCCCTGCATAAAATGATCTTCCTGCTCCTTTTTCATAAAACCGATTTCCTGAAGCATCTCAGACCAATTCTTCATAAGCTGCATCTTTTGCGCTTGCGGAGCGGGCGGCGCTTTCTCATGCGGCGGAATGTAACGCCCTGACGCCGTAAAAAACTCATAGCACGTAATAAGAACAGCCTGAGAGAGGTTTATCGATGTATACCCCTCGTCAACGGGGATGCGGATTAGATGCGTGCACTGCGCAACCTCTTCATTAAGAAGCCCCTTGTCCTCCCGCCCAAATACGAGAGCTACTGGCCCCGTCGCCGCAAGAGAAAGAATATCTGCCGCACAATCGCGCGGCGCTTTTACATGCTGACGATAAAGCCCCTCGCGCGCCGTAGTCCCCACTACAGCAACACAGTCGGCGACGGCCTCCTCAAAAGTGGCGAACTCCTTGCGGTTATGCATTATATCTGTAGCATGAACTGCCATTCTTTCGCCTTCATCCCATGAATTTTGAAGATTTGGCGCTGCAAGAACGAGATTTTTAATTCCCATATTGGCCATGGCACGGCAGGCCGAGCCGACATTGCCAGTATAGAGAGTGCCTACAAGAACGACACGTATATTATCAAGCGGATTTAGTGTGTTTTCCATAAACTCTACTCACCTTCTTTTTCAGCGCATTGTGGCAATTCGATTGCCAGGCAAAAAACGCGCAAACCCTTTCATTCTCAAAGACATTGCTATGCGGCTTACCTCTTGAACTGAAAGATGCGTTTTCATCACAAGTTCATCAATGGAAACTCCAGTCTCATCAACATGAAGCATCACAAGAGCCTCCTCAGTCGTATACGGCGGCGTCAGCGGATCTGAAGAGTTTTCCGTTTCAGCTTCCTTACTATCATCGCCTTTCTTTTTGCCGGTCGAGAAAGGAGTCAACGTTTCAATGACATCATCTGCGTTGCGCACAAGAATGGCACCGTTTCTGATTAAAGAATTGCAGCCGAGCGATGTCTTGCTATCGATTCTGCCCGGAACGGCCATTACAGGGCGGCCTAACTCACCAGCGATAGTTGTAGTAATAAGTGTTCCTGATTTTCTCGAGCATTCAACGGCAACAACACCGCTCGCAAGCGCCGCGACAACATGATTGCGGATCGGAAACGTGACTGTGTCGGCATGTCGACCGAAAGCGAACTGACTTACAACGGCGCCTGACTTTTCAATTATTTCTTTTGCTAGGAGCCTATTTTGCTCAGGATAGAACTGATCTAAGGCAGAGCCTAAAACACCAACAGTAGAACCTTGAGCGTCCAACGCTCCGCGATGTCCGGCCGCGTCAATGCCAAGAGCAAGCCCTGAGACGATGCACCAGCCGGCAGAGGCAAGGTCAGATGCGAGAGAAGCGGCAACTGAAAGCCCGTACTGCGAAGCGCGGCGAGTGCCGACTATCGCAACCATCGGTTTGGAAAGCTGGGAGACGTCGCCTTTTACGTAAAGCGCAAGGGGGAAACCTGCCACATCCTTCAACCTTGCCGGATAATCCTCGTCAGCAGGTGTTACGATTTTAATGCCGTACTTCTCCGCAAGAGCGTATTCTCTTTCAACATTGACCTCCGCGCCCGTGCGAGAAATCTTCTTTGGATACGCTTGCCAAGCGTCTGCAACGGAGCCTGCGGAGGCTACTAAAGGAGCAAGTCGAGCACTCCCGATATGATCGGTTAAATTAAATGCAACGTACGCTTGACTCTCTGTCATAATTTATGTTATACTACGCATCACTTTCACGGCCCCATCGTCTATCGGCTAGGACACGAGCTTTTCATGCTCGGTAGAGGAGTTCGACTCTCCTTGGGGCTGCCAAGCTGAACAACCTTTTAAGGTTGTTCATTTGTTTTTTAAGGCTTGGCTTACAGCGAGCATTCTCTCACCGAGATCCTGGAATCCGACATCGGTAGAATACACATCCTTGTAGTAGCGATAAGCTTTTTCAAGATCGCCACTCTCTTCAGCGCAAAGGCCGAGCTGATAAACGACGTTCTTCTTAAGGTCATCCATCGTGGGTATGGCATCGCGCGCAGTCTCAAGCTGCATAACGCCCATATCGACCTGCCCTTGCTGGAGGAAGCACATCGCAAGGTAATAAAGCGCCCAGAGGCGGTCTTTCGGGCTCTTCTGCGCAAGCTGCAGGTGAGTGAGAGCCTCATCGTAATAGCCGTAGGTATAATACACCTTACCAAGCTCATAACGAAGATGAAGATCGTTGGGATACCTCTCGACGCGTGCAGCAAGATCGTCGAAGACAAACTGATTCTTGTCTGCCTCCATCTGTTCTGCCTCCTCTTCGCGGCCAGCTTCGCGCAATGCGTCTATCTGCTGTTCGTAATACTGCACCTTTGTCTGCGAAAGCATTCTGTCAAGCTCAGGGTCCATTGTACCCGTAACAGAAATAGCCTCTTCAAGAACTTCAATTGCTTCGTAATAAAGCTTATTCTGCACGTAAATTCGCGCAAGAGCGCGGCGGGCATTCATATTCTTAGGCTCTGCCTCAATCTGCTTACGCTTTTCTGCGATGAGAAGCTCGGCGTCGTCGGCAGTAACCACCGCCTTGTTTGCCGCATCAAGACGAGCCGCCTGCTCCTTGTTCGCGATAAGCGCCTGAAAGCCGCCTGCCTTGCCGGCCGTCTGCTCCCAGCCGGAACTCATCGTCGCCTGCGCTTCAGCATTTTTAAGCAGCTGCATAATATGCTGATCGCCAGGCTTGAGCGCGGAAAGCTTCTGATACGCATCGCGCGCTTTATCCCAACGCTTTGCCATCGTGTAATACGTCGCAACACGCTCAAGAAGAGACGGGTCCTTATTCGAGCATTCGTAAGCGGCCTCGATCGTCAACGCCGCATGATCGGCCTTGCCCGCCGCTTCAGCAGCCTTCACCGCAGCTTCAATATTGTCGGGGTCGAGAGGGTTCTGACCAAGAAGCTTTTCCGCCTCAAGCATCGCCTCAATACCCTTGCCCTTCTTGACGAGCGACATGATTTTGCTCCGCTGCGAGGCAAAACCAATCTTTGCGAGAAAGCCAGTCTTACCTCCGTTATGGCGGAAATTGGCGATTTGAGCCGCACGAAGAAGTTTGCGCGTCTCAAGGATATCGGGAGCTGCGATAACAGCCTCCATAAGCATATCAACGGCAAGAGCGTACTTGCCTGTTTCAAACGCCTGTCTGCCGCGATTTGTGAAATTCTGTGCTTTTTGAGCGAGATCAACTGCCATTACGAAACCTCCAAGCGATCGTCTTCAATTTTTCCCGTGATACCGCCAGACTTGTACGTCTTGAGCATACAGTGAGTTGCAGTCGAGAGGACTCCGTCGATTGTGGAAAGATCCTGCGCTACAAACTGCGCTACATCCTGAAGGCTCTCGCCTTTTACAAAAACAAGAAGATCATACCCTCCGGACATGAGGAAACAAGCCTCAACCGCCTCGAATTTCGAAACCTTTTCTGCAATACGCCCAAAACCGCAATCGCGCTGCGGCGTAATTTTCAACTCAATGACAGCATGCACTTCGTTCATTTTTACTCCTTGTTGGAAGAAACCTTTTTATTCCATTTGATGCGAAGAACATCATCGACGATTTTACGGGCAAGGACATCAGCAATCCTGCCGGACGCATCGCGTTGGCTGGTTGTGTTGTCGTTGCCTGCGGCGTACGTGGTCTCCGCCGTAAAACTGCGCATCGGGACAATTACTTCGCCAGAAATCTTATCGACCACGGTTATTTCAGCCGTGCATTTCATGATATAACTTGCGTAGCGACGATGCGCACGGCGGTTGTATGCATCGGAACTTGACGATACGCTCTTAATAGTGCCTTGGATTTCAACGGCGGCATCATCGGCGCTCGCTATCTTGAAAGTGCCCTCGCGCTGAAACTCGCGCAAAAGCTGACGCGAAGCTATCGCCCCCATTTCCTGAAGGCCCGACTCATTGCGGAACGTGGGGACGTTCACGGTGCGATGATCGGAGGGAACTGAGCTTTTCCAGCAATACGAAGATGCGCAACCTGAAAGAAGCGCTACAGAGAAAACAACTGAAAACAATTTCATTTCACATCACCTTTTTTTAATTCTTCCAACCTCTTCCTCACCTCTTCGGCATATTTGCCTCTCGGGTATTTTGAAAGAAAATCTTCATACGCAGCAATAGCGCTTCTCCTCGTGCGCATACGGGAATCGTAGAATTTCGCGGAATGATAATCGTCCTCTTCAATAAGGGAGCTGACTTCTGAAAGATAAGTCGAAATCTTCACGCGTGAATCTGAATCGCAGCGCGAAGAAGCGCTTTCTAAAAACGAAAGTGTATCAAGAACGCGCTCGCGGTTGTAACCGAACTTTGAAAGAACGTTCATTCTGGCGGCCGCCTCGCGCACGAGAGCGACTTGAGACTCGCTGCAATCGCCGCGGATGTTGCGCAAATTCTCATACACTTTGATAGCCTCTGTGTACTTGCCTTCTTCTTCTCTCAGCTCCGCGATAAGAAGCATCGCCTGCGCCGCCCACTTAGCTCCAGGCGCGCGCAGCACGCACGCTTCAAAAGCGCGGCGGACATCCACCGTATTTTTAAAGCGGAAAAAGACGAGAGTCTTTCCCTCTATTCTGAGCTTGCAGGCAAGGCGGTACATCGAATCTGCGGCGGCATTGTAATCTATCTGCAGAGAATAAAAATCGATAAGATACCTGTATTGCTTAAAAGCCTCTTCGCTGTCGTCGATATTCTTTTCAAGAACCTCCGCCATAAGCTGTTGCGCACGAGGAGCTTCAGGTGAAGAATGCCATTCTCTTACGAGCGAATCAAGTTCGCTGACGGCTTTCGACCAAGATTCATCGGCGATAAGCTTTTCACAATACGCAAGCTGTTCGGCGGCAGTATCGCACTTCGGCCCCGTAACCCAAGAGAACCATTTAGGCTCCTTCTTGCGAGGAGACGTATTCTCTTCAAACTGGTCAAAGCCCGGATATGCATCCGTCGCATAGCGCGCGCCCGTATCAAACGTGCGACCGCCGGGGGCGGCCGCGCATGAGAACGCGCTCGCCACGGCGATCAACGCAAATAAACAAAGCCTTCTCATCAAACGAGCCCGCGTTTGATGAGATGCTCAGCGATTTCAACTGCATTGAGAGCGGCACCTCTCAAAAGCTGATCGCCTGAAACGAAAAGATCAAGACCCTTCTTGTCGTCACGCGAAATATCCTGACGGATGCGCCCGACAAGAACATCGTATTTCGCCGTCGCATCAAGCGGCATCGGATAAAGCCCGTTAAGAGGATCATCAACAAGCTTTACACCCTCGGCCGAAGAGAGAATCTCACGCGCCTCTTCAGGAGTGATATCTTCTTCAAACTCAATATTGAGCGACTCGGAATGGGCTCGGGCGATTGGTACGCGCACGCACGTGCATGAAAGTTTTAAATCTGGAGCATGCAGCATCTTGCGCGACTCGTTGAGCATCTTCAACTCTTCAAGAGTATACCAGTTCGTCTCATCAAACTTGTCGATGTGAGGAATGAGATTGTATGTAAGCTGGTGCTGGAACGCCTTGACGGTAAGCTCCTTGCCTGCGACATAATCTTTCATCTGCTCCTCAAGCTCGGCAAGGCCTGGCGCGCCGGCGCCTGATGCGGCCTGATAAGTCGCCGCGACGATGCGCTTTACCTTCTTCGCCTTGTGAAGAGGAGCGACAGCCTCAAGCATGATCGCCGTGGTGCAGTTGGGGTTGGCGATTACGCCTTTGTTCCAGTCGAGATCTTCCGCGTTCACCTGCGGAACTACGAGAGGAACTTCTGGATCCTGCCTGAATGCGCGAGAGTTGTCAATCATCTTCGCGCCAGATTTGACAACAGCGTCTTTAAGCTGAAGCGCGACATCAGTTTTACCTGCGAAAAGAACTATATCAAGCCCTTCGAAACTTTTTTCCGTTGCGGGAAGAACATGATATGTTTCTCCGAGAATTTCCTCATCACGCTCGCGCGAAGCGAAAACCTGAACTTGACCTTTGAGAGGGAACGACCGCTCTTTAAGCACCTTAAT
>JAEIGA010010230.1_pt1 | contig 14214 bp, 10 predicted proteins | sample 9270691 | NCBI WGS metagenome assembly JAEIGA01 (sample SAMN17057246, study PRJNA624740) | gut metagenome | biome: biome; isolation source: fecal sample | host: Bos grunniens | place: China: Xizang | collected 2019 | reverse complement strand
GTCATCTAAATCAACCCCTGCTGGTGCAGTTGCAAAATTCGCCACTTCAGGTAAGAAGATCCGCAAGAAAGATCTTGGTATGATGGCAATGAGCTACGGCTATGTATACGTTGCACAGGTGGCAATGGGAGCATCTCCAGCACAGTACTTCAATGCCATCAAGGAGGCAGAGGCTTATGACGGACCATCCCTCATCATCGCTTACGCACCTTGTATCAACCACGGTCTCTAGGCCGGTCTGGGTCTGAGCCAGAAGGAGGAGAAGCTCGCTGTAGAGTGCGGTTACTGGCATCTTTACAGATACAACCCTGCACTCGAGGGAACAGAGAAGAATCCGTTCACTCTCGACAGCAAGGAGCCAGACTGGAGCAAGTTCCAGGACTTCCTCAAGGGCGAGGTTCGATTCGCTTCTCTCTACAAGATGTATCCTGACTCAGCTGAGGAGCTCCTCCAGAAGACAGAGGAATTCGCTAAGCTCCGTCTCGAGACTTACAAGAGACTGGCTAAATAATCTTTTAGAATACGGCACACTCTGGTACAGGCAAATGCCGGAGTGGGCTGAAAAAGAACATCGAAATATTTCGTTTTTTCGTGGGTGGCTTTATAGTCACCCATTTTTGGTGCACTCGAAAGGGAGATCCTCAGACGTGCAATGGATTCGGACGGTATCTCGAAGGCAGAATCTGAAGATGGCTGAAGCTTGATGGTAAGATCTGCATCTTCGAAAATGGCACGCTCAATGACAATTTCCGGGTGAACTGTGATGAAAGATTCCAGAAGCGGAGAAAGATAATAAGCAAACAGTTCTTCAGAAACGGAGATCTTCAAAGAATAAGGCTGCAGATTTCCGAACATATTTCCGGCAGACTCACTTAGAGCCAGCATTTTCACAGCATAGTCCCGAAAGACTTCACCCTGCGGGGTCAGATGGACTTCACCGCGAAGTCTCTCGAAAAACTTGCGTCCGCAAGCCTTCTCCAGCTCAGCGATATTCTGGCTTACGGCGGGCTGGGAAATGCCAAGAACAGCAGCAGCCTTAGTAAAACTGCCTTGATCTGCAACCGCCATAAAAACTTTAAGTCGGAAATCCTCAAACATAATCTGCTATTTTACGCAAAGTTAGTGTTTTTTTATTTACATTTGTAGTTTATAAAACTTTACTGCGTCCAATGACCAAAACGCAAATAACCAAAACGAACATAAAATTTAAAGTATGAAACGTTTATTTATTTTCATTGCAGCTATCTTCGCTGCAGCAATGGCATTCGGTCAGACACCGCTTCCTAACGACCCTGCCGTAAGAACCGGCAAGCTCGAAAACGGTATGACTTATTACATCCGCCACAACGACCAGCCAGCACAGAGGGCTGAGTTCTACCTAGCTACTGACGTTGGAGCATTCCAGGAGGACGATGACCAGGACGGTCTCGCTCACTTCCTAGAGCATATGTGCTTCAACGGAACGAAAAACTTCCCTGGAAAGAGCCTTCTCGAGTGGCTTCAGAGCATCGGAGCCGAGTTCGGAAGGAACATCAATGCATCTACAGGTTTCGAGCAGACTCAGTATATGCTCAACAATATACCTGTCGTAAGGGAAAGCATCCTTGACTCTTGTCTGCTTGTTCTTCACGACTACTCGCACTTCGTAACCAACGATCCAGCTGAGATCGATGCGGAAAGAGGCGTCATCCTCGAGGAAAAGCGTACAAGGAACAATGCAAGCTGGAGACTTTTCGAAAAGTCCCTCCCTTACTACTACGGAGACACTCCTTACTCAAGAAGAACGCTCATCGGTGGTGAGGAGCAGCTCAAGACCTTCAAGTACGAAAGCCTTACACGTTTCTATGAGACCTGGTGCCGCCCTGATCTTCAGGCAGTAATCGTTGTCGGTGATGTTGACGTAGACCAGGTGGAGAACAAGATCAAGACTATCTTCGCTGACATCCCTGCAGCCGAGAATCCACAGCCAAAGGTACTTCACAAGATTCCGGATAACGTAGAGCCTATCATCGGTATCCTTACAGACCCTGAAATGACTTCTTCAAGCATTGAGGTTATGTGGAAGAGCGAGCCTATGCCTAAGGAGTATATGAACACCGACATCGCATTTATGACAGACCTCATCAAGATGTATGTACGTCTTATTATGAGCGAGCGCTTCACAGACATAACTTCACAGCCTGACGCACCGTTCCTCGGCGGAAGCTTCTACATCAGCAGCCTCTGCAACTCTTGCGATGCAACAACCGGTTCTGTATCATTCAAGGAAGGTGATGCAAACAATGCATTCACAGCTTTTATGATCGAGCTCGAGAAAATGAAGAGATTCGGATTCACAGAAGGAGAAGTTCAGCGTGCTAAAGACAATATCATCAGCAGCTACGAGCGTCGAGTTGAAGCAGCTCCTACACGCAAGAACTCTGAGTTCGTATACCCTCTTCTCTACAACTTCTATGACAACGAGCCATATATGGAGCCTGAAATGGAGCTTCAGCTTGTTCAGATGGTATGTGCTCAGCTTAATGCAGCAGTTCTCAGCCAGGTAGCCGCACAGCTCCTCACAGATGAGAATATGGTGATTCTTTACAACGGTCCTGAAAAGGCTGGCCTCGTTAACCCGACAGAGGACGAAATCAAGGCAGTTCTTGCATCTGTAAAGAATGCAGAGATCGCAGCTAACGTAGAAGAGAACCTGAATGAGCCATTCATCAGCGGTGAGCTCAAGGGTTCAAAGGTAAAGAAGGAAGGCCAGACAATTTACGGTGCTACCGAGTGGACTCTCAAGAATGGCGTGAAGGTAGTGGTTCTCCCTACTCAGTACAAGCAGGATCAGATCCTCTTCAACATCAGTATGAATGGTGGTATGAGCCTCGTTTCAACAGAGGATAAGGTATCATTCGAGGACAATATCTGGGCACTCTTCCAGAGCAATGCCGGAATTTCAAAGTTCTCCGGCACTCAGGTTCCTAAGATGCTTGCAGGAAAGAACCTCAGCGTAACTCCATATATCGGAGGAACCAAGCACGGTGTAAGCGGTTCGAGCACCCCTAAGGACTTCGAGACTGCACTTCAGATCGCTTACCTCTACTTTGCTGACCCACGTTTCGATGAGAAGGAGTATGAGACTGGAATCCAGCAGATCAAGGCCATTCTCCCTAACATCGCAAACAACCCGGATTTCATTTTCCAGAACGAGATGAACAAGATCCTCTACGGAGGCAATCCACGCGTAGTACAGCTCAATGACGAGACTCTCGCAAAGGCAAACCTTGCAACAATCGAGAGAGTATATCGCGAACTCTTCAAGGATGCAGCAGGTGCGACCCTCAGAATCGTAGGTAATGTGAACCCTGCCGAGATCAAACCGCTTGTAGAGAAATACATCGGTTCTATCGCTAAGGGTAAGAAGGCTGACAAGGTGAACAAGGACAATACACTCTCTATTGTCAAAGGTAAGATCGACGAGAGCGTGAAGATCGCTATGGAGACTCCTAAGTCTACTGTTCTTCAGGTCTACACAGCTTATATGCCTATCGACACCAAGACTGAGGTGGCCCTCGAGGTGGCAAACTATGTACTTGATATGATCTATACCAAGACTATCCGTGAGGAAGAAGGCGGTACTTACGGTGTAGGAACTGCAATGGTAGGTCAGAGAGAGCCGGAGGAAAGAGTTGTCATCCAGGTTTCATTCGACACTAATCCAGAACAGGCTCCTAAGCTCCGCGAACTCGCACTCAAGGGTCTGAAGGAACTTGCAGAGAACGGTCCTGAGCTCGAAAAGTTCAATATGGCTATCGAGAACTTCAAGAAGAACATTCCAGAGACAAGAATCAGCAACTCATACTGGATGAGCAACATCAGCGAGTACCTCGACCACGGCTACGATTATGATGCCGAGTACGAAGCTGCTGTAAACAGCGTTACACCGGAAGATGTTAAGGCTGTCCTCCAGGCTGTACTTGCACAGAACAATCTTATCGAGATTACCTCTGCTCCAAAGGAGTAGGGGTAATCCCTAAACAAAAAAGCCGGTTTCATTTCTGAAACCGGCTTTTTTGTTGCTTGGATAATCTTTATGAAGATTACTCACCAGCTACGATTGCACCCATTGGGCAAGCAGCTTCGCAAGTACCGCAGTCAATGCAAGCGTTTGGATCGATCTTATAGATGTCACCCTCTGAAATAGCGCCAACCGGGCACTCTGGCAAGCAAGTTCCACAAGCTGCGCAGTCTTCTGTAATTCTGTAAGCCATTTTCTTATCTTTTTAAAATGTTAATGTTTTCAAGCAAGATGCCACAAGGACATTCACGATGCAAATTTAGACAATATTTTCGATATTCAAACATCGAGTTAGAACGATTTGTGCTATCTTTGTTTTGACAAAAGCATAGAATATGAAAAGAATAGCCCGTTTTTGCATTTCACTTATAATAGGTACCTTTATCGCCAATGGACTGAATGCTCAGGAAATGATAGGCAACGGACTGGAAATCGACAAGATGGTTCACAACTTCGGAGATATAATGCTTGACTCCGGCCCGGTTTCCTGCGAATTTATCATTACCAACAAAGGCAGCAAGCCGGCTGTAATCTATAATGTCATTTCATCTTGCGGATGTACTGATGTGGAATGGACGAAAGAACCGATCAAGTCTGGCGGGACAGGAAAAATTTCCGTTACATATTCGAATGACGAGGGGCCATACCCGTTTGACAAGAGTCTGACACTATATCTTTCGGATGTAAAGAAGCCTATTATATTGAAACTAAGAGGTATTTCACGCGAAAAGATGCGTCCGTTGACCGAGCTATACCCTATCCACCACGGACCGATGGGAATGAAGGAGGATATGATCAGATGCGGCAATCTGGAGCAGGGTCGTGACAAAAGTGAGACTGTTATGATTGCAAATATTTCCTCGAAGCCGATAAAGGTCGATTTCAGAAATGTCTCCGAGCACCTCAACGTATCCGTTCACCCGAATCCTATTCCGGCAGAAGGAACGGCAGAGCTTACTGCAACAGTTTCTGCGGACCGCAGCAAATGGGGCAGAAACGAATATAGTGCAGTTCCGGTAATTGATGGTAAGGAATATGAGGCTATCGGATTCTGGGCTTTTACCAAGGAGAATTTCGATGATCTCAGCGAAGAAGAAAGGATGCGTGGTCCGATGCCTCGTTTCGAGGCGAGTACATATTCTTTCGGCACTGCCAAGGTCGGTACTCAGATACACGCCACATACAAGATGAAGAATGAGGGAAAATCGTGCTTTTGCGTATACAAGCTGGATGTGGATTCCTGCTGTTACTCCCACAGCGACATCCCGGCTGCAGATCCAGGTGAGGAAATTTCATTCAGAGTCCATCTGGACACCAAGGATCTTCCTAAGGGTGAATATCTGAAAATCGTCACCCTGACCACAAACTCCCCACTCAGACCTATAGTGAATCTCTTCATCTCCGGAACATTGGAATAATGCATCTTTTTATTGAAATATTGAGAAACTCCATCCTTATCACCGGCCTCGTAGTGGTGATGATGATGATGATCGAATCATTCAACATCGAGTCCAAAGGGCTTGTATTCAAGGGGCTGCGCAAGACAAAGGTCGGACAAGTCGTGTTCGGAGCACTGCTGGGATCTATTCCAGGCTGTATGGGAGGCTTCGCCACCGTATCGTTATATACGCACAGGATGATGAGTTTCGGAGCTCTTGTGGCTATGATGATAGCCTCTTCAGGAGACGAGTCGTTCGTTATGCTGGCTATGATTCCCCAGGAAGCATTGATACTGTTTGCACTGCTGTTTGTCATAGCAATTGTCTCAGGTGTCATCACAGACAAGATCTACGACAGAGTGCACAGTTCACGCTGCGACAAAGAGCATCACGAAGACTGCGGAGCTGAAACTGAATGTCCTGACGGATATATGGTACATCCGGAAGCCGAGCATCATCATAAAGAAGGAAGACACTACGGATGGAAGAGAATAGTGATGCTTATCGGACTTGCTGTTTTCATCGCGGCACTTGCCACAGGACAATTAGGACACGATCATAGTGCCCATACGGAAGATGCTCACAGCGGCCACGTACATACTGAAGCCTGCGAGCACCATCATCACCACGAAAAAAGCAGTAAGCCTACATTTCACATAAACCTCCTCAGTGAAGACTGGATGAATGTCCTTTTTGCGGGATTGAGCCTTATTGTACTTGCAGTTCTGCTGCTGGGATCCGATCATTTTGTGGAGGAACATCTGTGGAACCATATCGTACGGAAGCATCTGCCGACGATTTTTGCGTGGACCTTCGGTGTATTGCTTATCCTTGGCGTGGGACTGCAATATATTGACATAGACAGATGGATAAGTGACAATACGGTACTGATGATACTTCTTGCTACAGCGATCGGAATCATTCCGGAATCAGGTCCGCATATGATTTTCGTTACACTTTTTGCAGCTGGAGCCATCCCCTTCCCGGTCCTTCTTGCAAGCAGCATTTCCCAGGACGGACACGCTTCCATCCCTCTTCTGGCTGAAAGCAAGAAGAGCTTCCTTTTGGCAAAGATAATCAATTGCAGTGTCGCTCTGATTGCTGGATTCGCAGCAATGATTCTAATGTAAAAAAGAAGTCACACGATGGGTGTGACTTCTTTTTTACATTGGAATATTTTAATAGACGAACTCGAATTCATCCACGAACATAAGACTTCCCTCGCCACCGGTAAAATAATCACCGAGATATGAAGCACAGCAGGCGATAACCGCATACTTAGGTTTACGCTCAAGGTCTCTATATTCAAGTTCAAGAGTAAATTCTTCAAAACCGTCAGTCGCTCTGTCTGATTCCAGTACTGCGTGAGCTATAATGTGTGGATCCGCTGCGACATCAACGAACTTTCCTTCTGTAGTGTTGATGCGGAACGGCTGATCCCAATCAGTAAGGAGTACAAGTATCTGACATTTATCCATTTGACCTTGCATTGACTCGTAAGGGGCCTTCACCCGATTTATTGGCTGAGGAGTATAGCTGTAATATCCCTTCAAAACTTTAGGTCTTGACTCAAAAGGAGTTCCCCAGTCAAGTTCTGCACCCACACCGGCTATCTTGCCGAAACGTCCGGTATAAAGATTTCCGGCGGCAAAAGCAATCACTGCATACTTGCTCTCCATTCTTGCAGAAGATCCCGATACAGCAAAAGTCTCGTCAGGTGTAGTAGATGAACCGATAAATGTCGCGGCACCCTTGTTAGCAGAATCCCAGACCTTCTGATCTGATGATGCACCCTGAAGATATGGATACCATATCTTTCCATCAAGCCACCAATTATCGAACGAGAAGTTGTAAAGCTGAAGTTCTTCCTCTGTCCTGAAGTCGGTAACAGTGCTGTATTCGCCATCGCGGGCTATTCTCACCTGATAATCTGTTCCGCTCTGCAGACCGGTAATATCAGCAGAAATACCTATTCCAGCCACCTGAGCATTCTCCACAGAAATCCATTCTGACTCAGAAGCCATTCTATACTGGATTATAGGAACTTCGGCTCCGTCGAAAAGGCCTCTTACCTGAGCCTTGTTTGCCCAAGCATTGACAGAAGATATCTTCATATCTACAGTTTCCTGAACGACTTTGACAGTCCATCTGATGGTCTGTCCTCTGTACTCAAGATCAAAGTATCTGAGCAGAACACAGTTCAATGTCATTGGAAAAGAGACATCCAAGGTTTCCTCGATACTTTCTCCGTTGACATTAAGGTATCCTGTAGTAGAAATTATCCTGGCACCTTCTCTTTCAAGCTTCATCGAGTCGAATCTCACCTCCTGAAGTCTCTGATTGTCAGTAACATAAACAATAGCGATTTTTTCAGAGAGATTGAATTCAGGCTCACTCGCCTGATTGGCAACATTGATATGACGCTCTACAGGCTGGACAGCAGAAATTGTCCACTCATAATCCTGATATGTCTTGAGAACGAATGTCTTAGGCTTGGTCAGATCTAGAACAGTCGGGATACCTCCTTCAATTTCTGCACCTTCTGTTATAGACCATCCCTTCACCTTCACGGCATCAAGATCAGCAATTTCGTCAAGGACAATCTCAATCTTCCTGTTCTGCTGGTCTATAGTTACCGATTTATCGCCTTCCACATCAAATGAAGTGAACTCTGCGACAATGACAGGATAAGACATATCATTCTCGAACGTACAGGAAATCAGGCAGGCAGCAAGGATCGCTAAAAATATTTTTCCAGCAGTTCTTTTCATTATCTGGCCTTTTTAACTCTGTTTGCAGAGGATGGAATATAGAATGACATTCCCAGGTTGATGGAAAGGAGGTTGATCTTGAAATTGGCTGAATTCTTGACCATCTGGCTTACATCGACCTGGTTTGTGGTCTGGACGATCTTCTGATACTCATATCCCAATACCCCAACAGATGCTTCAATTGCTATTTCATTCGTAACGAAACAGGTAAGGCCAGGGACGAGGCCTATAGAGCACTTATAAATATCCTGATAGGTTCCAAACTTTCCTCCGTCCTGCATCTGAAATGACTCGCTTTGAGCATAGCCTCCGGCCGCACGAAGTTCTGCAAACATAGCAAAACGCTTGCTGTTTGCGATAGGAATATAGTCTCTGAGGGCGATAGCTCCCATATAGGACTGCTTGGTGTAGCCTAAATCCTGGAGATTCATCGAAAGCATATCTCCGAAACTCAGATCAGCGGTTCCAAGATTAAGGTCAGAATAACTGTAATCAAAACGGAGTCCGACAGAAATATTGTCTGCAATAAAATATGAGACAAAAGGAGCAAGTCCGAATGACTGCATATCTCCGTCAATGCCTGAGAGCATCGACATCAGCATCTTGTATCCGGCATCGTCTGCACCGTTGCCAAGATTATAGCTGCTATATGAAACGGTCAATCCGCCACCGACCGTTCCTTTAGGAATGAAACGCGAAGACGGCAAGCCTATACCTCTGTCAAAAGGTTTCTCCTGCGATATCAGCAGTGAATCCTGCTCGGCTCTGTCCTTTGACAGAGCCTGAGCGGAAAACACTGTAATCATCACAAGAGTACTGATTAAAAACTTTTTCATATACTACCTGTAATTAACTTTTGCCTGCTCCTCAGGGGTCAGGGTTGTGATGTCATATTCAAATGAGAATTCATCCGCGTGCATAACAGAGCCTTCACCACCGGTGAAGTAGTCACCGAGATATGAAGCACAGCATACTACGATAGCATACTTCGGAATTCTTGCTGGATTTGTGTCTCGGTACTCGATAGGAAGACAGAACTCCCTGTATGAAGTGACAACTTCATCAGAATCAAGCTGGACCATACCGATAATACCAGGATCGTTTTCTACATCCACGAACTGGCCGGAAGTAGTGTTGATAGGGAACGGTGCATCCCAGTCTGCTAGTATGACAAGGATACGGCATTTGTCTGATTGTCCCTTAAGATTGTCATAAGGTGCCTTGGTTCTATTGATGGCCTTTGGAGTATATTTATAGTATCCGCGAAGCGCTACAGGTCTTCCAGAGAATGGAGTACCCCAGTCAAGTGTCGCTCCCACACCATTGATCGAACCGAAGTCTCCGGTATAAAGGTTACCTGCTGCAAAGGCTATGACAGCATACTTACTCTCTAGTCTCGCGGCCTTTCCGCTTACAGCATCGGCACCCTCGACAGGTGTGGTGCTCGAACCGATGAATGTAGCGGCTCCCTCATTAGCAGAGTCCCAGATATGGCTTCCACCCTTTGCAAAAGGATACCATACCTTACCGTCCTGATACCAGTCATCAAAATTCATATTATAAAGCTGAGGTGCGTCAAGAGTGCTGAACGACATCTCACGTGTCTCAGTATCAGTTGCAGAAACAGCCTTGATTACATACTGTGCAGATGGTTCGAGCCCGGTAATGTCTGCTGAGAATGTCTTGCCTGCCTCATCGAAGGTAATTGCTGATGACGGCACGCTGATCCACTGGTCATCAGATGCCTTCTTATACAAGAATGTCAATCCTTCCGGCTTCTGATCCAGGAACCATTTTCCATAAGCTACAGCGAACTTAGCCCAAGGAGCTACACGTACCATATCTGCATCTGCATCGACTACGACTGTAAAGTCGAGTTCCACACTTGACATATGGTTATAGACATCGTATACAGACACATCGAACTTGTATGAATTATCCATATCAAGTCCTGCTATGAATTTTGTCAGATCCACTGTCACTGGTGAAACAGAGCCGTAATTCTGTGCTGTAACATTGATACCGATCTGAGACAGAGCAGAAAGCTGGGTCGCAGAAGCACCCACAAGCTCAGTGAAGTATGGGAGACCTTCTGCATAAAGCTTCATATCCGAATGCTTGATTACAGCGCTCTTCACACCCTTAGATGCCATCAGTGTCAGAACTTTGGACTCTTCCACACCATATGGAACAGTAACCGGATCCTTCGACAGGAGTGCCTCAAACTCTGGATTGAGAATAATCTCAGGCGCGGCATTGCCACCGAAATCCACTCTTGCAGGATAGTCCTTCACCTCAGTGGAATTATCCACTTTTATAGTAAGGTACATACCTCCAAGCTCAGGTCTCGCCTCACCCAAAGAGAAGCTGAGATTATAATACTCACGGGCCTTGACATCGACATAGGTATCTGTGGCTGTATATGTCACGCCATTGTTATTTACCATCGAAAGGCTCCAAGTAAGTGTCTCGTTATCCTCGACCTTGAAATATCCGGCTTCGTCAAGAGTTTCACCGTCAAAGCTGAGGGAACCTCCACGGCTATTGGTAACAAGCACCTGATAGCTCTGGAAAGAATCCTTGATTTCCTGTGAGAAATCCACTGTCACCTTCACATTTGAAAGATAGCAGGTGATATCCACAGTATGTTCAGTTCCTTCAATGATATTGACCTGTGTCTCACCTGTATAGTAAGGCTCGTTGAAAGCAGCTTCGGCATTCGCACCTGTAGCAGCCTTCACCACATACGGTCCGACTGGAAGTTCGATAGGCTCTGACTTCTGTCCCACAGTATAAGTGGCAGAAGCGACATATTCACCCTTTCGGAAAAAGTCTAGTTGAAACACCTGACCATCTTCCGCAGGAGTCTCACTCTTGAAGATAATCTCTTCAGAAGAGTCCTGCTGAAGATTTATATTCAGCAATCCTGTCTGGTCTCCAAGCATAGAACGCTGACAGGCGCCTAAGACAAGAAGGAGCGAGAGGATTGATGAAATCTTTATTATAATATTCCTCATCTGTCAAAATTCTTAGTTATACTTGAATTCCAGTTTATGCGACATTACCTGTCCGGCACCGTCAGTCACAACCATCTCGAAAGTATGAACACTTCCGGCGGCCGGACCGAAGAATGTAATCATAGGAAGAAGTTCACCAAGAGGGAACTCTACATATGTCTTGTTTCTGATCTGGTCACCTGTAGGAAGGAATGTCATAGCGGCGGCTGTCTCTGCATTAAGAAGATCAAGTACTACAGCGCCGTTTTCCATTGATGCACCAGGAATGTTCTTGACCTCTGATACGAATGCTTCTGTAGGGGAAGATATCTTCACTACGAATCCTACGATACCGTTCTTTGCATCGATAAAGAGATCGACCTCACCCTCACTGTAAGCGCCCTTCAAAGGATACTGACCGAGTGTAGGGTTAGCTGGCCAGAGAAGTTCGAGACCCTCGACCGTGATTTCAGGATCCTCAGGATCGTCGCCGCCGAGTCCGTCATCACCACCCGGCACACCTACTTCAGGAAATCCAGGTACTTCGAAATTCGAGAAAATGTCGTTTGTAGTGTAATCCACCTTGATTTCGATTCCACCTACAGCACCTGTATTGACAGCATCAAGAGTGATGATATGATGATCCTTTGCAGCCACATTTGTAATGTCACCATCAAAGACTGCCGCTGGTGCCTTGTCATCGATATAGCGGAAACCATCCACGTGGATATGTAGAGGGGCAACAGTGAAGTATCCTGCAAGGCCCTTCTCCACATCAGCCTTTGTCCAGATCAGGGTACCGATTCCATTGTCGATCACGACTGTGTAATCGATAAGCTCGTTGGTAAAGCTTGTTGTAGGTTCGATTGTAACCATCATATTCTGAAGAGTACATACGATAGTCACTGAAGATACCTCTCCGGTCTTTACGTCGAATGAAGAAGAACCTTCAAAAATTGGCTGCTCAAATGCAGCTGGGGCATTTTCCGGAGAAGCTGCAGTGATAGTATAATGGCCAGGTACGAGCGGAACTCCTCCTTCGTTCTCTATCTGGGATCTCAACTCTGAAAACTCATAAACCTTGACGTATCCGTCAGCTGGTCTTTCAAGGGTAATCTTGAATTCATCAACATTGACCTCAGGAATTGAAACCTTGGTCTTATATTCTCCCTCATATGAGAGATCGAGAGAGAAAGAACCCATTCCTTCGGGATCCTTGATCACATTCTTGTTGCAGGCGGTAAGAACTGCCGCGGCCGCAAAAATCATTGATAATATTTTTTTCATTACTGTATGTTTTTCTAATTAAAAGGAATCAAAACTTATGATATGGTGGTCGGAGGCTTCCACGTCGAAGATAAAGCCATCATATGACAATGGAGTCCCATTGACAGATACTCCTCTCAGACTGACAGCCATAGGAGCAACGATAAAATACCCTGTCTTTCCCTGCTCGACATCAGCCTTGGTCCAGCTAAGTTGTCCATAACCATTGGTTACTGTTACCTCAAAGTCCTGGACTTGCGACATAAACGCCTGTGAAGGGTTTACAGTCACCTTCATATTAAGCATGGTACAGATCAGTTTCACCGACGTGGTGGCATCCTCTACAATCTCGAAGGTCGCAGAACATCCATAGATCGGCTGGTCGAAAGCGGCCGGTTCATCTTCAGGAGACTGGACCGTAACTGTATACGCACCCGGGGTCAGCTCGATGATCTCAGGCAGGTCTGCACATTTGGACGTGATATTCACCGGACCTGAAATGATGATATCGAAATCAGCAGGATTCACGTCTTCCGCCTTGGTTTGAATATCATTGTCGCATGAGAGATCGACTGCAAGATAACCGACTTTCTCCGGCATATCCGCCACTTCGGTACCGCATCCCGCCAGTACTGCAACAACCGCCAATATATTTAACAGTTTTCTGATCATATTGCGTTCAATCGGCATTAGTATTCGAGTCTGACATCATCCAGCCAAAGGATGCTGCCCGCGTGGATAGGATCGTTTGCAGCGCTCACATATGAGCTTCCAGACTTCTCGACGTGTGTATTGTACAGTTTAAGAGAAGAATCGCCACTGAACTTTCTCGGATCATCACGCTTGGCTGTACCGGCCTTGAATGATACATAGATCTTTGCAGCCTTCTTATTTGTCACCGTATATGTGATCGGGAGTCTTACCTGAGTCCAATTCGGCTCTACCGATGTAGTCTGGTCACGCTTCTCAGCCTTTCCGATAACAGTTCCGTCGCTTGCGAGTACCTCAACATAAGCGATGTAAGGATCATTCTCGTACTGAGAGAACTTATGCCAGAAGGTCAAAGCTGTCGGACGGCTTGTAAAGTCGTCACCATTTGTCAGGTGATTACCTTTATGCTCGCCTGAATTATCTGCTGTTCCGATAAACACCTCGCCTGGAATTGAATCTCCGTGCGCACCCGCAAGATTCCAGTCTGACGCCGCGTCTGCTGTTGCTATCGCTCCGACCATAAGACAGAATCTTCCATCCTTCGGATCATCCATCTGCACGGTTACAGTAGGATAACACTTATAGTAAAGGTACTGGGTAGTGACTTCATAGTCCAGTGTTGCAGAACTGTTTGTAGCCCACTGAGTAAGGTTGGAATCGCTACCGAACAACTCATACCAAAGCCTGGTCTTATACTCCCAGCTTCCGAAAATGACTCCAGTCTTATATCTGAAAGAGAATTCCATGATTCGGAACTCCTCGAAGCTAGGGTTTCCAAGCTGAAGAGCGGCTTCAGTGGTGATCTTGACAGGATCGCTGGCCTGATATTCACCGTCCATCGCTCTAAGCCAATATGAAGTGGCAGGCTTGAGTCCTGAAAGCTCTGCAAATGTCGCGTTCGAGCCTGACACTGTGCCTGCATTCGACAATGGTTCCCAGACCTTGCCATCGGTAGAGATCTGGAGGGT
>JAEIGA010010229.1_pt1 | contig 14214 bp, 24 predicted proteins | sample 9270691 | NCBI WGS metagenome assembly JAEIGA01 (sample SAMN17057246, study PRJNA624740) | gut metagenome | biome: biome; isolation source: fecal sample | host: Bos grunniens | place: China: Xizang | collected 2019 | reverse complement strand
CATCGGAACCAACACCGCCACACCGAAATGAAGGTCGTACAGGCCAGGACAACCGTCCGAACGTTAATGAACAGAGCGTGGCTGACTCTGCTGCCCTAATTTCACATCGCTCATTGAAATACTTCCAATACCGACATGGAAAGATAAAAAGTACGGCATAGCGCGGTGAGTGCGGTGACTGCCGGAAAGGAACTTTCCTGACATTTCACTGTGGCACTTGCACGCAAGAGCCATAGTCTATATAGGTGCCGCAAAAACCTGATACCTGGAACAACAGAAAAACTGAGAATGAGGGCGGGTTCGAATCCCGCTGCGGCAACATTGGTTAAGTTATATTTACTTTTTTCTTTTGGGCGATTGTCTCGCTGCGAAGCGTGCGCCAAACGTTGTTAATTTTGTTTATTATGCATTAGTTTTTTACCTGCCCGTTGTGAAACGCGCAGGTTTTTTATTGTTTATTCAATAACATATAAGATGTCTGATAATAATTCTTTTTTACAAATTGGGCAAGGCGAGAATGTCCCTACATTCCTCAACCTGGACCAATGGTATGACGTTGACACCTCGCCATACCGACTTAACTTCGAAAAGCAATACGAAGCCCCGAAGTACACACTCAGCTGGAATGGCATCGGCTTTGCACCACTTGGCGGCATTCACGCCGTTACAGGTCAGGCAGGCCATGGCAAGACGATGACACTTGCCCAGTTCATTGCAACGATACTGAACGGCGAGTGTGGAAATATTCGCTACGAGCTGAGCGATGAAATCCCCAACCCGAAGGTGCTGTACATCGACACCGAGATGGAGGAGGCGAACACCATCGCAATGAAGAACAGAGTGCTGACGATGTGCGGAAGGCCTATCGAGCAGAACTACGACGACTTCGTAGTGTTGATGTTACGTGAAGCGCAAAGCGACGACAAGAAAGTCAGTGCAGCTTTAATGCGATGGCGACTGACACTGAAGGCCATCTATGAGTTCAAGCCTACGGTGTGCTTCATTGACGGCCTTCTGGACGTTGTGGATGACTTCAACAGCAACACCCAATGCGCTGAACTTATCTACAAGTGCATGCAGACAGCCACATACTACGGCATCAGTCTTTGGTGCCTTGTTCATCAAAACCCCGGCGGTGACAAGCTGGTCGGACATCTTGGTTCATTCCTCGAACGAAAGGTGACCGATATCTTCAAGACCAGTAAGGACAAGAACGAGACAACAGGCCTTGCAACCTTCACCGTGAAGCAGCTGAAGGCGCGTGGCCGAGACGTTCCAGAATGGAAGTTCCAGGTTATGCCTGTCACGCCGTGGGGAACACCTGAACAGTTGAATTCGGAGCCGAAGGAGAACGATGCGCCAGAAGCAATCAAGCAATGGCTTATGACTGGACGCGACGACATAGAATGGCCAGCAAGCAAAGAAAAGATAATAAGTATCTTTAAGAGTCGTGGCGGAGTTAAAAACAGAAGTGCTTTATATGATAACCTTAAGGTTGCAATCAATACACGCTTCATCATACCGCAAGATCCGGAGACGATGAAGAAAGGTCAGACGCATCCGAAGTACGTCCTTAATCCACACATTTTCCCGGATAATAACGACCTGCCTTTCGAGCCGCCAACAGACGGACAGACAGAGTTGGACTTTGAGTAACTGTACCAACTGTACCAACTGTACTATATATATAAATATATATAGGGTAACTGTACCAGCTGCTTCCGCCGCAACAATCCCACTGCCCTGCGCTGACCTATGGGCGCGGGCAGAGAGGGATGGTTACAGCGTCGCAGGTTATCGCGCGTACACACGCGCTAATATACATTCATAGGCTACGCCGTAAGGAGAAATTATAGTTTACTAATGTTTAACAAAGGGTAGAGGGCTACCGATAACCAAGATGTTAAAAGTAACACAGCGGTGTTGCTGGAGTAATGTTTGACTTTCTGACATAAAAAAGTTCTGAGCACCTCCGTTTAGTAAACGCCTTTTATCTATGTCTTTCCCTCGCATCTTAACCGGTGCGAGGGTTTTTCAAAAAACAATAAACACACACGATATGAGCAAAATAGAAGACATCACCATTCAGCGCATTATTGAAGCTGCAAACATCGTGGACGTCGTAGGCGAATTCATAGAACTGAAGAAGAAGGGCACTCGATACTTCGGCCTATGCCCATTCCACGACGACCACAGCCCGGATAACTTCTCAGTATATCCGCCGAAGAACTGCTACACATGCTTTGCATGCGGAGCGAAGGGCGACAGCGTGAAGTTCCTGCAAGAGCATGCCAAGATGTCGTTCATTGAAGCCATACGGTGGCTCGGACAGCGTTACGGCATACCTGTTGACGATGTGCCAGTCAATTACACGCCACCGCCAAGGCGAGAGCCTAAACGGCTGCCGATGTTCACTGTGCCGCACGAGACGGTGCTTCGCTCGAAAAGTTGGGAGAACGATACCTTCGTCAAGTGGATATACAGCCTGCCATGGAATGACGTGCAGCACGACAACATCAAGCAGACACTGAACGACTACCTTGTCGGACACTCGAAACGGGGTCACACAATCTTCTGGCAGATTGACGACAAACAGATAGTGAGGACAGGCAAGATGATACTCTACAACGAAGACGGCCACCGATGCAAGGACAAAGCGAAATGCCCTAACGACTGGATTCACGCCATGCTATTCAGAAGTCCAGACTTCCCCGAGTATAACATCGAGGAAATGGAGATGATTCAATGCCTGTTCGGTCAACACTTGATGACCGCATACAAGAGTGCCACAATCAACATCGTGGAGAGCGAAAAGACAGCCATCATCATGTCCATAGCCTGCGGAAACAGACACGAAAATATATGGATGGCTTGTGGCGGCTTGAACATGCTGAGCCGTGAACGCCTTGCTCCACTCATGGAGGCAGGCAGACGCATCCAGTTATTCCCGGACAGGGACGGCATTAAGGCGTGGAAGCAGAAGGCAATGGAGCTGAACTATTACAACCTCGGCTTCAACACCGACATCTTCGTTGAGCACTGGAAGCCAGAAGATGGCGAGAAGGCAGACATCGCAGACATCGTGATTCGACTACTTAATGAAAAATACTATGGCTAAGAAGGACGAAGGCAACTACGTGAGCGTTGCCGGCAAAATCAGCACATGGAGCTACGGCCGCATTATGCGGATAATGAAGAAGCTCAACCTAACGATTTATGTGATGATCCAAAACATGTGCGACTGCATCGTTCGTTACATGGACGACAAGCATAACTTGACGCCAGACTTAGAGAAGGCGTTGAGTATGTTTGAGCACATGATTGGATGGCAAGAGAACTTCAACCTTGCCGACCCAAGCACACAGCCGGAAGTGAGCGAAGCGACTTACTACCTGGTTGACGGCAAAGGCAAGAAGGGCGTGCGAGTAGTCCACGTCGAGAGGCCTTTCTTCGGGACGTGGACTCAGAACTTCAATGTTCAGCAGATACTTGAACGGTTCCTTTGCTTGACCTTCCCGAGCCTTTACCGAAGACTGCGATACATTGCCGTTTGCCGAGACTGCAAAAGCATTCTCGAACTACTGACCGAGATTGTTGGCGAACTCGAAAAGGAAGAAGACAAGAAGGAACTTACAAAACCATTTGAAGATGCCAACAGGGCTGAGAATAACAAAGCGGTCGAATATGGCGCACGGACAAAGCGGAAGCATCATAAAGACCCATATTTCCAAGAACTAAATACCAGCAAAGATGAAGAATTACAACCCGACGAGAAGTTTGATTATTCAAGCATTAGCACTGAATGAACTTATTAAGAGCGGCGAGGCAGAACCAAAGTGGGTGCCGCGAATAAAGAGATTCATATACAAGATTAAGGTAGACGAGCAAACAGCACCCATCGAGGAGCAGCCTACCGAATTGCCAAAGAGCACCTATCCACAAGGCTTCGATTAACATGTCGAGAAGTAAAGAGTACCAAAGGCTGCTGAACAGCAAGCGGTGGCGAGAGCTGAAGGTGTGGAAGCATCGAAAAGAAGAAGGCCTGTGCGAGATGTGCAGAGCAGAGGGCATCGTAAGAAGCGGCATTGATTGCCACCATATTATACCCGTCGAATCTGCTACAACAATGGAAGAAATGGCCCGCTTAACATTCTCCCCTGATAATCTGCAACTTTTGTGTGTTGCACACCACCAACAAGTACACAGGGAACTGGGGAAGAATTCCAAAGCCAACCGCAAGCAGCGACGAGAAGACGCATTCAACAGATGGATTGAACACTTAAAGAATTACACCAATGAATAAAGACTGGTATGGCAAAACGGCAACCGTAAACGACGCCTTTAAGATTGAAGGTCTGAGCGAACTAAGCAAGAAGCTTGATAACATGCTTAGCAAGAATCCAGCAATGGAGAAGAAGCTGCAGAATGTTATTGGAAAGTTTCTTAGTGAAGCAAGAAAACAGGCAAGCAAAGAAGTGCGCAACATGATAGACAACGACCCTCGTCAGGCATACAAGGCTGTACGCAGGACCGTATACAGACAATTACTTGGCGGTAACCTAAACATTCTTTCTAAAAGAAAGGCAGGTGCTTCTGGAAGTTATCAAGCAAAGCGCACAATCAAGGCAGGTCAGCGAGGTGGCAACCGAAGGAAACGAAGCGAAAGAACGCAAAGGCTTGAAGGTTACATGGGCAACGACAGAGGATTCATCCTTCGTTTCCTCGAGGTCGGAGCACGCAAAGGTGGTGGTGTGCGTCAACTGCGAAAGTTCAGAACAGACAAGCATCGCCAGGACGTAAAGCGTGGCAGCCAAGGAGGTGACACAAGCAAGTACGGCGAGACAGTCAACACTGGTAGTCGTGGCAGCATCGAGCCTAAAAACTTCTTTGCGCAAATTGCCAACAAAGCATTCTTTAACAACCTGGCTGACCTTGAACAGACGATAGACAAACTACTAAATGAAGAGTTTGGTAAATAACTTTGCAAACCTCGGGCGGGTCTTTTAGGCTGCATAACCCCTATCTTCCAAAATCTCATATTGGCCCCTTCTGTTGAGATAGGATGTTTTGGGGAGGGTGGTTTTTTCCCAACGTGTTAGAAATGCTTAACTCGGAATGTCACGCCCACATATTGTGATTGAACCAGTAGAAAAGACAAATTACCACTTAAAAGAAAAATAAAAATGCCGAAACGAAACATTGTACAAGTTCTGCTGCCAGCGCAACAGCCAGACTGCTGTGCAGACTGCCCGCTGCTTGGATTGGTTCCGAAGTATGTGGCCCGCCCGAAAAATTCCAAAGAGACGCACGTCTGTTGCGGGACCATGGAAGCCATTACGCAGCGAGGCTCTAAAGTGAGAGCAAGCCAACGTGACAGCAATCACCCGCTGCGGAGACCTTGCGACAGCCGTTGGAATTCGTGGATGCAATTACCTGGTCGGAAACTTGGTATCTCGACCCAGACATTCAATGATTGTAGAATCCCGTATGAGAGCACCCTTCAACTTCAAATTAAATTTCACAAATAATGGCCAAAACAAAAACATACAAAGACAAAATAGTCGCCCAAGTAAAAGCAGACCACGGCGGCGAGGTTCCTAAAAACTTGCAACTGACAATCGACAATTATGCAGCTGCGTTGGAACTTCGAGACGTCTATCGTACTGAAGTGATGAAGGCTCCAGTGAAAATTGAAGTCGGCTCTACCGGGCAAATGATAACCAGACAGCATCCGCTTGCTGCACTGCTTTATCAGCAAGACATGCTTTGTCTGTCATACGCAAAGGCTCTTGGAGGAACAGCAGCCAAAGCCGTATCAAAGCCAGAAGATGCAGCCGACAGAAAAGCAACAAACAGCATGGACGAATTCATCGAAGGAATTACAGGATAATTAAATTATAAAACAATGCAAAATTTTCAGGAGGTACTCAAGGCGGAACTCGACAAGCCCGTCTCGTTGAAGAATCAACCTGGCGCGACAATAGACCCCATCGAAGCAATGGTTAAGTCTGTAATGACCAACGCCATGAAAGGAGACTTGGCAGCAATATCGTTCATTAACACAATGACACGCAGCACAGATCCAGGCGAAGACGAGCGAGTGCGTTCATTACATTCACAGGAAAAGCAGCAGCTGGTAAATTCGCTTATAAATCAACTACAACTTGAGGGATTCTACGAAGGTCAGGTTGTCGAAGTGTCCATGATTGCAGAAACTGCCATGCTTGTCAACAAACTCGACGAGATGATATCGAAGCCTGACTTTCAGCTTGTAATTACAGACATGAAAACAGGGCATCAGACAGTTTCGCCTGTCATAGGTCTTAGAGACAAGCAGCGTGAATTGTTCAAGATTCAACTACAAAAATTACGTGACGACGCAATAAAAAGAAAAATTCAGAAAGGAGTAATGCAATGAAAGACAAATGCAATCAACATCAGATTGTGGATGCTGCCTCTTTAGTTCAGGACAACCACAATTTCAACAAGGGTACCGAACAAGGCAACCGTCTATTGCGTGAGTCGTTGGAAAAGTACGGTGCCGGCCGTTCAATGCTAATCGACAAGGACAACCGCATTATTGCCGGAAACAAGACGCAGCAAAAGGCTGCTGAACTTGGAATGAAGGTAAAGATTGTGGAAACAGACGCCAACACCATCATTGCAGTTAAGCGAACAGACGTCAGTCTTGACAGCAAAGAAGGTCGTGAGATGGCACTGCTTGACAACCTTACAACTCAGGTCAACCTTACTTGGGACAAATCCGAGCTTGAAAACATATCGGACAGCATAGAAGGCTTTGATGTTTCGGACTTCGGTTTTGACATTGACAAGATGCCATCTGTCAGTTTTGTGGAGAGCAATGCGACAACACAAGTTGCCAATGTTGAAGAGGACGACTTCGACGAGGAAAAGGACCTCGTCGAAGCAAAAGTAAAACTTGGCGAAATATGGCAGATGGGAAACCACAGGTTGATGTGTGGAGACTCCACCAAATCTTCCCACATTGCCAAGTTGATGAACGGAGAACTTGCAGACTTGTGGCTGACAGATCCACCTTATAATGTTGCTTTAGGTTACAAAGATAGTGCTTCGGAAGCAAGGCAACGTCACAGAAGAACAGATGCAAAAATAGTTCTTAACGACTCAATGCCTGACGAAGAATTTCGTAAATTTCTTGTATCTGCATACTCTTCCGCAAGAGACAATATGAAAAATGGAGCTGCATACTATATTTTTCATGCAGATAATGAATCTTACAATTTTAGAGGAGCATTGCGAGACGTTGGTGGTATGCAACTTAGAGAGACATTAATTTGGGTAAAAGACACTTCAACATTAGGCAGGCAAGATTATCAGTGGAGACATGAGCCTTGTTTATATGGATGGAAAGAAGGTGCTAAACATAAGTTTTATAACGACCGAAAACAAACTACTTGCATAGAATTTCCCCGTCCAAAGCGTTCAGAAGAGCATCCAACGATGAAACCTGTTGGTTTGTTTGCTTATTTAATAGCAAACAGTACTACAGAAGGTGAAGTCGTTTTAGATAGCTTTGCAGGCAGCGGTACAACGATAGTTGCCTGCGAGCAGATGCATAGAAAGGGAAGGTGCATGGAACTTGACCCACACTATTGTGATGTGATTATTGCAAGATGGGAGAAAATGACCGGACAGAAAGCCGTAAAAGTTGAATAAAAAAGAGCAGCTATTCAGGCTGCTCTTTTATAAGGTTGTCTAAATACTCGGACTTGTTTTTTGTAAGTCTGTTCAGCTTGTCGAAGGCTTCCTGCGAAACCCTGACCGAAATTGCAATGTTTCGGTCGTTTGACGGACGGCCACTTCCTGCCCTACGACCACCATGCTTTCTTTTCTCTTCCATATCATTTGCCATTGCTTAAAACTTTTCCCTTGTGATTTTGGTATAGCCAGTCTCCCATTTCTCGCAGAAGTGTCGAAGTAATTAGTGCCTCCTCTTTTGTTTCAAAGCAATTGCCACCTTGTATTAAAAATTTTTGAGTTTCGTTAAACCGGGCATTCTCAAACTCGCACGAGATGCCATAAAGCTTATCTTCACAAATCCACCAGCCTTGCCTCTCCTTAATTTCTGAAATTACAAATCTTTCCATATCTGTTTAGTTATTAAATGCTCACGATTTCAATCTTTCTCCAAACTTTATTATAGTAGTATGCGCAAATTCTTCCGTTATCAATAATGTAGCCCTTGCCATCTGCGAGTTTTCTTGCTTCTTCGCGCATTTGACGAAGTTGCTTATTACGCACTTGATAATCCTTCATCTCTGCAACCTGATTTGTTAAACGCTTTGCTGTTTCAATTTTTGAAGAAAGAGTAGTAATCATAAAAAATTCTTTTTGTGTTATAATTTTAACTTGTTGTTTTCCTTTGTTTTATAGTGCAAAGTTAACGCTTTTTTTTGAAATATGCAAGAAAAAACCAAAATAAATACAAATAAATACAAATGCCGAGTAGCGTGTTTGTGCAAATCGTGCAAAAAATACAAACAAATTTCTAACTAATTTTTCGGTTAAATGTATGGAAAACTGGGGTTATTCTATCGTCGGCGAGGCTTTGATACAGATGGGCATCGCCTTGAAGAATCCTGAAAGCAAAGTAAGAAAGGACTTTGTACTTTCGAAGGAACAGTTGGAGACATTGATTTGCGTCATCAAACTGTCGGCCAGTCCTGGCGTACAAAAGAAGTACATCTGGGATTTGGCGCAAAGGTGGAACGTCACCATCAGAACTGTTGAAAACTGGATAAAGATTGGTGTTGTGCGTCCAGGTCGCAAATCAGCTCACGACACCCGGTTGTGGTGGAATGAGGCAGAGTTGGACGAAGACGAACGACAACTTGTAAAACTCGGATATATTAAAAAAACACAGAAAACCCTACGAAAACTACACTTTTGGCGAACGATAAGCAATTTCTTTTTTTAACAAGTGTCTTTTAGTTTCATGATTGTTGGGGTAGCCTTCGCTGTGAAGTGCGGGCTGCCATTTGTTAATTTTTCGTAGTTTGCAAGGTTGCTATAATACCGCAATAAATTTGCTGACAAGTTCAATATTGGACGAAATTAAAACCTTAAAAACTATGACTATTAAAACACATGATGGCGAGACTCAGAACGTAGCTTCTCAGGCTCTTGGTAACACTGGTGTTACTCTTGGCGCAGTAGCCCTTGGACTTGGCTTGCTTAACGGCAACGGCCTTGGCAACAACATCCTCGGCGGAAACGGGAATTGCAGATCCTGCTACGTCACGAAGGATGAACTTGACATGAGCATGAAGATTGCCGAGAAGGACAGCCGCATTGCTTTGCTCGAAAGTGAGAAGACCACCGACGCCAAGTTGGTGGACGTCTATCGCGAAGCCACTGCACGCGACCGCGAAATCCGCGAGCTTATTGCCGTGAACAAGGCAGAGCAGGCATCCATCAATGCAAGTCAGATGGCATGGAATGCTCAGGCTGGTGCCACGATGGCAACGCAGGCTCAGCAAATTGCACAGCAAGCCGCACAACTTGCGCAAATCACTGCACAGGTAGTGCCAAGCAACAAGGTGTGCGATGTGTGCAACTGCTGCTAACATCTAAAGCAATCTGTGATGCGGTATTCTAACTCTCAAAAATTGGCAGCTGTCTTGTCCGAATGGGCAAGACCTGCCATTGCAGAGCTGGCCACAAGCAGACTGACTCAGTTGCCAATGCTGAGGTCGTTGCAGATGGTGTTTGTAAATAGTGGCCTTGTAGGTCCTGGTTACAACATCGGTAATGAGATTAAGCCGTTTGCCAGCAACATTGTAGAATCGATGTTAATGCCAACGCTTACCAGTTACATGTCGAGAGTACCAGACGACGCACTTCCGGCAATGGCGCACTCGATTGTTGATACGGCAATATCGCAGCCGAGATTCAGCATTTTGGACGGCCTTATAGAATTCTCACGAGAGGACCTGTATGAACTGAAAGAACTGCTCGACAAGAATCTGCCGCAAGAGCCAGCAAACGAAAAGTACGAAATTATTAAATAACCCAATTAAAACGTCACCATTATGATTAGATTGATTTCAACTGGTGTTCCGACCGCCACAGAGCAGTCCTACACTTACGAGATTGTTGAAAAACTGTGCAAGCAGTATTGTGTTAACCAAGGCATCCAGCCTATTGTGAATGTCGCCTTCAACGTTAGCGATTCACAGACGGTAGGCACGCAAGTATATGCGACTGTCCAGGCAGTGGTAACCGTCACCTATCAGCAGGCAGGTAGCAAGTGTAATTGTGGAGCATGCACTAACACCTTTGTTGAGGAGTTTCAGTTGAGTGCAGAAGGCAGTGCCATCAGCGTGTCCGGCATTGACGGATTCACTGAGCCTGCTTACATCTCAACCAATTCCTGCGGCAAGGCGCAAGGCATCCGCAAGGTTGGTATTTTGACTGCAACCATTACAGCATAAGACTATGCGCAAGCGAGTAAGATGGGTTGCGACAGCAACGCCAACCATCGGAGAGAAAGTACAGAAGTTAGCAACTCCTAAACAAAAGGACTATGTACAAAAAGATGATAATGCAGGCGAAAGCCGAAGGAAAGGCCTCTGAGGAATCCATGTGGAAGGAAATCGAGCACATGAACGGACTTCTGGAGGAAATCAAGCCAGAGTATCCTGACATGTATTGGAAGTATTTGCGTAAGGCTCACATGCACATATATGGTCCACATTACGCGCCAGAATTCGCAGAGTACGACATCTCGCAGATGCACAGCACTGACAAGAATGGCGTTAAGCATATCGGCGCACACTGGACACGTCAGCAGGTAGTGAACGAGTGGCAAGGTAAGGTCTTCCCGCCAGGCACTACGGATTGCGACAAATGGGTTGCTGCAAATGCCTTCTGGCATGACCTTCACCGTGAGTTCGAGGATGGAGACATATTGAAGGCTGCTTATCTCTTCTTCTTTGCAGACGAAGACAGCAAGTCGAAAGGCAAAGTATGGGACTACATCAACTGCTAAACGAAATGATTAACTAACAAGGGCGGCGAATTATCGCTGCCCTTTTGTGTAATGGATATATTTTGCAATATGAAGATTGGATTAATAGAGGTTGACGGGCATAAATTCCCGAATCTTGCCTTGATGAAATTATCGGCATACCACAAGCAACAAGGCGATGAAGTCGAGTGGGCAACACCTTTCTGCCATTACAATCGCATCTATATGTCTAAAGTGTTCAACTATACGCCAGATGACCATTACATATACGATGCAGATGAAATAATAAAAGGCGGTACCGGATATAACATCACAAGCAAACTGCCTGAAAATGTCGAACGGTTGCAGCCCGACTATTCAATTTATCCATACATTGACAATAAAACGGCATACGGATTTCTCACAAGAGGCTGCCCAAACAAATGTGCATGGTGCGTTGTGCCAAAGAAAGAAGGGAAGATTCAGCCGTATATGGATGTGGAAGAGATTGCAATAGATAGTCGCACCAATCTTGTGCTTTTGGATAACAACATACTGGCAGCAGGAGAGTATGCGGTGCAGCAGTTGGAGAAGATATTGAAAAACGGATACAGAGTCGACTTCAATCAGGCTCTTGATGCAAGACTTGTGGATGATAGATTTGCGAAGTTGCTTTCCAAAATAAAATGGATAGACAGGCGAATACGTTTCGGTTGTGATACGCACGCACAGATAGAACAGTGCGAAAAAGCAATATCGCTTATAAATGGTTATGGATATAAAGGAGAGTATTTTATTTATACAATGCTTGGTGGAAATAACGATTTTCAGGAATGCTATGAGCGCACACATTATTGGTGGATGCGAAACCATGAACTCAGACAAAAGCACTTGCCGAATATCTACATCCACTCACAGCCATACAGAGATCCAATCAATCCAAACCACATCATCCCGCAATGGCAAGCAGACATGGCAAGATGGTCAAACAAAAAAGAGTTATTTCAGGTCTGTGAATTTGCAAAATATGAGCCAAGGAAAGGTTTTTTCTGCAGTGAATATATAAAAAATGAACAAAAATGAAAATAGCATTTCACGAAGAAAGCGAGTTGCTTAAGTGGAAAATCTCAAACTATGAATGCTATGAGTATTCAAAGTTGTTGGAATGCCCCGAATGTGGTAGATGTGGCGAGTTAAGGATTGATACGAACTCTCGTTCTATTTTGGTAGGTTGGTGCGAAACACCACAGGGGTTCATGTTTATCAAGGAATGTCCTTATTGCGGAACTCGTTACCGTTTTCATGGAGTATCTACCGAAAGATATGACTATTACCATTTCCTTGAGAATTTCAGTTTACATTTATACATAACCGAAAACAAAAAATAAACTATGACACAAGAAAAGATTAATATAGCAAAACTGCTTAAAGATTGCCCAAGTGGTATGGAGTTGGATTGTACAATGATTGAAGGTCTTGAATTTGATAAAATCGTAGACGCCTATTTTCCTATTCGTTGTCGTATAAAAAATCCTTATGGTGGATACAATGTTTATAATTTCACAAAATATGGGTGTTGGACCACTGATGATTTCGCCAAATGTGTAATTTTCCCCAAAGGCAAAACTACTTGGGAAGGATTTGTTCCACCTTGTAAGTTTAAGGTTGGGGATATAATCCAGGACTTGGATGGCTATAAGGTAGAAATTTTCAAAGTTGATATTGATGAAAAATGTTATGAGTATATATCAGTAATAGCAAAGGGGATAGGAAGTATTCCTTTTAAGCTACAAGACGAGTGGGAATTAGCCCCCAACAAATTCGACATCACAACATTGAAGCCTTTTGATAAGGTGTTGGTGAGAGATACAAATGGACAAGTGTGGACTGCTGATTTATTTAGTCATATAATGTCCAACACAAATCCAAATCTAAGAATTACTTTTGTTTGTGTCGGACATTATCCTGAACAATGTATTCCCTTCGAAGGTAATGAGCACCTATTAGGTACTACAATTGATTGTGATGAATTTTATAAAACTTGGGAATAATTATGGAACTATTTTTTGGGATTTTACTGTTTATAGTAGCAGCGTTTATTGTTCTTCTTTTGTGGATTTTTAACAGGGAAAATGAAGATGTTATTCCTATCGCCTTACTTGGTGCCATGTGTTTGCTTTGTATATTTGGTGGAGTTGTTTTGCTTCAAGAACATTTTGCTCCAGCAATTATACCGATGGATGTATATCGGGGCAGAACTACTCTTGAAATCACTTACAAAGATAGTATTGCAATTGATAGTGCAGTAGTGTGGAAGGAGGAAAGAAGATGAAAAAGATATTATTGAACATCAGGCAAGAAGTATTAACAATAAATAAAAATAGATTATGGAAGTAATTTTTGGAATGGCATATTTATCAGTGTTCGCATTATTAATTTTTTTAATTTGGATTACTAAAAAAGATAGCGATGATGTTGTTCCTGCAGCTTCATTAGGTGCAATAATGTCATTTTTTTTTACTGCTGGTATTTTTCTTATTACTAAATACTATAATCCAAGTATTAAACCAATAGATGTATATCGCGGCAGAACGGCATTAGAAATAACTTATAGAGATAGTATTGCAGTTGATAGTGTAGTGGTATGGAAGGAGGAAGTAAAATGAAAAAATTTGTAGGAGAAGAATTCGTCGAAAGGTTCATCGATTTGGCAAAAAAATCCTTAAACAAGAAAGGATTTGATTTAATATATTGCGACACGATTGAAACAAAAAACGGAACATTCGATGTCGAGATTAAGATAACGAACTTCGATAATGAATAACGATGACTCATGCTTCAGTATTCAGCGGAATAGGTGGTCCAGAGATTGCAGCCACAATGCTTGGATGGGAGAACCTATTCCATTGCGAAATCAACGAGTTCGGGCGCAAAGTGCTCGATTATTGGTACCCAAATAGTAAAAGTTATGAAGACATTACAAAGACCGACTTCCGACCATGGCGCGGACGAGTCGACGTACTCACTGGCGGATTTCCTTGTCAGCCTTTCAGTTATGCCGGGCGACGAAAAGGCGCGGAAGATGACCGCTACCTCTGGCCGTCAATGTATCGCGCCATCGACGAAATCCAGCCAACTTGGGTTGTGGCTGAGAACGTTGCTGGAATCCTCACGATGGTCGAGCAGGGCGAGGTTTCTAAAGTGGAAGGCACAGCCTCTCTTTT
>JAEIGA010010228.1_pt1 | contig 14214 bp, 12 predicted proteins | sample 9270691 | NCBI WGS metagenome assembly JAEIGA01 (sample SAMN17057246, study PRJNA624740) | gut metagenome | biome: biome; isolation source: fecal sample | host: Bos grunniens | place: China: Xizang | collected 2019 | reverse complement strand
TATCGCAACAAGATAGCATCTACCGTGTCATCGGACAATGCAAGACGGATCAAGAGAGAAAGGTACAACACGAAGTGCTTAAGAAGATTGAAAGCAAACTGCACAACAATGCCAAGCAAATTGATAAAGTACGTCACGATCAGGAAGTGGAGCGTGCTCGCCTCGAACATATCGAACGCGAAGCTAAGCTAGCTGCAAAACAAGCCAAAGTACAAGCTATCAGTCCCGTTCCTCTCAAAGGCGAACTCAACGGCCATTCATGGGTGGACCTAGGCCTGCCATCGGGAACCAAATGGGCGACCTATAATGTCGGAACCAAAGAGATCCATGGCGTGGGTACACGTATCGCATGGGGCGAATTAGCCACCAAGAAGACCTTCTCCCCTAGCGCCTACAAGTACAACGACACAGTGATACAATCCTATGCAGGCGATCCTAAGATGGACTTGGCAACTGCCAAATGGGGCGAAGGATGGTATACACCAACCAAGGAACAATGGGACGAACTTATCAAACATTGCGAGTGGGATTATGTGATGATCAATGGTATCAATGGTGTGATCTTCACCAGCAAGAAGACCTATAACTATATTTTCTTACCTAGTACAGGTTATACCGATGACGAGACATACAAACTCAAATACACCACATACAACCAAGCGTATTGGAGCAGTACTGGCCACCGCAATAATGGTGCCCATTCCTATATCGCCAACTACGAGCAGGGCTACATGGCCACCACCAATAGGTATATTGCCCATTGCGTCAGAGCAGTCTGTGGTGTGTCTAGCGAGACTGTCAACGCAGTTCAAACGGCAACAGAGGTAGTTCAGACTATCTCGGATATAGTCCAAGGCACCACATCAACGGTTCAAGAGAGCACATCCAAGGACAAGAAGAAGAAAAAGGTCACCGTTCAGGATGTCACCAATACTATCACCAACACGACAGAGAAAGCCCAAAAGGTCAAGAACACCATCCAAGAAACCACCAAGACCATCAACGCGATCAAGGGGTTGTTCGGACGATAGGATCCTTATCGGTGAATTTTACTACAAATTATTGCAATTTTGGTAGTGATTAAGGTAATTATACAACTATGAAACGAATACTTACTATACTGACAACTATCTGTGCCTTGGTGGGATGTAAGGCAGATGGATTTGAGTCGGTGGATGCAGAGCGCTTTGCGCAGATCATACAAGATACAACCGTCGTCCGACTCGACGTCAGAACAATTGCTGAATACCAGCAAGGACATATACCAGGAGCTATACTGATAGATGTAACACAAGCAAACTTCTTGGAAGAAGCAAAACAAAAACTACCCAAGGAACAGACCATAGCACTATACTGCCGTTCAGGTAGAAGAAGCAAAAAAGCTGCGAATTTGCTAGTAGAAGAAGGATACAAAGTAGTGGAACTGAATTCTGGATTCAACAGTTGGAATGGTGAAGTAGAATAGGCTGTAGATCGCCTGAAGGGCGAACTAGGGTAATGGACGATATAAAAAAGAGCCGCTTGGGCTCTTTTTGTGTACTATAAGTAAAATGATTATTATTTCAGATCCTTGTCCAAACGCACAGCAAAACCATTGTAACGATTGCCGTAACTTACGTTTGCCACAAAAAGGAACTACTATTTCTTGATAAAGCGCACTACTTGTGTGCCAACTTGGAGGAGGTAAGTACCATTAGTCAAGTTATTGACGTTCACTTGTGTACCCTCTTCTTGGAGGAGCAGACGACCTTGCAAGTCATAGACACGAAGTGCCTGTGCTTCAATACCCTGGATCATCAACAATCCCTTGGTTGGGTTAGGATAAACAAGGATAGTGTTGCTATTTGAATCCCCAATATCCGTAGTTGGGCCTGATACTGAGAAAGTGATTTTCTTGATATTAGAGAGCGCTTCGGTGGCGAGGAGGTTGCCCTCTTTGTCGAGCAGTACCAGGTTGTCACCTTCGTACACCCATTTGCCGATCACAGCTACATCCTTGACCACTTCTGCACCAGAACGGTTCTCAACGACGATATTCAATGCCATCATTTGCATGCTGCAAACAAAAGCCAAAAAGAGAAAAAGTTTTTTCATTTTATTGTGGTTTTTCCATTGATTCTACGCAAGGTAGAGATTATTTGGCTGCAAAATTACAAAAATATTTTCATATGCGCAAATATAAAGGTAAGGAGTTTAAGGGTTAAACGGTGAATGTCGATGAATGACATCTCTTATTTAGGTCTTTTATATATCTCCTAGCCCTAGCGGGCAGTGGCAAAGATAGTGTGTGCTTGTCCACGATTTGCGACAAACTAGTGCTTAGGTACTATGCAGATTTTGCATATTACTTTGATTTGCAGTTCATTTTCGACCTCTACGAGATCATCCTTAAATATATCCCTTGAATCCGTTGCCTAAAAAGTATAAAGAACACTCATACATTGCTCCAAATGTGTAAAAAAATGCGAGATTTGGCTGAGTTTATATAAAATAATGTACAAAACTTAGCCAAATCTCAAAAAAAATGTGAGATTTGGTTGTAAGTGTCAGTTTTTTTTTATACCTTTGCGCCGCAAAGTAAGAAAGAATACGATTATGCTTGGAAGAGAAGAAGAAAAAAGAATATTATTATCGCTGTTGGAGAGCGAGAAGTCTGAGTTTGTAGCTATCTATGGTCGTCGTCGTGTAGGAAAGACTTATTTAGTGCGAGAAACATTCAATTATAACTTTGCATTTCAGCACACAGGATTGCAAGGAGGAAGCATACACGAGCAGTTAGAAGAATTTGCGAATTCTTTAATCATGGCAGGCATGAAGAAAGTGAAACGACCCAAGAACTGGTCGCAAGCGTTCTTTATGTTAGGACAATACCTCAGTACTATACCAAATAAAAAGGTTATCTTTATTGATGAGCTTCCATGGTTAGATACACCTAACTCAAAATTCGTGGCTGCTCTTGATCATTTTTGGAATGGTTGGGCTACAGCTCGTAAAGATATTGTTTTAGTTGTATGCGGTAGTGCCACCTCCTGGATTATAGACAAAGTGGTCATGAATTATGGTGGGTTACATAATCGTTTAACAGAACAAATATATTTGCGCCCATTCACATTGCGTGAATGCGAACAATATGCTTTAGAAAAGAATTTAGGTATGAGTCGCCGAAATATTTTGGAGACATATATGGTGCTTGGCGGCATTCCTTTCTATTGGGAAATGTTGCGTAAGGATTTGTCTTGGGCACAGAATATTGATCGTCTTTTTTTTCATCCCAATGGCAAAATGCGTAATGAGTTTGAGGCATTGTATAAATCACTTTTCCGATATCCTAAATCATATATTGATGTCGTTTCTGCTCTTGCCACAAAAAAAATAGGCATGACCCGTAACGAGATTGTAGCAGCACTTGATGGAGATAGCGGTGGTACATTGACAAGAGTTCTTAAAGAGTTAGAACAATGTGATTTTATTCGTTCCTATAATTCTATTGGTAAGGCGAAGAAAGAATCTGTTTATCAGTTGATAGATAACTTCACATTGTTTTACTTCAAGTTTATGGCAGATGGAACAATCAATGCGAAAGATTATTGGTCGCGTGTAATATCCAAGCCTATCTATAACACTTGGAGTGGCTTGGCATTTGAGCGTGTGTGTTTCCAACATATTGATCAGATAAAACATGCATTAGGTATATCGGGTATTATCAGTAATATTTATTCATGGGTATATACCTCCAAAAGTCCAGATGAGAAAGGTGCACAGATAGATATGCTGATAGACAGGGATGATAACATCATCAATGTATGTGAGATGAAGTTCTCGCAAGGCGAGTACGAACTAACCGAGAAATACGATTTAGATTTGCGTAACAAGATTGGCACCTTCCAAACGAAAACCAAAACACGCAAGGGAATGAGCATTGTTATGATAACCTCTTATGGTCTTAAACGTAACACTTGGGCAAATGGTATTAATGCTCAGATAACAATGGATGACCTGTTTGTGATATAATAATTGTGTATTTTGCTGCTAAAAAAATTATTTTATTTGCATCTATGCAAAAAAAATATTATCTTTGCAGCGTAAATTACCCTTTTAAATTGTATTAAGCACATGAATGAGAAAATACCATTCAAAGTCTCAGCGAGAACCGCACGGTTGATTGGACGGGAGAATGTGGCAACAGCAAAAGGTGCTGTTATTGAACTCGTAAAAAATGGTTATGACGCGGATAGTCCATGGGTTATTATTCTTATTGACAACTATCACTCTATATATCGAGACACGTTATCTTTTGAAGAGTATAATTACTTATGTAGGGCAGGAATAAGCAAGGAATTATTAGATAGTATCTATGAAAAATCATCCGAATCTTTTGTCGAATCAAGGTTTGTGGACAAAGACAAGAGAGCAGAATTAGTTCATCTTCTTAAATCCCTAGCAACATTATATATTGTAGATCAGGGAGAAGGAATGTCAAGGAATATCATTGAGAACTATTGGATGACAATTGGTACTGACAACAAATCAACCAATTACAAAACCAGGAATGGACGTATTAAATCAGGAGCTAAAGGTATTGGTCGTTTCGCGTTGGATAAATTAGGGGAACAGTGCGAGATGATTACTATTTACAATCCAGATGTTCATGTAGATTTAGATAGAGAAGGTAATCCTTCTTTATACAATGGTTACAAATGGATTGTCAATTGGACAGACTTTGAAGGCGAATCCAAAACAATTGACTCTATTGAGGCGAAATTAGAGGGCTTGTCTGGCGTAAAATATAGTGAGTTTATAGATGAAATTTTTGAAAACATCAGTAATGTATCTAAAGATGTTCGTGCCAACTTGCTTAATCGTGGTACTATTTTGAAGATATCGAAATTGCGGGATATTTGGGATGAGAATGCTGTCGTTGATTTGTTTAATGATTTAGAGAACCTAGTTCCTCCTTCTGATCATAATGAATTTCAGATTAAATTATATTCAACTGCATTTCCTGACAGATTTGGTAATGTGGAGAGTGCTCTGTGTGATGATTTTGACTATAAGATCGAAGCGCACTCTAATGGAGAACAAATAGTTACGATTAAAGTTTACAGGAATGAATATTCGATTGAATCAATCCCACATGCTTTTTTTAATCAAGAAGGGATGCAACGTCAACATTTTCATAGGGAAGATTTTCAAAGAGGATACTGGGAAACTACTCGTACTTATTCACAGTTAATACCTGGATTTAAGGAATTAGATATTTTACAAAGTTTAGATAAAATAGGAACTTTTAATTTTACTTTCTATTTTCTTAAGAGATCAGCATTGTCGAATGACATCAAGCGATTTTATTATCGTGAAGCTCCATATAATTTAAGAAAAGATTGGCTTGAAAGATTTGGTGGAATAAAGTTATTTAGAGATGGCTTCCGCATTCGCCCTTATGGAGAGCGGAATGATTCTGCGTTTGATTGGTTAGGTTTAGGTGCTCGTAAACAAAAGAATCCTGCTGGTATTGGTAAAAAAGATGGCGGATATAGAGTAGAGGTTGAGAATGTTGCAGGAGCAATACATATTTCTCGCTTAACAAATATTGCGTTTGAAGATAAGTCTAGTCGGGAAGGTCTTCAAGAGAATAATGAATTTTTGATATTTAAGAACTTGATTCAAGGTATTATTGCAATATTTGAAGAGGATCGCTCTTATATTGCTCGGCAATTTATTGCGTATGATGAAGCTACAACATTAAAAAGTTCATTAGTCGCTCATGCAGAACAACTTGCAAAAGACATTTTAGAACGACATAAAGAACAATCTGTGACCAATTCCACTGGCACAGAAAAGATTAAGATGTCTAACGAAGAGATTCTAGCCTCTCTTAATGAGCAAAAGAATATAGAAATAGAATTGCTCAAAGAGGAGCAAAAGGTATTGAGAGCGCTTGCTAGTAGTGGCTTGATGTTAGCTTCGTTTAGCCATGATCTAAGTAAACTCAATATTTCGTTAAATAATCGTTATGATAGAATTAAAAACTTATTGTTAGATAAGATTCCCGAGTCTAGTTTTAGCAGTGTTGAACCTCTAAAAAATCCATATGTCTTGTTAGAACGAGCAAAAAAGACGGATTTAAAGATGCAAAGTTGGCTCAATTTTGCAACAGGAATAATCAAGAAAGATAAGAGAAAACGTAAACAAATTATGATTAAACCTTATTTCGATAACTTAAAATTAACGTGGTTATCGATTTTTGAAGCAAGAGGTATTAACTTAGATTTATCACAAGTTGAAGATATTAAAATAAAAGCATTCGAAATAGACTTAGATAGTATCTTTTATAATTTATTTTCTAATTCGATAGAGGCTTTTATTCATCTCAAGGAAGAGCGACGTAGAAGTATTCTAATAAAATTTTATACTACTGATAAAAACTTAATTTGTGAATATAAAGACACTGGACCTGGATTGTCACAAGATATTGTAGAGCCCGAACGCATTTTTGAACCATTGTATACTACCAAAAGGAATCGTTCTACTGGCGAAGAAATTGGAACCGGTTTGGGAATGTGGATTGTTAAACTAGTTGCGGAAGATAACGATGCGACATGTAATTTATTGTCCCCCCCTATTGGATTTGGCATACAAATGTTATTTCCTATCAAATATAGAGTATAATATAGTACAAACATAGAAATAGAATACTATTCATATGGCTTATAAAGTTATTTTCATTGATGAGGAAAATGCACAACATGAACTTTTCCAAACTTATATAGATGAGTCCGACAAACAATTGGAAGTTAAATGTTTATTTCCCAAGTCATCTCTCGAAGAAATGTTGGAAACTATCATTGAGGAGACACCAGATGCGATTGTATCTGATTACTTGCTCAATGATATAAAAGAAGATATTGATTATAATGTTCCGTATACGGGTGTTGAACTAGTTAAACTATTACAGCAAGAACGCCCTAATTTTCCTTGCTTTATTATCACATCATTTGACAATGAAGCTGTTGCAGAAACAAATGATGTCAATTTAGTTTACATAAAAGCTTTATTGACGAATGGTGAAGTAAACACAAAGGCTAGATTTTACGATAAAATTTATGAGCAAATTGCAAAATATAAAAACCTTCTAGATAATGCCCAAGAAGAGATTAATATTCTGATAGAAAAACGTCGCTTAAAGACTTCTACTTTAGATGAAGATCAACGATTAATAGAGCTAGATGATTTTCTAGAAAAGTCTCTTCATAATAGCGGTCGAGTACCATCGGATATGAAGAAGACAGAAAACATAGAAAATTTAGCTTTAGTAATAGAAAAGTTAGATGAATTACTAGGTAAATTAGAATAATATGACGTATCTTTTTAGAACAGTAACTCCGATAAGAACCTATGAGAAGTCAGAAAATGATTATAGGAAATACAAGGAATATTTAGCAAAAGATTTCCATAACCGATGTGGTTATACAAATTGTTCTGACCATTGGTTTGGAGGAAGACGCACTTTTCATATAGATCACTTAAAGCCACATTCTGTATATCCCGAATTAAGGAATGAATATTCAAATTTGGTGTATTGTTGTTCTTATGTGAATATTGCTAAATCTAATGATGACAATGATAATTATTTAGATCCATGCACCCATGATTATAATACTCATTTTGAGCGTGACAGATATGGTACTATCTATGCCAAAACACCTCAGGCAGAATATATGATTAAGCGCATGCACTTAAACTTACAGCGCTATGCTATAGCATGGAGTTTAGATCAATTAGAATCAAGAATGGAACGATTAAAGAAGATAGAATCAAAGTCTCAAGAAGTTCATCTCATATATGTACAAACATTAGAGTTATATGTTGATTATATAAGGAAATTACGTTATAAAATATGATTAAATCTCTTATTTTTAATCAGTTAAAGCGTCTAAATATTACAGACACACGAATGGTTGATCGGCTGTTCGTGTCTGTGTTCATGAGGTATCATAAATTAACGCCATATAATAATACACTACTCAAATCATATTATATATCTGCAGAAGATAACGAAAATACTATCCTTGAAACTCTAATCGCTTTGGTTGAGCAAAGTAATTGTAAATATACGATAGAAGATCTTGTTAACTTATTTGAATTTGTTATATCTCCTTCTGACCGCATTGTAACAGGCGCGATATACACTCCACAATATATTAGGAAATGCATTCTAGATAATTGTTTGTCAGGAATAACGATGAGAGAGCTTTCTAATTATAAGTTCGCAGATATAGCATGTGGGTGTGGTAGCTTTTTAATCGATGTCGCAGTAATGCTTCACGAGCGCGTTGGTAAACGATTTCACGAAATTTATAATAATAATATATTTGGAATAGATATTCAGTCCTATTCAATAACAAGAACGAAATTATTATTATCTTTAGTAGCCTTAAAAAATGGAGAGGACGCCGATTTTTGCTTTAACTTATGGCAAGCAGATACATTAGAATTTGATTTTAACTTAATCGGACCTATAGACATAATTGTAGGTAATCCACCTTATGTCTGCGCGCGTAATATGGAAGAAAAAAGTAAAATTTTGATGAAGAGATGGAGTGTTTGCAAATCAGGAAATCCTGATTTATATATCCCATTTTTTCAAATAGCAACTGAAAATCTTCGTATTGGTGGACGTATAGGATTAATCACAATGAATAGTTTCCTAACTAGTCTTAATGGTCGAGCCTTAAGAGAGTATTTTTCTTATTTACAATATGACATAAGAATTGTAGATTTTAGAGGGAAACAACTTTTTAAAGGTAGAAGTACTTATACGTGCCTATTTTTTCTTCGTAAGGAACCTTCCAATCACATAAAGTATTGTATAAATGAAAAAGGGCTATTATGTGGAAGTTTTAACTATCAGTCAATTTGTTATGCTAAAACCAATAGCCATCAAGGATGGTTGCTAAATGATTTTGAGGAAACTCTACACTATGAAACTATTGGTATCCCACTTGGCAAATATTGTTCTACTCGTCATGGTATAGCGACTCTATGCAATAAAGTATATATATTGTCTCCTGCACAAGAAACAAATAAGCATTATATAATTAAAAAAGAAGGGAAACAATATCTGATTGAAAAAGAAATATGTAGATCAATTATCAATTCTAACAAACTTAATTCGGATGTACGTTTTACTGATATTATCGAGAAAGTTATTTTTCCATACGAATTTGATGAATCAGGGCATATTACCATAATTGCTGAGCAAAAAATGCAAAAGCAATTTCCTTTTGCATATAACTATTTACTTGATTGCAAGGAAATGCTTCAGAAACGTGATAAGGGGAAAACATCAAAATATCCGATATGGTATGCTTATGGTCGTACACAATCTCTTGTAATGCCTAGATATAAACTTTTTTTTCCAAAATTAGCAAATAAATCTCTTCAATGTACATTATGTTGTGATAAGGATTTGTTATTATATAATGGCATTTCATTTGTCAGCAACGATGAAATAGCTTTAAGAATTATAAAATGTATTTTAGAATCTGATATATTTTGGAATTATGTAAGGAAGAATAGCAAACCATATGCCTCTGGATATTTTTCATTAAATGGAATCAACATAAAGAACTTTGGAATACCAATTTTTACTCAAGAAGAAAAAGATGAACTGCTTTCATTGAGCCAAAAGGAACAGATTAATCAGTGGTTAGAAAAATACTATGTCTAGCTCTCTTTGACTGTAAGTACTAAAAGATATCCTCCCCTTCAAATGGTTTCATCATAATATATGAAAGATTAATAGGATGAATCATTACATAATAAATGTATTTAGCTAACAATTATCTAAAACAATGTTTTTGAAAAGGATATGAAGGTATAATTCTAATTTCATAAAAGGTGGAGGAGGATGTCGTTGCCTTCGGATATAGAAAGTTTTTGACGGATTTGAGTCTTACGCTGGTATATAGTTTGAAGACTTTGGCGAGTGAGCATGTTATTCGTCTTTGTCGAAAAATTAGCCTTAAGTAAACAACATAATTGGATCTCTCTCGCATAATACATCATTAATACACAATCATACATATGTCCAAGAGCGCGCACGTAAAGTGAGCCGTTTTTTGTATATGGTGGTGAAATATACTGGTGATATATACTAGCGGTGATTCCGATGTTTTTGAGGGGAGTGTGTTTTTTAAAGATACCACCCATAATTTGTCCATGTTTTTACTATTTTTTGACACTTCGGTGGTCACTTTGATTACAAATACAGCAGAATTGGTAAACATAATGTTTATCATTTCTGCTTACTCTTTTCTTTACTCAATCAGACCAAAAACTGCGTTTGTAATGCCCGGTTATCAATATCAATTATACAATTATCACTTCTTTCTACAAAGATACAACTAAATTCTAAATTATGCAAATTTAATATAAAGATCAACGAAGAAAAATGATACGCTTAGAAGAATACTAAACAAAGGAAAGCTGGTTTATTATACACAAAGAGCCCTCCATTAACGAAGGGCTCTAAAAAATGGCGACCGCCTACTTCTCACAAACACAATATCGTTGGCGTTGCTGAACTTAACGCCCTTGTTCGGAATGGGAAGGAAATAAGGCAGGAACGATCTCTACATTCAATTAGTCTCTGTAGCAATCGTTTTTGCTACAATACCCTTTACCAACACTAAGGGATGGATTGAAAAAGTTACCTTATTATAGGTTTCTGTGTGTTGAGTTGAAGGATTTGAATGCCAAGTTGTAGATACTACAACTTGATGATAGGGACTTGACACATCTTTACAATAAGGATAATCCTCTATATACTTTTTCATTCTATATTCCAAAAAATCATCCTTCATCTCTTGATGTGACATAAAATACCTTTTGTTATCTTCAAACAACTTTTTAAATTCTTCGCTTGATAATATTGAATCTAGTACATTTTCTTGACAGTCTGCAATACTACACACTGACCATGCTCGACGAAGTTTATATTTCGCAAAGTCATTTTCCTCTTCCGCACGCTTTAATGATTTGACATCACGCTCAAGCACCACAACACAAGGAAGTTGAGTTTCTGGCGTCAATTTATTACCTTTCTTTATCAATACAATATTATTCGATTGAATGTTAGCAAGAAGCATTGAATAGCCACTAACAAGAAATGGTTCGTACTCCTTATTTTTGAGAGTTTGGCGCATTTTATCATTCTTCTCCGAATCATCCAAATCAATGATTACAGGTATTTTTTCGGGGGTGTCTCTTTTAAAATCTCCAGCAGTAACCACATCAACAACGACAGAGTCCCCTACAACTTTTAAATTATAAAGAAACATTCGTCCTTGCAGAAAAAACAAAAGCAAAAAAACAACGATTCCTATAACAATAATAATATCCATAACATTTGCATTTAAAATTCGTTTACCCGTCTCATTCCTGGAAATTTGTTACACGAATCCCCCTCCCCATTGAGTTGTCTTTGGTGGGAAAATCATATTTGTTAAAATTAGCCAGCAACCACATTTCCATATATTTAAGCACAACTGATATCAATAATGCAGTAACATAAAAGCAACATTTTCCAAAAAGAAAAAACAAAAAGAGAGGTATAATAGAAAGTCCTACAAAGAGTATAAATATTGCGACATATCGCAAGAATTTAGTACTAATGTAAGAATCCATTCGAACAGAGAATACATCAAACAGCGAAATTGACAACTCAAATAGAAATACAATCATAATAGGAATTAACTGAATTATCTCTTGTTGGCATTCTCCACCATCTTGATTCCCAACATCTCCTGCGAGTCGATTTGATGATAATATAGCAACCACCCACAATAGAGCATGAAGACCAGGAACTATCCATTTGTGAAAAAACAAATAATTCGCACGTCGCATTATAACTTTATTTTTCATTTTTTAACACTATTATTACAAATATATACCCTCACGCGAAAGAGCATGCAAAGGTACTACTTTTTTATGAAATTACCAAAATTATTTCCACTTTTTTTTGAAAAAAAAGTTTTTTTATCATTAAATATCCATATATTTTTTCATTTAAAAACATATCTAGAGATATTATAACATCATCGTCGTTCAAGTGACAACACTCGTTTTAAAATTAATTTTACCATAACTAATAATTTAAACATTAAACATTCTTCATTTAAATTGCTGATAAGACAATAAGAATTACTTCATATAGAAACACCTCAAAAAACATTCCATATATTACGAAACCAACAACTGTTCAAAAAATACACCTAAAATAAAAACAATTGCCACAATAAAACCAATAGCTATTTTTGCACAAAATAATCCAAAACTACGTCTATCAAGTCTCTCTCTTCTTGGAAGATATACATTTTGAACATATTCCATAGACTGACTTTTATATATGTCCCATGAATAATGAAAATATGTACATGAATCTAAAAAATAGTGTAATACATCTAAGAGAAGAAAAATAAAACTTGTCGCTATAGTTAATTTTAAAAATACATTTACAGTACTCTCATTGCCAACAAAAACTAATGCCCAACTAGAACCAATGATAGCAAATACAATCTTACGAATCAAATCTGAAGCCTTGCTAGATTGATTGTAATGATACATCGAAGTTTCCTTAACGAATTCTTTTATTTCGTTTTTTATCTGCTCTTTATTATCTTCTGTATTCATATATGTTTATTAATATCTTTATCTATAATATCTTTGGTGTCTTTTCTTTATTATTTGATTTCTCTTTCTTCCATGCAGATTTATATTTTTTGTCTTGCTAAGAATTCTTTCTAATCTGCTAGCGACGTTTGCTATACTTACACGCTTAACCTTTTGTATTGGAGAGCCAGTTGGCCCGACGCATCGAATTTTAGTAGTCATTTTTTTCTTATTTTGAGATACACAACTTTTGATTTATAGTTTTGTATAATCCTATAATCATTATTAAATTAATCAAACGAAGCCCTCTTTTGCAGATTATAAGAAGGGTAAGTTTTTTATGGCATCACATTATCACATGATTTGATTTACGATTACTGAGAATTTGACATAATCGCTGTGTGTGTGTTGCAACTTCTTGGAGGGATGTTGTAACTTCTTGAAGTGAATCAATCAATTTTGCTTCATCATATGGTGGGCAAGGTGGTTTGATAGGATTTCTTAATTGTTTACCATCTCTTACGTCGCTAACACCATCTACTTCTACAACGGATTGCTGCGTTTGATTTATTTTTTTCTCCATAACGAATAATTTTAAAAATATTTATTACTTGTTAATTCTATAGTATTCTATTCTCCCACTTCTATTCCCATTACGTTATAGGTCTTTCCTTTGCGAAGGATTAGGAGGTGACCGTTGCGGATAATCTTTTGGCTATTGGATATAGGCGATGGGATATTGTCTACTGCCGTTGAGGCTTTACTTTCGCCTAGGATATTAAATTCGCGCCAATAAATGTCGTTTTTGTACATTCCTACTGCATCATCAGGCACATATACAGGAATTGAGCGATCTACATCCTCAAAGGTCTTTGCATGGATTGTCGGAGGCACCAAAGCTTTTACATGCATTTTTTGTAGCTTACCACAGAGAGCAAAACCATTGTCAGCAACCTCTTGCACGCTACTTGGCAAAGTAATCTCCGTGAGGTAAGTGCAGCCATAGAACGCTGCATGACCAATCTCGGTAACGCCTTCTGGTATAGTGATATTCGTTAACTCATGGCAGTTGTAAAATGCCCAATCGCCTATCATAGTGAGAGCACCATCCTCCGCAAAATCAACCGATGAAAGCATACGGCAATTCTCAAACGCACGCCCCTCAATCTCTACTACAGAGGCAGGAATTGTGATAGAGGGTAATTTTACACATTCTGCTACACCCATATAAGGTATATGCGTAAGATTAGATGGTAAGTATAGTTCCTCTATATTATGACAGTTCCTCAACATCTCATCTGAAAGAGTAGTATTGGTGGCATTAGTAAGATCAAGCACTTTGAGTGTCTTATTACTGCGACGGAAAAAACCGAAAGCATTGTCCGTTAGTTCGCCTCCTAAAACGCTCACATATTGGAGGCTTTTAGATGCATTTGCCAATGATTCTTCTGATATATTTAAGAAAGGAGCATAGGCAATCACTGTGTCTAAGTTGCTACAATTAGATAGCGAAAAGTCCTTGATATATGTAAGATGTGGACT